>RCNG010000329.1_pt1 | contig 21178 bp, 19 predicted proteins | sample 2041371 | NCBI WGS metagenome assembly RCNG01 (sample SAMN09708227, study PRJNA481090) | Marine sediment metagenome, whole genome shotgun sequencing project. | biome: marine sediment; feature: ocean; material: sediment; isolation source: Sewage treatment plant 1 marine sediment (STP1) ... | reverse complement strand
CCTTTGGCTGCGGATGAATCAGACTTGTAGCTGCTGACTGCTTCCTGCTCATCGTGAACCTCTTTGGCCTTGATCGATAGCGCAACCATTCGGCTCTTGCGATCAACGTTGGTGAACTTGGCTTCGATCTCTTCACCGACCTTAATCATCGTACGCGCATCTTCAACCCGGCCGCGAGCCAACTCAGAAGCACGCAGGGAGCCAAATACTCCGTCGCCTAAGTCGACCATCGCGCCGCGAGCGTCAACTTCAGTGACCGTACCGGTAACGATTGAGTTCTTCGGATGGGCCGCGAGCCAGCCTGAGAACGGATCTTTTTCAAGTTGCTTGATGCCCAGTGAAATACGCTCACGCTCAGAGTCGATCGCGAGAACTGCTGCCTCGATCTCCTGGCCTTTCTTGTAATTACGTACGGCTTCTTCGCCGGGGTAATCCCAGGAAATATCAGAAAGATGCACGAGACCGTCGATACCACCTTCAAGTCCGATGAAGATACCGAAGTCCGTGATCGATTTGATCTGACCGGATACCTTGTCGGAGCGGTTAAAGGTCGCGGAGAACTCAGCCCATGGATTCGATTTGCACTGCTTAACACCCAGCGAAATTCGACGACGTTCTTCGTCAATTTCAATGACCATGACTTCAACTTCTTCGCCAACCTGAACAACGCGAGAAGGATTAACGTTCTTGTTGGTCCAATCCATTTCGGATACGTGAACCAAACCTTCGACGCCGTCCTCAATCTCAACGAAGCAACCGTAATCAGCGATGTTCGTGACCTTACCGAACATACGCGTCTGCGGCGGATAACGACGTGCGAGATCCTGCCAAGGATCATCTCCGAGCTGCTTCATGCCAAGCGATACACGCTGACGTTCACGGTCGAACTTGAGAATCTTGACGTCGATTTCCTGGCCCACTTCAACAACCTCAGAAGGATGCTTAACGCGCTTCCAGGCCATATCCGTAATATGCAGGAGGCCATCGATACCGCCGAGGTCGACGAATGCGCCGTAATCGGTGAGGTTCTTGATGATGCCTTTAACCGTGTTGCCTTCCTGAAGCTCTTTCAGAAGTGCCTCACGCTCTGCAGAGTATTCTTTCTCTACAACAGCACGGCGAGAAACAACGACGTTATTGCGGCGTTGGTCGAGCTTGATTACCTTGAATTCAAGCTCTTTTCCTTCGAGGTAAGCGGGATCGCGAACCGGTCGAACATCAACCAATGAACCCGGCAGGAATGCGCGGACATTGTCGATTTCGACGGTAAAGCCACCCTTGACGCGACCGTTGATAATGCCCTCAACAACGGCACCTTCTTCAAAGGCCTTCTCAAGATCGATCCAGGTACGCGCTCGAATCGCTTTCTCGCGGGAGAGCTTGGTCTCACCGAAACCGTCTTCAACGGCATCGAGTGCGACTTCAACCTCATCACCGACGGCGAGCTCGGCGTCACGCTTGTCGTTCTTGAATTCTTCTTTAGGGATAACGGCCTCAGACTTGAGACCTGCGCTGACGATGACGACATCGTCATTGATTGCCACCACAATGCCGGTGATGATTGAACCCGGTTTTATTTGTTGACTGGCAAAACTTTCTTCAAATAATTCAGCAAAACTTTCAGACATGTTAGTTAATCCAAGGGGACTTAAATTTCCCCGCCCAATTAAGTCGATACGCGTCCTGCTATCGACGGTCATTAAAAAAAGGAGCGAACATCCTGTTCGACCCTATCCATTTACCTATCCTTAGAATTTAGAGTTCTGCGACCCACTCGAGAACTGTATTGGTTACAGCCTCTATGGAGAGCCCGGAAGAATCCAGAATTCTGGCATCCTTTGCTGGCTTCAACGGAGCTACCGATCGCTCGGTATCTCTGCGGTCACGGTCCCCTATGTCCCGCGAAAGGGCGGCAAGGCTAACATCCATACCCTTGTCTTTCAACTGCTTATGGCGCCTTCTGGCGCGTTCTTCAGCGCTGGCCGTAAGGAAGATTTTTACCGAAGCGGAAGGAAATACGTGGGACCCCATATCGCGGCCATCAGCCACCAATCCCGGCGCTTGCTGGAAGGCCCTCTGGCGCGCCAAAAGGGACTCTCGAACGGCCGGTATTGCGGCCACGATTGAGGCCCCTGCCCCGGTCGATTCCTTACGAACCGACAGCGTAACGTCCTCGCCATCCAGTCGAATGCGCTCGGATCCATCTTCATTACTATCAAAACGTACATCGAGGTCGCCGGCGATCGCGGCCACGGCCTCGGCATTTCCGAGGCTGACTCCCTGTTTTCCGGCGGAAATAGCCGTCAATCGATAAAGGGCGCCACTGTCCAGCAAATGGTAATTCAGTGCCTCGGCTACACGCCTCGCGATTGTTCCTTTCCCCGAACCGCTGGGCCCGTCGATGGCAATTACCGGAATTAAGGTCACTGTCACCTTAATTCGCGATTGTCGGGTGGATTTCGGCGCCGAGGGCAGCCATCGTGTCACAAAACCCGGGAAACGACGTATCTACGGCAGCAACATTTTCGACTGTCACCTCATCCGAAGCGATGGTTCCAGCGATCGCCAGGGACATCGCGACACGGTGATCTCCGAAGCTCTGCACAGTGCCGCCACCCAATCGTCCGCCATGAACGACAGCGCCATCGTCCGTTTCGTCAACCTGGATTCCGAGTATTCGCATGCCGTCGGCCATTGCTGCTATACGGTCACTCTCTTTTACCCGTAGCTCACCGATGCCGGAAAAGTGCGTGGTCCCGACGGCTGCCGCCGCCGCGACAAACAAGACCGGGAATTCGTCTATCGCGAGCGAAACCAGGCCTGGATCTACCACACCGCCCATTAGCGTTGACGACCGGACCCGAATATCAGCCACCGGTTCTTCACCGAGAAGCTGCGGGTTCTCCAATGCGATATCGGCACCCATACTTTGCAGAATATCAATGACGCCCGTGCGCGTCGGATTTACACCCACTTCCTTAATCTGAACGTCGGCATTTTCCGCCAACAAAGCGGCGAGAATCACAAACGAGGCTGATGACAAGTCGGCCGGTACTCTTACATTGCCGCCGCGCAGTTTCTGGCCGCCTTCCAAAGCGATGGTTCCGTTGTTAACCGAAACTTCGACACCCATGGAACCGAACATTCGCTCCGTGTGATCCCGGGTGACGGCCGGCTCTGTCACGCTCGTCGTCCCGTCGGCGTAAAGTCCTGCCAATAGAACGGCTGATTTGACCTGCGCGCTGGCCATCGGCAGATCGTAATGAATGCCTTGTAGTCGCATTCCGCCGGAGATTTGCAGCGGCGGCGTACCATCGCAATCACTTTCGATAGCGGCACCCATCATCGTTAGCGGCTTGATGATGCGGCCCATCGGTCGGCCATTCAGTGACTCGTCGCCCGTCAAGACACTGCTGAACGACTGTCCACTCAGTAATCCGGCCATTAATCGCATCGCCGTTCCCGAGTTGCCGAGATCCAGATCGCCATTGGACCCACGCAACCCGCGTAACCCAACACCCTCAATCGACATCTCGGTCGCGCTGGGTTGTTGAATATCGACGCCCAACGATCGCATCGCTGTGAGCGTTGCAAGGCAATCCTCACCGGCCAGGAATCCACTGACTTCGGTTCGACCTTCCGCGACGCTGCCAAGCATCAGCGCACGATGAGACACAGATTTGTCCCCTGGCACAGTGACTGTGGCATCGCAAACCCTGGATGGAGTTACCTGAAAGCGCATTGAATAGACTTCAGCCGATCGCCTTGGGATAGGCGCCAAGCACTCTGAATAGCGAGCTGTTTTTCTCCAGCTTCGCCAACGCTTCGGATACGGGTGACTCTTCAGCATGTCCTTCAACGTCGATAAAGAACACGTAATCCCACTTCTTGCGTCGTGATGGGCGCGATTCGATGCGAGACATGTTGACGCCCTGCTCGGCAAAGGGCTGCAGAAGAGTGTGCAGGACACCGGCGCCGCCCGCCGTGTCACTGGTGGATACAAGAATTGTCGTCTTGTCTTCGCCACTGGCTGCGAGCAGTTTTCGGCCCACCACCAGGAATCGAGTCGCATTGTCTGGATGGTCTTCGACATTGTTGACCATGATCTTGAGCTCATAGACATCCGCCGCGACCTCGGGGCCGATCGCCGCGGTGCCATCTTCGTCGCGTGCGCGTCTGGCACCGGCCGCATTACTCGACATGCCGATCAACTCAACGTGTGGCAAATACTCCCGCAACCATCCGCGACATTGCGCCAGTGATTGCTCATGCGCACAGATTCGGTCGATGTTCTCGAGCCCGGCAACCTTGCTCATCAAGTGTTGTTCGATCTTCAACTCAATCTCGCCCGCAATTTTGAGCGGCGAAGTGAGGAACATGTCCAATGTGTTGTTGACCGAGCCTTCGGTCGAGTTTTCGATCGGCACGACACCAAAATCGGCCGCGCCACATTCGACCTCCTGAAACACCTCATCGATCGAATGAAATGGTAATGCCCGAACCGAGTGACCGAAGTGTTTGAACACAGCGGTTTGGGTAAACGTCCCCTCGGGACCGAGAAAACCGATTTTCAGTGGTTCCTGCTGCGCGAGACAGGCGGACATGATCTCCCGGAAAAGACGCAACATTTCGTCGTCACGCATCGGGCCTTTGTTACGCTCAAGCACAGATCTTAGTACTTCCGCTTCGCGTTCCGGCCGGTAGTAATCGACCGCAGAACCGAGGTCACCCTTAGCAACGCCAACTTGCTGTGCAATGGTCGCACGCTCATTAATGAGTGCCTGAAGACGCTCATCAATATCGTTGATGTGTTTGCGGATCTCAGTGAGATCCAGGGTCTTTGAGTCTTTGCTCGCGCCGGCCATGCCTTACCAGTCCTGAAATCCTAATGGAATCCTGAGGTTATACAGGCTTACCAAGATTTCGCAACGTCAGAACACCCTCAATGGAGCCAATTGCGTCGAGCAGTTCCTGCGTTGGCTCGCCGTTGACGTCGACGATGCTGTAAGCGAACTCACCAACGGACTTATTCAATAAGTCCTCGATATTCAAACCGGCATTCGCAATACAGGTTGATACCTGGCCCACCATATTCGGCACATTTGCATTAGCCAACGTGATGCGCCAAGCGTCGAGCCTCGGCAAGCGAGCTTCCGGGAAGTTCACAGAGAACCGAACATTTCCGTTCTCCAGATAATCCTTCACGTTTTCGGCGACCATAATCGCGCAGTTCTCTTCCGCTTCAGCTGTCGAGGCACCCAGGTGCGGCAAGGCAACGGCTTTCGGATGCGCAATCAATTCCGGCGTCGGAAAATCCGTCACAAAAGCGTGCAGCTTGCCACTATCCAGGGCAGCAATGGCTGCAGCATCATCAACGATTCCGCCACGAGCGAAATTGACCAGCACGCCGCCGTCATTCATGAGTGCAAGCCGACCCGCGTTGACAAGATTGCGTGTCGCGTCCATCAGAGGAACGTGCAACGTCACGAAATCGGCATGCTGAAACAGCTGATCCAAAGTCTCCGCATGCTCTACGCCGGATGATAATTGCCAAGCATTCTGAACTGTAATTGCCGGATCGAAACCAACCACTTTCATGCCAAGCGCGAACGCAGCGTTCGCGACCTCGACACCGATAGCCCCGAGTCCGATGACGCCAAGCGTTTTTCCTGGTAATTCAAACCCAACAAACTGTTTCTTGCCAGCTTCAACCGCCTTGTTAAGCGCGTCGCCGGACTCTTCCAGCGAGGCTACATAATCGCTGGCACGACAAAGATTTCGCGCACCGATCAACATGCCTGCAATTGCGAGTTCTTTGACAGCGTTCGCGTTTGCACCGGGCGCATTGAATACCGGAACACCACGCGCGCTCATCGCATCGATAGGAATATTGTTAGTGCCTGCGCCTGCACGTCCAATCGCTGCAACAGTCGACGGAACTTCCATATCATGCATATTCTGTGAACGAAGCAATATGGCGTCAGGATGTGCGATTTCCGACGCTACTTCATAACGCTCTCTGGGCAAATGGCGTAAACCGGCGACGGCGATGTTATTAAGTGTGAGTATTTTGAACATTCGTATTCTCTCTTGCGAAGCGGCCAGGCCTGCTCAGCCATGGGTCCGTTCGAATTCAGCCATAAACGCGATCAAGGCATCGACAGCCTCTTCACTTACAGCGTTGTAAATTGATGCGCGCATACCACCAACAGAGCGATGGCCCTTCAGGTTGGTTAGCTCTGCGGCATGACTCTCCTTAAGGAAACGGGCGTCGAGCTCAGCATCCGCCAGAATAAATGGCACGTTCATTCGGGACCGGCAGTCAATCGCTACCGGGTTTGAGTAAAACGCGGAATCGTCGATCGCGGCGTAAAGCTTGCTCGATTTCCGACCGTTGACGTCAGCCATTGCTTCGACGCCACCTTTATTAAGCAACCATTGAAAAACCAGGTCCGCGACATACCACGCGAACGTCGGTGGCGTGTTGGTCATGGAGTCGGAGTCCGCGTAGGACTTCCAGGTCATCAGATGAGGATTGTTTGGCCGAACCCGATCAAGCAACTCGTTCTTTACAATCACCAAAGTAATACCGGCAGGCCCGATGTTTTTCTGTGCGCCTGCGTAGATGACGCCGAACTGACTTACGTCGATCGGTCGAGACAAAATGTTGCTCGACATATCGGCAACCAGTGGCACATCCCCGCCCGGTACGAAATTGAATTCAACACCGGCAATAGTTTCATTGGGTGTGTAATGCAAGTACGCCGCATTCTCGCTGCGGCGCCAGCTTGACTCATCAGGAATATAGGTGAAGTTCTTATCGGAAGAGTTCGCCGCAACATTGGCGTTGCAAAACTTCGCAGCTTCACCGGCTGCCTTCTTCCCCCAACTTCCTGTAACGACATAGTCAGCCGTGTCTTCAGGCGTCGAAAGATTCAACGGCGCCATCGCCATCTGCAGGGTCGCACCACCTTGCGGAAACAACACGCTGTAGTCATTCGGGACGCCGAGCAATTTACGCAGGTTCGCCTCGGCACGAGCGGCCAGTTCGACGAACTGTTTGCCCCGATGGCTGACCTCCATGACCGACATACCTGTACCTTGCCAGTCAAAAATATCTGCATGAATTTGTTCAAGTACTTCGAGCGGAAGCGCGGCCGGGCCGGCACTGAAATTGTAGACGCGAGACATGTCGCTTTGGTCCTTCGGGTTATTGAATGGCTACTGGTGAGCTATGTTAGGCCGCGTATTGTTACGCTTTGAAGTCGCAATTGCACTACATAAATCGGGATAACGATATAGCGAAAATCGAAGGTCTAAATCGCTTAAATCGCACCGTTTTGGTGCATTACTCTTCCTCTTCCTCAATAGCCTCAATGCGTGCCAGACCAACGAGTCTTTGACCTTTTCCAACGCGAATCAGTCGAACACCCTGGGTGTTTCGCCCCATGATCGAAATATCATCGACGCCGGTCCGGACCAAAGTACCGTTTGAGCTAATTAGCATGACCTCATCGTCGTCAGCCACCTGCAAGGCACCCACCGTCTTTCCGTTTCTGTCAGTTGTCTGAATCGCGATCACGCCCTGACCACCACGACCTTGAACCGGGAAATCATCCATCGGAGTTCGTTTGCCGTAGCCATTTTCGGTCGCTGTGAGAATCAATCCCTCACGCATAATGGAAAGCGCGATAACTTCATCGCCAGCTGGCAATTTGATGCCTCTGACGCCCGCAGCGCCGCGGCCCATTGGACGAACATCTTCTTCCTTGAATCGAATCGACTTGCCATGACTTGCGACTAACAAGACCTCCGCTTCGCCGTTGGTTATCTCGACGTTGACGAGCTTGTCGTCATTGCGTAAATCGATCGCAATAATTCCGTTTGCTCGCGGGCGTGAGAACTGAGTTAACGGGGTTTTCTTAACGGTGCCTGCCGAGGTCGCCATGAATACGAAATGACCTTCCTCATATTCACGAATCGGCAGCACGGCGTTGATGCGCTCCCCATCTTCAAGCGGTAACAGATTTACAATTGGCTTGCCACGTGACCCGCGACTGGCTTGAGGTACCTGGAAGACCTTGAGCCAATACATCTTGCCGCGACTTGAGAAGCACAGAATGGTGTCATGGGTATTTGCAACGAAGAGCTTGTCGACAAAGTCTTCATCCTTAACCTTCGTTGCCGACCGGCCGCGGCCGCCACGTTTTTGAGCCTGATAAGCCTCAATCGGTTGCGCCTTGGCGTAGCCACCGTGTGACAGAGTGACCACAACTTCTTCTTCCGGAATCAGGTCTTCAACACTGAGGTCCGAATGGTCCTGAACGATCTCCGTACGTCGTTCATCGCCGTAGGCGTCCCGAACTTCAATCAACTCAGCCTTGATGACATCGAGTAACTGATCGGGGTTCGCCAAGATACTAGAAAACTCTTTAATTTTCTCCAGTACCTCTTTGTATTCTTTAATTATTTTATCTTGCTCAAGTCCCGTCAAACGATGCAGGCGCAAGTCAAGAATCGCCTGCGCCTGAACAGCGGACAGGCGGTAATTGCCATCGATGAGACCGGATTCTGTCTCCAGACCATCGGGTCGGGTATCCATAGCGCCAGCACGCTCGAGCATGCCGGTTACCGCGCCAGGTGCCCAGTCCTTGGCCATAAGACCGACCTTCGCCTCAGCAGGAGAAGCTGACGCTTTGATCATCGATATGACTTCGTCGATATTCGCAAGTGCAACGGTCTGGCCTTCCAATACGTGCGCGCGATCACGTGCCTTGCGCAGATCGAAAATGGTGCGACGAGTAACAACCTCACGGCGGTGCGAGAGGAACGCCTCGAGAATCTGCTTCAGGTTCAGGAGCTTCGGCTGGCCGTCGTGCAACGCCACCATATTGATGCCGAACACACTTTGCATCGACGTCTGTTTGTACAGATTATTCAGGACGACATCACTGATTTCACCTGTCTTGAGCTCAATATAAATACGCATGCCGTCTTTGTCGGACTCATCGCGTAGCTCACTGATACCCTCGATTTTTTTCTCGCGAACCAGGTCTGCGATCTTTTCTATCAGCCGCGCCTTGTTAACCTGATACGGCAGCTCGGTAACAATAATCGCTTCCTTGCCACGCGAATTGACTACTTCAACCGACGTGCGGGCACGAATATGAACCCTGCCTCGTCCCGTCCGGTACGCAGAATAGATTCCAGCGGCGCCATTGATGATGCCAGCGGTCGGGAAATCCGGGCCAGGTATGTGCTCCATCAGCCCCGGGACATCAATCATCGGGTCTTCAATCAACGCCATGCAGGCATTGATCACTTCAGTCAGATTGTGCGGCGCAATATTTGTCGCCATGCCAACCGCGATTCCCGACGACCCGTTAACCAGTAAGGTGGGAATTCTTGTCGGCATCACCGACGGTTCGCTTTCAGAGCCGTCGTAGTTTTCCACGAGATCGACGGTCTCTTTGTCGATATCGGCGATTAACTCATGCGCGATCTTCGACATTCGAACTTCGGTGTAACGCATGGCAGCTGGAGAGTCGCCATCGACAGAACCGAAGTTACCCTGGCCGTCCACCAGCATGTAACGCATCGAAAATGGCTGCGCCATTCGAACGATGGTGTCATAGACTGCGGAATCGCCATGTGGGTGATATTTACCAATAACATCACCGACGACACGCGCCGATTTCTTATAGGGTTTGTTGTAGTCGTTATTGAGTACCCGCATCGCGTGCAGCACCCGACGGTGGACCGGTTTTAGTCCATCACGAACATCGGGTAATGCGCGACCAACGATGACACTCATCGCATAGTCGAGATAGGACTGCTGCATCTCTTCTTCGAGACTTACAGACAGCAATTCCTGAGCAACTTCAGCCATATTTTCCTACTTTTCCTGATTAAAATCTCAGCGTGATCCCGATCCGCGAACCGGGTCCAAATTGTAAATTTTTGCTGGATTTCAAGCGAACAATGTTGTGTGGGTGCTGTGCCTGTTTCGGCCTTAAATTAATGGCCGGATAAGGCTGAGAATAATACCATACCGAGTGCCGAAACAGCAGTGTTTTAGCCCCTTTCAGCGCTATTTAAAACGCCGCTGGAACTGGCCAAGATGACGCGTATACTCCCCCGACTATGCAGCATTGCGATACCTTGATTGCGCCCCGATGGTGCGTCCCCGTCGAACCGGCAAATACCGTCCTCACAAACCCCGGTATTGTCATCAATGACGGTCGGGTTACGGACGTCCTGCCACTCGCCGAGGCGCGCGACAAATATCAGGCAAGCGCCTTCATCGAAAGACCCGATCACCTTCTGATCCCGGGATTTGTGAACACCCACACACATGCCGCTATGACGCTGATGCGGGGCCTTGCAGATGACCTGCCGCTGGAGTCCTGGCTGAATAAGGGCATCTGGCCAACGGAAAAGCGCTGGGTTGGCGCGGAAATGGTCCGGGACGGCACTGAGCTCGCCATAGCCGAGATGATTTCAGGCGGCACGACCTGCTTTAGTGACCAGTATTTCTTCCCGGAAATCGTCGCTGAGACGGCCGTGGACCTCAACATGCGAGCAATGGTTGGTACGCCGATCATTGAATTCCCGACCGCCTGGGCGAATGACGCGGCCGAGTACATGCACAAAGCGACCGAGTTGGTGCATGACCCGTATGTCGACCATCCTCTGGTCTCGACCTGCTTTGCACCCCACTCCACCTTTGCGCTTTCCGACGAGTCCTTCGTTGAACTTCGTGTCCTGGCTGATCAGCTGGATGTCAGGACGCAGATTCATCTACATGAAACAACGACTGAAATCGCGATGGCGATGGAGAGGACGGGGAAACGGCCCTTCGATCGCTTGCACGAGCTCGGACTGATCAACGCGTCGTTACTTGCGGTTCACGCCGTGCATCTGAGCGATGAAGAAATCGAGCAGTTTGCCGAGTCGAGCGTCAATGTTGCCCATTGCCCACGATCGAATCTAAAACTTGGCAGCGGCATCGCGCCCGTCGCTCGATACCGCGAAGCGGGAATCAATGTCGCGATCGGCACTGATAGTGCTGCAAGCAATAACACGCTTAACATGCTGTCTGAAATGCGTACAGCCGCCCTGCTGGCGAAAGGCGTTACTGCGGATGCATCGGCGATCAACGCGCACGAAGCCCTCAGGATGGCAACGCTGGTCGGAGCCACGGCTTTAGGATTAGCCAATGAAACAGGGTCCATTGAGGCCGGCAAATGGGCGGACCTTGCTTGCGTCGATTTGAGTCACCTGAACAGCCAGCCCGTCTACGATCCGGTTTCGCAGCTTGTCTACACCGCCCGAGCTGATCAGGTCACCGACGTCTGGATCGCTGGTAAACATCAGCTGGATAATGGAGAGTTGACGCAAATCGACACAACGAACGTATTACGACGATGCAATGAGTGGCGCGACCGCTTCGCCGCATCGCCCGACTAAGACAGGCAAGAAGACCAATGAACTCCGTTAGAGACAATGTTGACCCGGCTGAAGTGGCCAAGTTTGATGCGCTCGCCTCGCGCTGGTGGGACCCGGATGGCGAATTTCATACCCTGCATGAAATCAATCCGCTGCGGTTGGACTGGATTCGCCAACGCGCACAGCTCGCCGACAGCAAGGCGATTGATATCGGCTGCGGTGGCGGCATTCTCGCAGAATCTATGGCTGTTGCAGGCGCGACCGTCATCGGAATCGATATGGCGGAAGGTCCGCTAACCGTCGCTCGACTGCATCAGCATGAGTCCGACGCAAAAGTTGAATACCGGCAGGCGACGGCCGAGGAGCTTGCTGCCGAAGAACCCGGGGTCTATGACGTAGTCACCTGTCTTGAAATGCTGGAGCACGTTCCGGATCCATCGCAGGTTATCCGGTCTTGCGCAGAGCTCGTTAAGCCCGGCGGACATGTCTTTTTCTCGACGATTAACCGCAACCCGAAATCTTTCGCGTTCGCTATCGTTGGCGCCGAATACGTACTAAAACTATTGCCCGCTGGAACCCATGAGTATGAAAAATTCATTCGTCCATCGGAGCTCGAATCATGGGCACGCCACGCGGGCCTCTCGTTAAAGGAAAGTATCGGCATGCATTACAACCCGTTCACAAAAGACTATCGGCTGGGCAAGGGCCTTGACGTCAACTACATGATGCATTTTCAACGTGACTGAGCTAAACGGCGCAGAGTACAACGCCGTGCTTTTCGATCTTGATGGGACGCTCGTGGATACAGCGCCCGATATGGTGGCTGTATTGCAGCACCTGCAACAGCAACACGGGATCGATCCAGCACCCTACGAGTTGGCGCGCTCCAATGTATCGAATGGCGCTATCGGGCTACTGTCCGTCGGCTTCCCCGACTTCGACGTCCAGTTTGGCGACGAACTACACGAACAGTTCCTCGAGCGTTATGCCGAGACGATCTGCGAGGAATCGAGAGTCTTTGCGGGCATCGCCACGTTATTGGATGAGCTGGAGGCCATGAATTGCCCCTGGGGCGTCGTAACCAACAAACCCGGGGAATTGACCGCGCCATTGCTCGCGGCCCTGGGTCTGGCCGATCGATCAGCCTGCATGGTTAGTGGAGATACCCTGTCTGTCCGCAAACCGGATCCGGCACCCTTGCTGCTTGCCTGCGACATCATCGGCGTTGAACCCGAAACGTCGATATACATTGGGGATGCAGAACGCGACATCGAAGCCGGTCAACGGGCTGGCATGGCAACCATTGCCGCCGCCTACGGCTACATTACGCAGGACGATGATCCGCGGGAATGGGATGCCGACGTGATCGCCATGACCGCCGAAGAACTCACGCAAATCGTCCTCAAAGCAGTTAATCTTGAGGCCTGATGAACTCACTCACGATTGATCCCCTTTATCTGACTCTTGGTCTTCCAGCGGCCGCTATTGGATTGCTGATGGGCCTGTTGATCGCCTGGTTGGTCGGGAAGAGTCGCCATAAGCGAATGGTCGAAGAACGTGAATCGGCTTTCGAACTCGCAAACGCCAGGCTCACGCAAACCTTTACAGAGCTGTCCAACCGCTCGTTGCAGGCCAATAGCGATACCTTCCTCAAGCTGGCGGAGCAAAGACTCGACACTCAGCAGGAAAAAGCGAAGAGCGAGTTGAGCGAACGCGAGAAAGCGGTCGAGGCTTTGGTCAAACCAATAAACGAAGCGCTAAAAGAATCGCGAAAACAGATATCTGAACTCGAGAAATCTCGCAGCGAAGCCTACGGCGGCATCAAGAATCAGCTCGAGGAAATGCAGCTCAACCAAAAATCCCTGAAGCAGGAAACGCAAAACCTCGTCAACGCACTGCGCCGTCCTGAGATCCGGGGCCGTTGGGGCGAAATCACCTTACGGCGTCTCGTCGAGTTGGCCGGCATGGTCGAGCACTGCGACTTCGTAGAGCAAGTTCACACGTCAAACGACGGGCAGGTTTTTCGTCCGGATATGGTCGTTCGGATGCCAGACCATCGAGAGCTGGTTGTAGACGTCAAGACGCCGCTCGATGCCTACCTCACCGCCGCCGAAGCTCCCGACGATGCGCAACGACAGCTTGGACTTAAACGACATGCAAAAAACGTTCGGGCGCACATTCGAATGCTGGCGTCCAAGGCGTACTGGAATCAGTTCGAAGAGAGCCCCGAGTTCGTTATTCTGTTTATTCCCGGGGACCAGTTTCTCAGCGCAGCGCTGAATGAGGAGCCAGACCTCATAGAATACGCGCTATCTGAACAGATCATTCTTGCCACACCGACAAGCTTTGTCGCTCTGTTGAAAGCGGTGGCCTACGGCTGGCGACAGCTGACGCTCGCAGACAATGCGAAAGAGATTCGAGTTCTCGCAGAGGACCTGTACGCCCGCCTCGCTACCTATGTCACGCACATGAATAAAGTCGGCCGACAACTGAACAGCAGTGTCGAAAACTTCAACAGGGCCGTCGGTTCACTCGAACGCAACGTCTTGCCCGGCGCTCGCAAGTTTGTGGAGCTTGGCGTGCATCCGAAGAAAGAAGTGGAAAAACTCGAAACCATTGAATCTGTGCCACGCACAATGATCGAAGGAAATGACTCTTGACGATGGACCCCCGGACGTACACCTACTCTGACGACGTCCTCAAAAACCGAATAATTCTAATCACGGGCGCAAGCGATGGCATCGGCAAAGCTCTCGCGATCGAATCCGCTCGGCTCGGCGCTCAAGTGATTCTGCACGGTAGAAACACCGCGAAACTTGAGAGCGTCTACGACGAGATCGAGGCGATGGAATCGACAGCACGCCCGTCGATTGCTGTGCTCGACCTGGAGTCTGCCAACGCGGAGAGCTACACGTCGCTAGCTTCAAGCATCGAAGATGAGTTTGGGCGTCTGGACGGCCTTGTTCATAACGCCAGCATTATTGGTGAGCTGTATTCCATCGAACAATATGATGCTGTTTTGTGGCAAAAGGTCATGCACGTCAATGTGACCGCAGCCTTCGCACTCACCCAGGTCCTGCTGCCGTTCTTGAAGCAATCCGATGATGCCTCCGTTATCTTCACCAGCAGCGGCGTCGCCCGGGTTGGGAGGGCTTTTTGGGGCGCCTATTCCGTGTCCAAATTCGCCACCGAGGGCTTGTCTCAAGTGCTCGCCGACGAGCATCGCAATTCGGCACTGAGATCGAACTGCATAAACCCCGGCGCAACACGAACCAAGATGCGTCTTTCCGCTTTTCCTGGCGAAGATCGGGATGCTCTGAAGACGCCTGAGGAAATACTCGCGCCCTATATCTACCTGCTGGGCCCGGATGGCAAGGGGATCACGGGCGAGAGCTTCAACGCACAATAAGATATTACATCAATAAAGTCTTATAACTTACCGTCTTCTATAGGGATTATCAGACCTCTTCTTAAACGTTTTGGGCGTCCTGGGCTCATCGACTGGGGCTTCAAGACCGGCCGCCTTATACAGTTCTTTTACTTGCGGTGGGGTCAATGCCTCGTGCTTTCCACGATGTAGCTTTCGCGGTAATTGAATAGGACCGTAGGCGACTCGAATAAGGCGGCTAACCTCAAAGCCGACAGCCTCCCAGAGCCTCCGTACCTCACGATTTCGCCCTTCTTTGAGCGTTACATTGAACCAGCGATTGGCGCCCTCGCCGCCACCTGGCTCAACGCTGTCGAAGTGGGCGGGCCCATCGTCGAGCTCGATACCTGACTGTAGTTTCTCAAGAAGGGAACGACCGGGATTTCCATGGATTCGAACGGCGTACTTGCGGACTATTTCGGCGGAAGGGTGCATCAGAGCATTAGCCAGCGTGCCGTCTGTGGTGAATATCAGCAAACCTGTCGTGGAAAGGTCAAGCCGTCCGACAGCGACCCACCGTGATCCGCCAAGTCGTGGCAAGGCATCGAAAACGAGCTTACGTCCCTCCGGGTCTTCCCGGCTGGTGAGCTCGTCGCCTGGTTTGTTATAGATGATGTGTCGGTGAGCAAGAGGGGTTGAACGTAAACCCAACGGCCGGCCATCGAGCGTAATCCTCTCCGTGCCCTCGATATGATCACCTAACTCGGCAACTCGACCGTCGATGCTAAGGCGCCCTTCTCTGATCAACGTCTCTATCTTACGACGAGACCCATGGCCCGCCGCTGCCAGGACTTTTTGGATACGATCAGCCAACCGGTTGTGGCCATTCAGAAACAGCCAACTCTTCTTCTTCCGCCGGTTCTTCAAGCTGCTCTTCAAGCTGATCTTCAATAAGTTCGTCCGGGTCTTCTGCGTCTTCCGGGTAAAGAACGGGCAAGTTGCTCGCATCCGCTTCCGCCGAACCAGCATCGTGCACCTCGGCATCTTCCGCACCGTCCCGTCCCTCGACATCGGGCAGGTTCAGCTGAACTCTCAAGCTTTCCCAGTCGGAAAGGTCTGCAAGCGGTGGCAGATCATCCAGTTTCTTAAGACTGAAGTAGTCGAGAAAACCCTTCGTGGTGCCAAACATCGCAGGTCGCCCCGGTACATCACGGTGACCAACGACGCGAACCCATTCACGTTCCAGCAACTGTCGTGTAATGTTACTGCTGACGGACACACCGCGAATCTCTTCAATTTCGCCGCGGGTGATCGGTTGCCGGTAGGCGATCAGCGCCAGTGTTTCGAACAATGCACGAGAGTAACGCGGCGGGCGATCTTCCCACAGCTTCTGCAAACGGTCCGCCATTGAAGACTTTACTTGCATCCGAAACCCGGAAGCCACTTCGGATACCACGATTCCTCGATCTTCGTACTCGTCATTCAAGGTCGCAATCGATTTGCGAATCTCGGACTTTTCCGGCGCCATGCGGCCGTCGAAAAGCCCTTGCAGCTGATCGATACTCAGAGGCCGCCCTGCAGCGAGCAGAGCAGCTTCAAGAAAATATTTGATTTCGTTCTCGTCCATTAATCCTCTTCCAGGGTACTCGTGTCTTCAGCAAACTCCGGGCCCTCGTCGCCGACAAGTCGAACCGATGACGCTGCACGAATGTGTAGTGGCGCGTACTGCTCCGCCTGTACAACTTCGATAACTGATTCTCGTAAAAGCTCTAGCACTGCGATGAATGTCACAGCGACGCCCATGCGTCCTTCTTCGGGATCAAACAAATCGGCGAAGCCGGTGAATTCATTTGCCTTGATGCGTGTCAGTATCTCGCTCATACGCTGACGCACGGAAAGCGGTTCGCGTTGCATGTGAAGGTTGGAGAACATCTCAGCGCGTTTAAGCACATCGTGAAATGCGAGCAACAACTCTTTCATCGAAACGTCGGGTAACTTCGTCGTCACTTTTCGCTCGGGAGCATCTGCTGACGCAACAAAGACATCGCGCTCCAGTCGCGGCAGATCGCTTATATCTTCAGCTGCTTTCTTGAAGCGCTCATACTCCTGCAATCGACGTACGAGTTCGGCACGAGGATCATCCTCATCCTCTTCTTCCACTACGGGCCGCGGCAGCAGCATTCGCGATTTGATCTCAGCCAACATCGCAGCCATGAGCAGATACTCGCCAGCGAGCTCAAGCTGCATTTCATGCATGACTTCGATGTACTGAACGTACTGTTTTGTTATTTCTGCGATCGGGATATCAAGGACGTCAATGTTCTGGCGCCGGATGAGATACAGAAGAAGGTCCAGCGGACCCTCGAACGCTTCAAGGAAAACCTGAAGCGCATACGGCGGGATATAGAGGTCTTGAGGCAGTGTTGTGACCGGCTCACCGTCCACGACCGCAAAAGGCATCTCGGATTGCGCCGGCGACTGTTTTTCGTCCTGAGGGGGCTTGGGGGCGTCTTCAGGTGTCAGGACTGTTAATTCAGGTTTCATGCGGTTTCCGGCAGATTACGCTGTGTAGCGCGGCGTATATCGGCGCATTCTATCGTATATCTACGTTGTCAGGTGAACTGGCTGACGTCCCCACGACCGACCCGTAAGACCTCGACTTTTCCGCCCGACATATCAAGAACGGAGGTCGGTTCAATACCTGTTGGGCCGCAGTCGATGATCACCTCTATCTGATTGCCTATGCGCTCTTCAATTTCGGCCGGATCTGTCAATGGCATATCGTCCCCCGGCAATGTCAGCGTGGAACTCATTATTGGCTCACCCAGCGCCTCGAGCATGGCCTGCACTAATGGATGCTCCGGAACCCGTAAACCGATCGTGCGTCGCTTGGGGTTTTGCAACATTTTCGGAACCTCCCGCGTAGCGGGCAGGATGAAAGTGTATGGCCCTGGGGTGAGCGCCTTGATGAGTCGATACGCCCAGTTATCAACGCGTGCGTAGAGACTGATTTCGGAAAGATCTGCGCACACCAAGGTGAAATTGTGCTTTTTATCCGTTCGCCGAATGCGTCGAATCCGGTCGATCGCCTTCCTGTCACCAATATGGCAACCAAATGCGTAGCTGGAGTCAGTTGGATACGCCACCAGTCCACCACTTTGTATAGAGCGAACAGCCATCGACACGCGATGCGGTTGCGGGTCAGTCGGGTGCATTTCAATGAGTTTGGCCACGGGCGGATTGTAAGGTAGCAATGCCTTCGCGGATACCCTTTCAATACGCTATTATTCGCGGCCATGATGATCGCCCAGAAGGGCCCAATGAATCTTTTATTTGAATTCCTGCCACTAATCGTGTTCCTCGGTGCCTATATGTACAAGGACATCTATTTTGCGTTGGTGGTTTTGATGATCGCGATGCCGATTGGTCTATTGGCAAAATACATCCGCACACGCTCGCTCGATAAGATGTATTTATGGTCGACAGTATTCTTGCTGATCGCGGGCGCGTTTACGTTGTATTTCCGAAACCCGCTTTTCTTGTATTGGAAAGCGACCGTCTTTTACTGGATTGTCGCAATCGCTTTTCTGGGCAGTCAGTTTTTCGGCAAGACGACGCTTGCGCAGCGATTCTTCGGTCTCCTGGATGGCTTTGCCCTTGACAAAATCTCCGCCTCTCAGTGGACCAGGCTGAATATTATCTGGGTGCTGTTTTGCGTGGGTGTCGGCGCCTTGAATATTTATGTTGCCTACAATTTCGAAGAAGCGACATGGGTGAAGTTCAAGGTGTTTGGACTGATGGGGATTACCTTTGTGTTTTTGCTCGTACAAACAATCTGGATCGCTAATGTGATCGGGCTTGATGAATTCAGCCAGGACCAGGAGGAAGATTGATGTGGTATGCAGTTATTTCTGAAGATCATGACGGTTCGCTGGAAAAACGGCTCGCCGCACGTCCCGACCATGTAGCCAGGCTAACGACATTGCGAGATGAAGGTCGGCTTCTGATTGCCGGGCCACATCCCGCCGTCGATTCTCCAGACCCGGGGCCTGCAGGGTTTACCGGCAGCCTGGTCGTTGTCGAGCTCGACTCGCTGGAGTCTGCACAAGCATGGGCGGACGCAGACCCCTATGTTGCCGCTGGCGTATATAGAAAGGTCACCGTCAAACCATTTAACCTGGTCCTGCCATGACAGAAGGTCGTGTCCGCAAGATCGAATCGCGGCTAAATGAGGCGTTTTCACCCGACGAATTGCTGGTGAAGGATCAGAGCCATCTTCATGCCGGGCATGCGGGTGCACAGGCTGGTCTCGGTCACTTTGAAGTCAGGATAGTCGCTGACGCTTTCCAGTCTTGCAGCCGAATTCAATGTCATAGGCTGATTTATGAAGCTCTTGGCCAAATGATGGACACCGATATTCATGCCTTGAGTATTCAGGCAAGCACAAAAAAGATGGATCTTTCCGGGAACACCGACATCTAATAGTTTATTATTCGCGAAATTTTCACAAAGGACTCAACAAATGAATTTATCCTTCGGTTCCAAATCAATTGGAACGCGACTAACTGCGGCACTGCTGGCAGCTGTCGTTTTGCTGGCGACAGCAACCGCTTCAGCGCAATCACCGAGCTTCGACAAAGAGGTTCTGGATTTACTACTGGAGTCACGCAGCCAGAAACCGGCCAGCCAGGCTACAGCGGCAGAAGTCCAGTCCGCGACCGATGAACTGGCGGGCATCTATGCGGTGACCGACCTCCCCCGAGCGATCGAGCTGGGTAATGCACCGCAGATCCGGGCTCAACTGGAACTTCAAAAAAGAGCCGTTTTGTTCAATGCGTTTGCGAACGATTTCTTCGCCAAAAATCAGGCGACCGATCAGGAGATCTTCAATGCGTACGAGGAACAGGTTGCGATCAATCCACCCAGGGAATTCAAAGCCCGCCATATTCTCGTTGATACTCAGGGAGCGGCGATCGCGCTGATCGAAGAACTGAAAGACGGCGCTGACTTCGTTGCCCTCGCTAAGGAAAAATCAACAGGACCATCCGGACCATCAGGCGGTGATCTCGGCTGGTTTACAGCAGCGGCAATGGTCAAGCCATTCTCCGAAGCTGTAGCAACGATGGAGGACGGCGCGTTCACCATGGCTCCAGTGCAAACTCAGTTTGGTTGGCACGTCATACTTCGAGAGGATTCTCGCGAGAGCGCGGCACCGCCGCTAGAGAGTGTTCGGGATGTTATTAAGCAAAGAATTGAGCAGCAAAAATTCCAGGATTTCATAGCGAATTTGCGTACAAAAGAAGCCGAGTAAATTCGACTTAACTTAATACTAAGAATTTGTTCAGTTTAGGGCGCCATTTGGCGCCCTTTTCTTTGCGCGAAAGGGAACTGTGAAGCTGGTCACACCCGCCTACGATGAAGGAACCTAGTATTGCTCGCGAGTCATCTCTAATCGCTCGGAGGTGGCTTCTCCAACCCTCGCATCTCCTTCACAGGTTGATACGAGAACTAAGTCGGCAAGGACGCCGACTTTTTTATGCCTGCAGAAAACGCAGGCAAAGAAAAAGGCCACCGAGGTGACCTTTTTCCTAGATGTTCGAAAAGCCTAGCGTTGCGTTGCTATCAGCCACCGACGAGCGAAGTCAGATCGGTCTTTTCGAACGAATCCCTTATCTGAGGATTTCAGTTCTGTCAGAAATCATCGATCCGTCCCGCGACGGCCGAACACCTCGGAATGTCCACATGTCTCCGGATGGTGCGAAATCGCGACCAAGACTCGACGTGTAGTCGATTGTTAAATCGCCCATCTGCGCCGTGCCATTCATCCGATTGATTGATGAAAGCATGCCGGAGACAAATACTTCGGTTGAGCCCGGAGTGTATCGCTGATCAGAAACGTTCACAGCATCAGCGTAGTACCAACCTGAAGAAACGATAGATCCCTGGACGGCAACAAAGTCACCTAGTCGCAGACTATCAAGCATCTCTTGAGAAGCCATTACGAGCTGACCCATTGAACCAAAGACGCCGCTGACATGATCGATCGAGTCGACTGGGCCGGCTAGGAGAATGGAACTACCGTCGATACCGAGGCCGGAGCTTCCATCGATTCCAGAAATGGAACTGCCGTCGATACCAGCGGTTGAGCTACCGTCGATCCCGAGAATTGAGCTGCCATCAATACCAGCAGTAGAACTGCCGTCGATACCGAGAATAGAGCTGCCATCAATACCAGCGGTAGAACTACCGTCGATCCCGAGAATTGAGCTGCCATCAATACCAGCGGTAGAGCTACCGTCGATACCGAGAATAGAGCTGCCATCAATACCAGCGGTAGAGCTACCGTCGATCCCGAGAATAGAG
>RCNG010000328.1_pt1 | contig 21179 bp, 19 predicted proteins | sample 2041371 | NCBI WGS metagenome assembly RCNG01 (sample SAMN09708227, study PRJNA481090) | Marine sediment metagenome, whole genome shotgun sequencing project. | biome: marine sediment; feature: ocean; material: sediment; isolation source: Sewage treatment plant 1 marine sediment (STP1) ... | reverse complement strand
GTCTTCCGAGGACGCCGTGAGGTAGAGGTTGTCCGTCCAGGTGCCCTCCACGCCGACTTCACCCTCGAAGGCCGCCATGGATTCACCGATCGGACACACCAGGAACAGCATGCACAGGAGGGCCGCCCTCCGGGTCTTACCTCCCACCGCCGCCCGGCCCCGGACCTGCACCTGCATCCGCACCGTACCCCTTGGACCCGCCGGCCCCCTGACCGCCGTCTCCTGAAACGCTTCCTCTCTCTTGCTCATCGCCCCACCGCTGCCGATTCCGCTTCTGATGCCTTCTCGTACGCCGATCGTCGATCCCGTCACCGTCCTCGTCCACGAAGTGGTCTCCCTCCCCGTCCTTGTCCATGTCCACGTATCCCCCTTCGTCCCGCGCCTGGAGGGATTCGGCTTCGGCGAGGTCCGACGACGTTCCGGCCGAAGACGACGTCCGGGCAAACAGGTCAGGAGGAGACAGCACGGTCCCGCAAAGCACGAGAACGAGCAGGACGGTCCGTAAGGTGGCTGACTTCATCAGGATCTCCACACGAGCCGAGACGGTCCGGCGAGAACCGCCGGGCCGTCCCTGCTGCCTTTGAAGGCACTGCCGCCCTTTCATGGCAAGACTCATTGTGACCCCTTGTTCCCTCGGTTCTGAGACCGCACACTACGCTTGCTGCCCTGTGACTGGGAACCTCCGGCCTGGGCGCCGGTCCCGTCCCTCTTGTTCTTGACCCAATCCGGGTCCTTCCCGTTCGGAATCCCGTCGCCATCATGGTCAGGGGCAAGATCGTTGACCCCGTCGCCGTTCTCATCCACAAACCCGCGGCCTTGCCCGGACCCCGGCTCCTCCCCCTTGTCGCCATAGCTGTTCTGCGTGACGTTCCTGTGATTCCAGGTGTTCCGGTCCTGATAGGTGTTCCCGCTTCCCTCCGTGACCGAACCGTCTCCCTGGTCATCGGCTGACGCCATCACGGCAAAGGATGGAAACATGATGAGGGTCCAGACTGCCATGGTCACAAGGATCTTTCCGTAGCCAAACATTTCGATCTCCCTTCTTCTCTGTGGTTGCCGGATGCCTTTCGCATAGCGGAGAAAGCAAACGGTATGCCAACGAGAGAAGTTTTCCGGGAAATCAAGATTTTCCCATATGAATCGGGGCCTTCCACAAATGTTCCCACTCTCTTTCAACAAACGCCTCTCATCGGAGTCGGCAATCCTGCCGAGTCTTTCGACCATCCTCACCTGCCGTGATTCGCGGTATTTCATCGGCCCGCTACCTGATATTTCTCCATCTTGTAGCGCAGGTTCCTCTCGCTGATTCCGAGCAGGTCGGCTGCCCTGGTGCGCACGCCTCCTGTCTGCTCCAGCGCCCGGATGATCACCCTTCTCTCCAGGTCCTCCACCATCTGAGGAAGGGACGCCTTCCCGAACTCCAGTTCCCGACCGGGAACCGCCGGCCCGCAGTTCCTGATCGAGGGGGGCAGGTCCTCCACCTCGATGCGGGTTCCCCGGCAGAGAACGACGGCCCTCTCGAGTGCATTCTCCAGCTCGCGTACGTTCCCGGGATACGGATACCGGATGATGCGGTCGAGGGCCTCCCGGGACACCCCGTCTATCTGTTTGCCGTTCTTCTCCGCGTGCTTCTCGACAAAGTGCTCCACGAGCAGGGGGATGTCGCTGGTCCGGTCCCGGAGTCGGGGGATCGCGATGGACACCACGTTCAGCCGGAAATACAGGTCCTGCCGGAACCCCCCCTCCTCGAGCATCACCTCCAGGTCCTGATGGGTCGCCGCGATGATCCGTACGTCCACGTTGACCGTCTCGTTCCCTCCGACCCGCTTGAAGGCCTCCTCTTGAATCACATTGAGCAGCTTGACCTGCACGGGCAGGGGGATGTCCCCGACCTCGTCGATGAAGAGCGTTCCCCCGTCCGCCTGTTCGAACCGCCCGACCCTCGTTCGGTCCGCCCCGGTGAAGGCCCCCTTTTCGTGCCCGAACAGCTCGCTCTCCAGCACGCCCGGGGAAAGGGCCGCACAGTTGACCTCGAGGAAGGGGCCCTTCCCCCTGTCGCTGGTCAGGTGGATCGCGTTGGCAAGCAATCCCTTGCCGGTGCCGCTCTCCCCGCGGATGAGAACAGCCGCCTTGCTCTTGGCCACCCGTGCGGCCAGGTTCATGGCCTCCTGGAACGTGCCGCTCTCCCCGATGATCTGGTCGAACCTGTATCGCTCCTCGAGCCGCTCCCTGAGTTCCCTGTTCTCACGAACGACCGCCTGATGAGAGAGAGCCCGCAGTATCAGGACCTCGAGTTGCTCCAGGTTGATCGGCTTGACCAGGAAGTCTTCCGCTCCCTCCTTCATCGCCTCCACGGCCGTTTCCACGGTGCCGTAGGCCGAGATGAGAATCACGCCGACCGTGGGGTTGTTTTCCTTGACCGCCTTGAGCACCCCCACCCCGTCCGTGCCCTTCATCCGATAGTCGGTCACCACCACATCAAAGGTCTCGTCCCGGGAAACCTCTACGGCTCGATCCCCGTCCGGAGCGGTCACCACCTCGTGGCCCTTCTTCCGGAGAAACCCGGACACCATCTCCCTCTGATTCTCTTCGTCGTCTACGACGAGAATACGGCCTCTCATCCTTTCAGACCTCCCTGGGGAATACGGATCGTTGCCTTCGTTCCCACCCCTTTCCGGCTCTCCAGACTCAGGAAACCTCCGTGTCGCTCGACGATCCTCTGGCTGATCGGAAGGCCGAGGCCGGTTCCCTTGTCCTTGGTCGTGAAGTGAAGCTCGAGGGCCTGCTCCAACTCCTCGGGGCTCATCCCCGGCCCATCATCCTCGACCACGATTTCCACCCATGCATCCTGCTGCCCGGCGGCGATTCTCACCTCGCCCCCTCCCTCCATCGACTCGATGGCGTTCGAAATTAAGTTCAATAGCACCTGCCTTATCTGCCTCGCATCCATGAGCGCCTTCTGGCCCGCGGCAACTTCCGCCGTGAGCCGGACCCCTCTCGCCACCGCCTGGCCGGTTTCCTCGGTGATCACCGAGTCCACGAGTTCCCCCACGTCCTCGGTCCTCAGGTCTGTCTGGGGCTCGGAAGCGAAGCGAAGGAACTGGGTGATGATATCGTCGAGGCGGCCGATCTCTGACCGGATCACATCCAGGAAACGGCGGTATTCCTCCACTCCCTCCCGTGGCTCGAACTCGGCGCGCAGTCGCTGAGCGGTCATGCCGATGGCGTTCAGCGGGTTTCTCACTTCATGGGCAACCGCTGCAGCAAGCCTTCCCAGCGCGGTAATCCTTTCACTCCTCTCAATCTGATCCCGCAAACGCCGCTCTTCCGTCACATCCCTCAGGATGATCACCGTATACGGGGCCTCCTCTCCGGGCACCCTTACCCTGGAGGCCGACAAGGTCAGGTAACGTTGCTTCCCGTCTCCGCCCTTGATCTCCAGCCCCCGCACCGTCGGACGGCTCTCCCGAATCGCCTCCTCGACGAGCGGTTTCAGCCCTTGTGGTACCAGGTCGATCTGTTTCCCGAACATGGACCGGGCCACGTCGTTTGCCAGGGCCACGGTCCCATCCTCCGAGACCACGAGCACCCCGTCCGCCATGCCGGAGAGAACGGCCCCGGAGAAGGTCGACACCTCGTCACGGGCCCGGACGGCCAGGTTCATGTTCTGGTAGATGACCACGGCATTCAAGGCGATCATGCCGAGCAGGGAGAGCACTGCGAGCGTCACAAGCAGACGGCGGTGTGACTTCCGCTCCAGGGCCCGAATCTCGTGCAGGTCGAAGGCAACCCGCAGGAGGCCGAGACGTTCCCCGTCGGACGACACGGTCTTCACCACCTCGAAGACATCGTGCCCCTGGAACGGCAGGGTCCTCGTCGCGTATCCCCCCCCTCGCCAGAGAGCGGACAGGAAGGGGTCGTCCAGGATCCGTTTGGCGCCCGAAACATTCCGGGTGGCGGACAGGATGCCCTCCTCGTCCTGGATCATCACATAGCTCATCCCGTGGACCTCCCCCACATCCTGAATCAAACGGCCGAGGCCGAAGGTCTTTCGCAGGCCCAGGAGAACCTCTGCTTCGATACTGCAGATAACGGCCCCCCCTCCCCGTCTCCGCACGCCTACGGCAAACCTCGCCTTCCCACCCTCAGCGCTGTAGTGCAGTCCCAGGATCGATTCTGTACGTTCTCCCGAGAAGAGGGTCGGGTAGAGCATGAGATAATCCGGAGGGGTTCGATTCCGGAAGTGTTTCAGAGGCCGGCTGGATGCCTGAATAAGGCCCTTCGGTGATACGAGGTGGAGGGCCCGGATATCGTTCTCTGCGGCGAGCGCGGCGAGAACCGGGTGTCCGAGTTCCCTTCCCTCCTCCATCCTCGCCACGGTCCTCGCCACGGTGAGAAGCCTGGAAGCCAGATTCTCCTCCGCCTCTTTCATCGCCCTCAAGGCGAGGACGGCCCCCTGCTCGATCTGGTTCGCGACGATCCTTCCCTTCTCCGCGATCAGCTCAAGCATCGTGTCCCTGGCGTTCCGGGCCTCCAGCAGGGCGGCCGTCACCATGAAGGCTGCCAGAATGCCTCCGATGACGGCCAGATAGCCGGGGCGGACATACCAAAGGTGTTTTCGCACAGAAGCCCCATTAGAGTCTTTTGTCACAACACCTACTTCTATTGCACAGACGTTGCGCCTTGACACACATCTTGACACACATCTTGTTGATTTCTATTCTACCCTTGTCGAAAAGGCAATTCATCCAGGCTCTTCAACCTTCAAACAGTCCATCCCGTATCCATCGGAAGTGACATGCATAAGCCGAGCGTAGAGTCGACCGGGGCGGGCACATCCGTCACTTTGATAGGGGTCGCGGCGAACGCCGTGCTGATCGCCTTCAAGCTGGCCGGCGGGATCCTCGGGCAGAGCCAGGCCCTGATCGCGGATGCAGCCCATTCCGTCTCGGACCTGTTCACCGACGTCGTGGTCCTCGTGGGTCTCAAGGCCGGCCGAAAAGCGGCCGACCAGGACCATCCCTTCGGACATGCCCGGATCGAGACGTTGAGCTCCGGTGTGGTGGGGATCTTCCTGATCGGCGCTGCCCTGTATATCGGGATCGACGCTGCCTCGAACATTTACAGCCATACCGAATCCCATCCCACGTGGTTGGCCGTTGGCGTGGCGGCCCTGTCCATCATCGTGAAGGAAGTCCTGTATCGCTACACGGTCCATGTGGGCCGGCAGATCAAGAGTCCCGTAGTCATGGCGAATGCTTGGCATCATCGTTCCGATGCCTTGTCTTCCGTGGCCGTCCTCTTGGGTGTCGGGGCCGCACGGGTTCATCCGGGCTGGCACATACTCGACGCGTATGCCGCCCTGATCGTCTCCCTGCTCATCCTCAAGGTCGGGATCGAGATACTGTGGCGCTCCATTCAGGAACTGACCGACACGGCACCCCCCCCTGACACCCTGGACAAGATAGGTCGGTGCATCAGGGGTGTCGATGGCGTGTTGGGCCATCATGACTTAAAGGTCCGAACCTCCGGCGGCCTCTACCAGATGGAGGCACACATCGTCGTCGACGGATCACTGACCGTGATTGAAGGACACGGGATCGCCAAGTCGGTCGAACTCTGCCTGAAGGATGAGATCGAGGACCTGAATCAGGTGATCATCCATGTCGATCCGGACAGGAGACGCGAGAAACGGCCCGAAGGGGAGAAACGGGAGCGCGCGGGTGAAGACGCATAGCCCGCAGGAATCTCTGAGCATGGGCGCGGCGGTGCCCCCTTCTTCGGTCAGATGTTGCTGGTATCTTCTCTGGAAGCGCTTCGGGGCCTGAACAGGGATCGACAGGTCTGCCGATTCGACAGACCATCCCTGCCGATTCCCTAATGAAGGTATTCTGTCCGGCCGGCTACGCTAGGATTTCTTTTCGGTGGGGTAATCGGCTTCGATCCACGCCTTCCAGCCGCCGGTGAGTGCACTTTTCGCCCGCCCACCGCCGCACTTTTCGATCGCCCTTTCCAACCCAAGCCAAATTGCTATTGAAACAACTCGGTCTATCAGCCCTGCTTCGCATGCCGGAACCAGACATGTAGTCACAGAAAAAAATGGGAGTCCTGAAAAATCAAATGCTTACACAGCCGAATCCGGAATATGGGTAATTAGAGTGCAACTTTGAAGCATTGAATCCTCTCCTCGAGCTGGTCCGCCTTTTCGACAAGATCCTTGACCCTGTCTTCCTTTTCCGTTGAGGAAGATTCCTTCCCTGCTTCTGCCCACCCGGACAGGGTTTCTCGAAGAACCGTATACGTTTCCTGTATGGCCCGGACGTTTTCGCGAAGCCCCCCGAGCATGCGGTTGATCGCTTCCGACTCCTCCGCAAGAAGGTCGCCTTTACGAATGCGTATGGTGGAGGGCAACTCCCCCTTTTCGATCGCCTCGAAGGTCCGATTGAAGCGAAACAGGGGCCCGGCGATCTTGTGGGAGACCCGTATAGAGTCCAGGAAGATGGCAATCAGGACGAACACCACGGAAGGCCAGAAATAATCATGCAAATAGAGAATCTGATTCGCCGCCTGCACCGTCTTCTCGGAATAGGTCGCAAGATTGCGGAGTTCGATCATGGAAGGGAGGAACAGAGAAACAGCTGTGACCACAACGAACAGAACGACATGCATCAGAGAGTTCCACAGCAGCCTGAATTGAAGCGGTCTGTTGATGAGGAATCTTCGTCTTCTCAAGAATCGCATGTTCCGTCCCTCTCAATCGGTCCTTTTCCAGATTTCAGCATGATTCTTCAGTTGTAGGGCCTCGCCGAAGAGTGGGCTGTACAGGAAGGTCATTTTCGATTTCTGGCCTTCGGCATCTTTATAATGAACCGTATGCCGGACGGGCCGATTCCTCTCTTCGCCCGACTCGATCTTCTTGATGGCGTGATGTTCTTCTTCACCGTTCTGGCGCCCAAGGATCAACACCCCCTGGCGGAACTCAATTTTGCAGCCGGCAAACTTGGGTTCCGACGTCTTCCACACCCCCAGCAAGTGATCCGGCACGACCGCTTCATCCGTGCAGGCGACGAAAAAAGTCGTACACAACAGAATGAACCCAAAGAACATAAATGCACGTACATTCACGGATTCCCAGCCCTTTCCGCTCGGGTCTCCTCGGCAAATACTGTAGATGTTCTGCATTCCATCCCCTCTTTCTATACTTTTTCCCACACGTTTCATCGACAATCGAACTGGAGGACTTGACCCCCTCCCGTTTCCCCGGCTGGTTTTTGGAAAGGAACCCTCTTTTATCAAAATGACAAGAATATCCTTTCCGAAATGAGAAGAGGCCGAAAATCGGCCCCCGCCCAGGCGCCCGCCCAGGCCTGACAGAACGGCTTCGCATAAACTTTCTAAATAGATATCAATAGGTTATCCCCTAAAGGCATTGCCCCCCATCCATCTGGCACCCCTTTTGCTAGTTTCATTCAAACAAATCGGAATCAGCGAAGAAGGGTGTCATCCAATGTTCAGCGCCATCGACTCCATGAGAAGCCTGCTCGACAGTGTCGTCTCCTATTCCTCGCAACTGACGTCACGGCTTGCGGCGATACACACATCGGGGTTCACGTTGGAACATGTCCTCATGATCACCTCGATGGCGGCGATCCTGTTGCTCGTCTTCATCGCCCTGAGGATCAGTCGTAACGCCGGCCGGCGGGAACGGGAGATCAATCAGCGCAACAACGCCCAGACCGGACATCATCAGATCAAGATGCTGAACGACAAGCTACAGAAACTGGAGGAACTCAACCGGAGCTACCTGCATCTCGTGACGAACATCTCCCACGTGGTGAAGAAGATGAACGCAAAGCAGAACCTCGAGGACATCGTCTTCATCTTCTCCCATCTCGTAAAGAACATCGTGGAGACCGATGTGGTCGAGTTCTATATATACGAACAGGCAAACAACCTGTTGAAGCGCGTCCCCATCCGCGGTGGCAACGGCAAGGGCCTGCCCACCTGTCCGCTGGGCAGGGGGCTGGTCGGCAGGGCTGCCAGCGACGAGGTCATCACGACGACGGAGTACTTCAACAGGCAACAGGGCAACAAGGGCAAGCGGGTGGCCGGGGACGAAAACCTCTGGATGGCTGCACCCATCATCTTCGAGAAACGACTCCTGGGCGTGATCGGCATCGGAAAGCCGAAACTGTTGGACGGCGCGAATCATCTGTTGCGGATCATCGCGGAGATTGCCGCCGTGGCCCTGTACAATCAGCTCTTTCTTACGGACGCAAAACAGAAGGCGGAGACGGATCCGCTTACGGGCTTGTACAATCGCCGGTATTTCCATCAAATCTCACGCAAATTCGTGGAAAAGGCGGTCACGGACCAGACGCCCATTTCGGTCTTCATGTTCGACATTGACCATTTCAAGCAATACAACGACGCGAACGGCCACGAGGAAGGCGACAAGCTGCTGATGGAGCTGAGTGAGCTGGTGCAAGAGTACACGCGCAAGACATCCGTAGTCGCTCGCTACGGGGGGGAAGAATTCATCGTCCTCCTGCCTGGAATCTCGGCCGCGGACGCGTTCAAGTATGCCGAACGGCTCAGAGAGGCCATTGCCTCTCATCCGTTCCCTCATCGCGAGAGCCAGCCCTTCGAATTCCTGTCGATCAGCGGTGGGATCGCATCCTTTCCGGATCATGAGCGATCCATCCAGGGCGTGATCCGCCTGGCGGATGAGGCGCTCTACAAGGCCAAGGAATCGGGAAGAAACCGCGTCATCGTCCACAACTCCTCCCTGACTTCGGAGAAGGAAAGGGCCGCTGCCTCTTTTGGCGAGGATTCCGAGGACGCCCTGTCCGACCCGTCTTTCCGGGTAATTCAGTAGAGGTACCGGGCGAGCAACTGCGTGAGGTCGTCCAGCCGGCCGCTGAAGAACAGGTACCCTCCGACCGCTCCGGCCGCCAGCAGAAGGAAGAAGAGGTCCAGCAGGGCCCGGCGGGCCCCTGTCCTTTCGCGGGCCGCGCCGGAAGGCGCAGGCTCAGCTTCCAGGACCGCCGTCTTTTCATACGCCTCCAGGAGGCCGTCGATCTCCTCCACGACTCGATCCGGCCCCATCCCCTGGCCCCCTCTTCTGGACATCAGCATCCTCGCCAGCAAGTCCTGGATCTCCAGGGGGAGGGCAAAGAACCGGTCGTTCGGCACGAGATCGTGCTTCTCCCACCCCGGCAGAGACCCGGTCAACATCTGGTAGAAGATGACCGCCGTTGCGAAGATGTCGGCCCGGACCGATTTCGGGTCGCTCGCCAGGGAATAGCCTGCTTCGCCACCTCCATGTTCGTCGAACCCGAAATCGGCGATCTTCGCCCGCCCTGACTCGTTGAACAGGATGTTACCGGGTTGCAGGTTCCCGTGGACGACCCCGTTGGCGTGGGCGAACGAAAGCCCCTCGCAGATCTCTCGGACGACCTTCAGGGCCTCACCCACCGGAAGGGGCTGAATGAGTCGGTCTTCGAGGCTCCCTCCGCTCAGGTACTCCATCACGATGATGAAGAACCGGTCATTCTTCGAGGCGCCGAGGACGTTCGCGATGTTCCTGTGCTCGAGGGAGGTAAAGCGCCTGGCCTCTTCGATGCCGGCGCTCGTGTTCGGTTTCTTCTTGATGACCAGGAGGCTCTGGTCTTCCCGGTTTTCGTACAGGTAGGCCACTCCCTCCGTACCTTCCTTAATGACGTCGAGCAGGACGAACTTGTCCTCGATTTTGGAGATCCCCTGGCTGGCCCGCTCCTTCTGCGAGCTGTCCAGGTGTGCGCCCTGCAGCAACTTGAGGAGCGATTCCTTGACTTCATCCGCTGTGGCCGGACGTCTCCCTGGATCCGGATCCAGGCAGCGCACGATGACTTCTTCCAGCGGTTGGGGGAACTTCGGGAGGATCTCGGACGGAAGCCTGAAACGTCCGATCGGCTTGATTCCCGTGAAGAGTTCGTAGGTGAGGGCACCCAGAGAGTAGAGATCGCTCCTCGCCGTTACGCCTTTCGGATCATTCTGTTGCTCGGGAGACATATAGGGAAGGCTCCCAATGATCATACCCGGGTGGGTGCCTGTGGGGTCGCCGGCCCGGCCGTCAAAGATCTGGGCGATGCCGAAGTCAGCCACCCGCGCGTTCCCGTCGCCGTCGATCAGCACGTTCGACGGCTTGATGTCCCGGTGGATGACGCCGTTCCTGTGGGCGTATGACAGGGCCTTGCAGACCTGAATCACGAGATCGAGCTTGCGGGTGAAATCCAGCCTCCCCACCCGTATGGCTGCCTGCAGATCGATGCCGTCCACAAACTCCATGACGAAGTATGGCATTCCGTCCGGCGTCGTTCCCCGGTCGATGACATGAACGATGTGCGGATGATTCAGGCGCGCGATGATGAGGGACTCATGGTGGAAACGCTCCATCAGGAAGGAGTGGTTCTCGACCTGTTTTGACATCACTTTGATCGCAACCGGCCGATCGAGAGAGGCCTGCACTCCCCTGTAGACGACAGCCATTCCGCCCTCGCCGATCTTCTTGATCTTCTTGTAGCCCGGAAACGACTCCCGGGGGGCACGGCTCTCGATCGATCTTTTGACTTCGACTGCCACTTTTCCTAGACTCCCGAAGTTGAGGCCCTTCCTGTCCTTCCTTTAATACATCGGGCTTTGCCAAAAAGAGCTTAATAGCAGGAGGAGAGTTGGCCGTGTTCGTCGACTGCCCGAGGTGTCAGACAAAGTACATGCTCGAAAGCCAGGTGGAGCAGACGGAATTCCAGTGCCGGAAGTGCGGCGAGAGCTTCATGGTGATCGGCGTCGAGGACAATGCGCCCACACAGATCAGCCGAAAAGACAGGACCCTCCTGATCCCGGAAAACAAGCGGATCTACGTGGAAATAGCCAAGGGACCCGAGGCAGGAAAGGCCTATCAGATCCTCAAGCCGATCGTCACGATCGGGCGAGGCACCCAGGCGGACATCCCCCTCTCCGACACGGCCATCTCGAGGAAGCATTGCGTAATCGAGATCGCTCCTGAAAAGACGGTTCTCCGGGATCTCGGGAGCACGAACGGAACTTACGTAGCCGGCCAACGGATCGATTTCGTCTACCTTCAGAACCGGGCCGAGTTCGATCTGGGCAGCACGCGGATACGCTACCTGGAGATCTCCAAATAGCCCCCCCTGAGGAATAAGTCTCTCTTCTCAAAACGAGAATCTTCCTCAATTTGATAGTCTCAAAAGAGGGATGGAGAAGGAAAGGACCGCCCACCCGCAGAAAACTATTGGACCATAACCTGTTGATTTTTCTACATAAGCATCGCTTCAGAAAACTCGAAGTTCGAGTCTCGAGGCGTTGGCATCCCCGTTGCAATCTACCGGAACCAAGAACTTCGGAAGAAAACAAAAGAGTCTGCACGGGGAGGAAAGAAAATGAAAAACAACCTGACAGAGAGCAAAGCAAAGGTCGCTACGAGTTCAATGGGTGTACGTCTGCCTATAAAAATCCTGGTTGCGCTCATCCTCTGGGCTATGATCTGGCCCCTGGGTGCTTCTGCCGATTGTAGATGGGAATGGCTGTGTGACGCATCGGGTGAGGACTGCAGCAAAGGTGCCGTCTGTGATTCTGTTGACGACACCATGCCGCCTCCACCGCCTGTGGAAAGACCTGTTGTCGCAGCCTCCACTCCGCCCACACCGACGCCCGGGAAAGCACCCGAAGGCGCTACCGACTGCAAGCAGTTGCGCCGTTGCGACGTAGACGGCAACTGCATCTGGGATACCCTCTGCGTGTGCCTGTAACAAAGGAAACGGCAGGGTGATCTTCAACAGGGATGACCCTGCCACACTTTTCAGACAAGGCTCCAGCATACTGTCGAGAAAAGCGCTTCTTTCTATTCTCTCCCCCGGTTCAAAGCACCCTTGCATCCTTGCACCCAACCCAATAGTATCAAGGTTAGCGCGTTTTCCGCGCATTCCAGCATGCAAGGGAAGCAGCATGTTCAAGCGGTTTCAGGCTCCAAAGGTCCTTACCCCCTATCCCCCGATCGAAGAAGACATCAAGTGCCCCCAGTGCGGGTTCAACCACGACGGGTGGGCCTTCGAGCCGGGATACGCCAAGCTCTGCGTGAAATGCGGGACGGTGCTGGAGGCGTTGGAAGACCCCGAACGATTCGAAGACCCCGAACGTTTTGAGGAGCAGAATGCTGGAGGAGCGGGATTCTTCGGCAGGATCGTGGGCGGGATGTTCGGAAAGAAGCAGGCAGAACCGGCAGGGGGTGAGACCCGCGAGCAGCCGGAGACAACGAGCCCGCAACGCGAGGCATCCGGAGAGTCCCCGGTCGAGCTGGAGGTCTTTGCCGAGGCGACGGGGGCGGCTCAAGAGCGAACAGATCCGGCCGAGCCACCGGAAGAACCGCAACACGAAACAGAAGGGGGCCGGGAGGACGTGGACCCCTACGACGAGCCTCCGGACCCGGAAGCCGCGCGCGTGGGCGCCTGCAAGAGGAATGGCCGGCTTTTCGCAGCGCAGGGTCGCTATGAAGAGGCGATCGAGATGCTCGAGAAGGTGGTTGCCTTCGAGCCGAACGACCTCGAGGCCTGGGGAGAACTCGGCCGCATCCACTACAAGGGGACCAAGAATCTTCAGCAATCCATCGAATGCAGCCGGAAGGCCCTGGGGATCGACGAAGATCTGGTATCGGTGAAGTGCAATCTCTGTCTCGCGCTGTTGTTCGACGGCCAGTTCGATCTGGCGAAGAAGGGATTTCTCCAGGTGATCCGATCGGTTCGAAACAGCAGGGGCTACGACGAGGAATTCCAGGAGAACTGCAAGGCCCTGCTGCACGACTGCCTCGGCGAGCTGTATGTTTCCAAGAAGGCGGCCTCGGGCGAACGGCTCGCCCACATCAAGGATACCATCGAGTTGCTCGAAATCGAGAAAATCTATTTTCACTAGAAGGAGGAGATCATCCACTCCAGAGCGCCCGATCTCAGTTCAACGGCTGCCTCAGGGCAGATCTCCATGCAGCAGTAGCATCGGATGCACTTGTCATAATCGTAGCGGGGAACGTTCCTGCTCCCATCCGCCTTTTCGATCGCTCCCGCCGGGCAGATCGCCTTGCATTGGTAGCAGAGGGTGCACTTCTCCCCCTGCGGTACCGGCTTGCTCGTCAACAGGTTCCGGAAGCCCTTGCGGTTGAAGGGCCAACGGTCGTAAGTTGCTGTCGATATGCTGTGTCGAGCCGGCTTGAAATGATCGACTCGCATCCTGTTGATGTCCTCGCCGACACGGTCGATCTCGGCGGGCGATGACAGGCCCAGGTTCCTTTCGAGACCGCCCACCACGCTCGGAATGGCCCGATAGTCGAATCCAAGGAGGTCGGCAGCGACAAGGTCCGCCGCCACCGGGCTCGTGCTGGCCAGAACCGCACCGATCTTTCGCGGCGTCCCGGAGGGGCCCGGGCCGTTGCCCTCTTGGCCCACCACCGCATCGACCAGGTGCAGAATCGGCTTCGGGCCGCTCGAGCCATACATCAACGCCTCGTTCAGATCAAGCAAGAGTTCCGCAAAGGCTTCCTTGCCGGGCGCCTTCATGTGCCATCGGGATTTCTCGAGCCCCGGAATCAGCCCAAACAGGTTCTTCACCGCGCAGGTGATGGTGGTCAGACCGTGGGTCTTGAGCTTGGGCAGGTTGATGATGATGTCCGCATCGACGACGGGCCCCAGCACCTCAAATCTCTTGAACCTTCGATCGTTCGGATTGAGGATCACCCCCTTCCGTCCGTTGGAGGGGACCGTCACGTCCAGTTCCTCCACGATCGGCAGGTATTCGCCCTTCTTCATAACCCTCTTCACAGACTCCATGGCAGGAGACTCGACGAGCACGACCCGACCGCCGTGATCCCGGACGATTCTTGCCACGGCCCTGAAGAAGGCCGGATGGGTGATGATTGCCCTGTCCACCGCGGAAGTCATCAGGAAATTGGGCTTCAACGCCACATTCTTGTTCTCGAAACTCTTCAGGGAGAAACCGATGTTGGCCAGGCTTTGGCCGATCGCGTCTTCCAACAGGTCGCTGCGATACTCCGTACATTTGACGAGAGACACTTGAACCATGGTTGCTCCTCCGCATGCCTGCTATGCCTTGCCAACGGACAGTTGAACCTGCCCTGCGCGCATCACTTCTCGAACAGGCTCGCGTATTTCCCGTAGCCTTCCTTGTCCAAATCTTCTTTCGGAATGAACCGCAACGAGGCGGAATTGATGCAATACCGAAGTCCGGTAGGCCTGGGGCCGTCCGGAAACAGGTGGCCAAGGTGGGAGTCCCCGTGCCTGCTCCGCACCTCGACCCGCGCCATCCCGTGACCCTCGTCCTTGTTCTCGACGACGTTTTCCTCCACGAGGGGTTTCGTGAAGCTCGGCCACCCGGTGCCGGAGTCAAACTTGTCGGTGGAGACGAACAGGGGCTCACCGGAGACGACATCTACATAGATGCCTTCCCTCTTGTTGTTCCAGTACTCGTTCGCAAAGGGCCGCTCGGTGCCTTCCTGCTGAGTCACCTGGTACTGGAGAGGTGTCAGGTTCTTCTTGATCGCCTCATCAGGGGGCCTCTCGTAGTCTTTGGGTACGCCCTTCGTCCTCTTCGTAGTCATCTCGTCGCCCCACGTCTTTTCCAGATAGCCTTCACGTCCGGACCCATTTCGATAACGCTTGTAATGAGTAGGGTTCGTTTTGTAGTAGTCTTGGTGGTATGCCTCGGCCTCGTAGAACTTCGTCGCCTCCGCAATCTCGGTGGCGATGGGCCGCTGGAATTTACCGGAACCCTGCAAGGCCTTCTTCGAGGCTTGCGCAAGGCCCTTCTGCTCCTCGTCGTGATAGTAGATGCCGGTCCTGTACTGCGACCCCCGATCCGCAAACTGTCCGCCCGGATCGGTCGGATCAATCTGCATCCAGAAGACGTCCAGCAGCTCTGCATACGTCACCTTGGAGGGATCGTACAGGATCTGGATCGCCTCGGTGTGGCCCGTGCTCCCGGAACAGACTTCCTCGTAGGAGGGGTCCTCCTTTTGACCTGCAGTGTACCCGGAAACCACCTCGATCACGCCGTCGAGCTTCTCGAAGGGCGCTTCCATGCACCAGAAACAGCCTCCGGCAAAGGTTGCCTTTTCGTATGAGTCATCTCCCTGGACCTTCTGGCGCGTCGGGGACAGGACCGTAGCTGCCAGTGCTACAACAGAGACTAAGAGTAATACTTTCATGATCATTTCGCGACTCCCCTCGGTTGATTGTCGTCTCCGGTTAAATTGCTTTCTCTTTATATTATGTATTAGATACCTCAAGTGTGACAGGCGTTTCACAGGTTGGTCTTCCCTCGTGGCATAGGGATGAGAATGAGAGCCGTAACCAGACCTCCCGCAGGACCCCTTCGCATCTTCAAAGACGCTCAGGCTGCCACGTTCCTGGATCAGCCCAACCGGTTCCTGGTCCGCTGCAGGCTGGGGGGGCGGACCGTGAAGGCCTTTCTTCCGAACCCGGGCAGGCTCCGGGAGCTCCTCCTCCCGGCCAGCCCGTTCATGGGGATCGCCTCCTGGTCGATCCCCGGGTTCGGCTTCTCGGACTGCAGCTGCAAGAGTCACCTGTTCGGAATGAGGGACAACCCCCTCGACGACGAAGCCTTTCACGATCTTCTGGCCTGGTATAGGATGGACCGCCTGGCCACCTCGTCTTGACACGCAAATACTCCTGTTCCTATAAGAGAGGCAAACATCTACAGACAAACAACACTCCGGAGGGAATTCAGTGGCAAAGAACTTCAACGCATGGCCGGAAGGATGGCCCAAGAGCCTGAACTACCCTGACATTCCTGTCCACGCCTTCCTCGACCAGACCGCAGAGCGGGTCCCGAACCGGATCGCGATCATTTTCGGAGGGATGGAGCTGACCTACGGCGAACTCAGAGAACTGAGCGAGCGTTTCGCCACGGCCCTGGCCGGCATGGGCGTGGAAAAGGGGGACCGTGTCGCCATCCACCTGCCCAATTGCCCGCAATTCGCCGTTGCCTACTATGGGGCCCTGAAGATCGGGGCGGTCTTCACCCCGCTGAGCCCGCTGCTGGCCCCGCGGGAGGTCAGGCATCAACTCAACGATTCGGGTGCAGAGACATTGGTTTCTCTCGACCTGCTCTACCCGGGCATCAGCAACATCCTGCCCGAGACGGGTGTCAAGCGAGTCGTAACGACCAGCATCGCGGATTGCTACAACGCGATCATCGCCCCGCTCAAGCCCCTCGGAAAGACCGAAGTCCCGGACACTATCGACATGGCCTCCCTGTTGAATGAGCACGAACCCAACGTACCGGAGATCCCGATCGATGTAAGAAAAGACCTGGTGCACCTTGCCTACACGGGAGGAACGACGGGCCTGTCGAAAGGGGTCGCCCTCACCCACTTCAACGTGGTGGCCAATGCATTCCAATTCGGACACTGGTTCACCGGGGCACAGATCGAGATGATCGACAGGAAGATAACCCCTACCTTTCCCCCGGGCGTGGACCCGGAAAGAGACCGCGGCACGACACGGGACAGTGAGATTTCGCTCGTGGTGGTCCCCTGGTTTCATGCCATGGGCACAGTCGGGTACCTGAACATTCAGGTTCTCGGGGGGAACACTATGGTGGTCTTTCCGAGGTTCGAACCGAGGGAGTTCCTTGAAGCGGTGGGCAAGTACAAGGCAACCCTGCTCGGGGGAGCCCCCCAACTCTTCATCCCCCTGGTCTCCCTCCCGGACTTCAAGTCCTACGACCTCTCCGGCATCAAGATGGCAGGCTCCGGTGCGGCCCCCCTGGCCATGCCGGTTCTCGACAAGATGCTCGATGCCTTCACCGGGGTCGTGATCGAGGCCTACGGGTTGAGTGAGTGTACGATGGGGGCCACCTCGAACCCGCCGGATCGCGCCAGCACACGGCCCGGATCAGTAGGGCTTCCGGTGTTCGATACCGAGTGCAAGGTCGTGGACGCGGAAACGGGTGAGGACCTTCCCCCCGGCTCGGTGGGCGAGATCTGCATCAAGGGGCCCCAGGTCATGCAGGGGTACTGGAACAGGCCGGAAGAAACCGCCAACGTGCTCAAGGCCGGCTGGTTGCATACCGGAGATATCGGCAGGGAAGACGAGGACGGCTTCTTCTACATCACGGACCGAAAAAAGGATCTGATCATTTACAAGGGATACAATGTCTACCCGAGGGAGATCGAAGAGGTGATCTTCGAGCACCCTGCCGTGCAGCAGTGCGCGGTGGTGGGAAGGCCGGAGATCGAGGTCGGGGAGGCCCCGGTCGCCTTCGTTGAGTTGCGGCAAGGGGCCGAGGCAACCCGCGAAGAGATCATGGAACACACCAACTCGCAGATCGCCCACTACAAGAAGATTCGGGAGGTGTTCTTCGTGGACCAGATTCCGGTGAGCGGCGCCGGCAAGGTTTTGAAGAAAGAGTTGAGGGAACAACTCAAGAAGAGCTAGGAGGAAGGGCAATGAAACTGACGAATGTGAAAACGTATGTTGTGAAGACCGACCCGCCCAATCTAGGTGGATTCTTGTGGTTCTTTCTCAAGCTCGAAACCGATGAGGGGATAGAGGGGTGGGGGGAGACCGCCTGTCTCTGGACCCTTTACGGCCTCGAGGCGGGCTATGAGAAGATGGTGGAAAACATCTTCAATGCCTACCTCAAGGACCAGAACCCGATCAACAGGGAAACCCTCAACCATATTCTGTATGCCGGCCTGACGGCGCAGCATGCCGATTACATCACCGTGGGATTGATCAGCGCCTTTGACATCGCGTTGTGGGACATTTGCGGAAAATACTACAATGCCCCCGTCTACGATCTGTTGGGCGGGAAGTACAGAGACAAGGTAAGAACCTACACCTACCTCTTCAACATGGACGACGGAGGCAACCTCCTGGACGCGACCGCGGATTGGGCGTCGAATCCGGACAAGATGGCCGAGATTGCCGCCGTACGGGTGGAAGAAGGTTTCTCCGGCGTCAAGCTCGACCCCCTTCATCAGTCACTGCCCGGACAACTGCCCCTTCCACCGTGGGAGATTACGCCGGCCGAGTATGATCATGCGGAAAAGGCGATCGGGGCCATACGTGAAGCGGTCGGCAACAAGGCAGACATCTGCATCGGCACCCACGGGCAAATGACACCGGCCTGCGCCATTCGTCTTGCCAGGAGATTAGAGAAATTCGATCCCCTGTGGCTCGAAGAACCCTGTCCCCCGGAAAACTTCAAGGAAATGGGCAAGATCGCCCGAAGCACCTCGATTCCGATCGCCACGGGTGAAAGGCTCGTCACCATCCACGATTTTCAGAAGCTCTTCGAGGAGGGCGCCTGTGCCATTGCCCAGCCCGACCTCGGCAGTTGTGGCGGCATTACGGCCGGCAAGAAGATTGCGACATTGGCGGAAGCCAACTATGTGATGATGGCCCCCCACGTCTGGGGAGGCCCGGTCATTACAGCGGCAGCCCTTCAGCTAGATGTGAACATCCCGAATTTCCTCATACAGGAAAGCATCTACAAATCTCGGCATTTCTTTGATGAATTCGTCAAGGAACCCTTCGAGTGGGAAGACGGATACCTGATTCCTTCGGACAGGCCCGGCATCGGTATCGAGTTGGATGAAGGAAAACTCGAGGAGTACAGGTGCACAATCAAGCAGCTCTTCGGATAATCGTCACCGCTCAATAATGATACCGTAACTGAGCGATGTAGACAGCGTCCTCAGTAACTTTATAAACGATCCTGTGCTCATCGTTGATCCGGCGGGACCCGTATCCGGAGAGGGCGTGCTTCAGAGGTTCGGGCTTGCCGGTGCCTTCGAAAGGGGTGCGCATAATCTCCTTGACCAGGCCGTTGATTCTTCGAAGGATCTTCTTGTCCGTTTTCTGCCAATATAGATAATCCTCCCAGGCGCTGTCGGAGAAAACAAGTTTCACTCGACAAGGCTCCTCTTGGTTCCCCTGCCCTCCTCGAGTTGGGCGATAGACTCGAGCAGTCGCCTGGCGCTTTTCGGGGACCGCAGCAGATAGGCGGTCTCCTCAAGTGATTCATAGTCCTCGAGAGAGATGATGACAACGGAATCGCTCATCTTTCGAGTCACGATTACTGGAGAATGGTCTTTACAGACCCTTTCCATGGTCTTGGCCAGACCCTGCCGCGCGGCAGTGTAGGATATTGCCTTCATAGGTTTCCTCCTGTACATGTACGTATTACTGTACAGGAGTGGTTTTGAATTGTCAAGAGGTCTCTTGGTGGAACAAGGATCGGCTCATTGCAGATAGCCCAGGGATTTCAGCTGTTCCCGCACGTCCGGGTGTATCTGCAGGTCCTTCTGTGCGGCGAGGCGCTCTCGCTCCGATTCGGGCAGGGCATCGAGGAGGGCTGCGTGCAGACCTGCCGCGATCTCCGGGTGTTCGGAAGAGACGTCACGAAGCTCGCCGGGGTCTTGCTCCAGGTCGTATAGACGACCCCCCGGGGCTTGCGCGGATCGCAAGCTTGGCTTGAGGGGCCGGGTTCCGGAGGTGTATATGTACTTCCACTTCCCCGTGACGACTGCCTTCAAGTCCGCGAAGGGTGATTCGCTGACCGCAAACTCCCGCCGGGGCGACTCGCTGTCCTGAACCAGGGGCATGAGGCTCTCCCCCTGCATTTCGGCCGGTATTGTGATGTCTGCAAGGTCGAGCAGGGTGGGTGTCATGTCGAGGGACTGCACGATTCTTCGCTCAAGGACCGTCCCCTCCGGGATCCGGGGCGGGTACCGAATGATCAGGGGCACCCGGATCACCTCGTTGTAGAGCGTGTGCCCGTGTTGAACACCCCCGTGTTCGAGAAACTCTTCTCCGTGGTCCGAGGTCAGCACCAGGATGGTGTCGTCCAGCCTATTCTTCTCGCGCAGGCGTTCGACGAGCCGCCCAACCTGGCTGTCCGCGTAAGCGATTTCCCCGTCATAGAGCGCCACCAGGTGCCGGATGTCCGCTTCATCCAGTCCGGGGTCCTCCCCTGACAGGGTTCTCTCCTCGAAAGAGCCGGCCTGGCCCTTCTCCACCGCCTCCTTTCCGCTGTAACCCGGGTCGAACCGGCTGTTGAAGGGCTCGGGGCAACGGTAGTCGCTGTGAGGGTCCATGATGTAGAGGAAGAGGAACAGGGGCCGGTCCGCCTGCTCGATCGCGTCCAGGGCCTTTTCGATGACCCCCTCCGGGCTTCTCCACTGCCAGTTCCACGCCTCGCCGTAGGCGATGCTCTCGTCGTACACATCGAAGCCCTGCTCGAACCCACCGAGAGAATAGGCGGTGTTCGACTTGGTGACCACCGGGCTGCTGGAGATTCCAACCGTGGCGTAACCGCGATTCTTCAGACACTCGGCCAGGGTCAGGTGCCTGGGGGGAAGACACGCATTCGCATCGAGAAAATGGGAAGCGACCTTGGAAGTCAGCGCGCTGTGAACCGAGGGAAACGTGGAAGAGGCCTGTGAAACGACATTCGCGAATCGAGCGCCCTCGCCGGCCAGTCGATCGATGAACGGGGAGGTGTCGCGAGGATAGCCGTTGCATCCGAGATGATCCGACCTCAGTGCGTCCAGGTAGATCAGGACGATGTCGGGGCCCTTCGCCTTGAAGGCCTCTCTGTCGACAAGGACCGCGACGTTCAGGCAGAGCAGAAGAACAGCGAGGACGAAACCGGCCCGGCGGATCCGGTCCCCCCGGAAGGGGCGTGCGATTCTGTCCCAGTCGAGCCGAAGAAACAGAACCAGGACAACCAGGAACAGGAGGAGAATGCCGATGGAGCCCCAGACCGCCTGGTGGATGAAGCCCGGGTTCTTCGCCGAATAGTCCGCAAGATATTTTTGGAGAACCTCTCTCTTGCCTGCATCGGAGAGGGCGGCGCGGAGGTATCTCAGCACAGGCGGCAGGGGATAGTGCGTCACCCGATGGAGAAGCATGCCCCCGGAGAAGAGAAGGAACGAGATCGAGACAAATCCCGCACCCAGACGTACGAGCCTCTCCCGGGAGGCCTTCAACACCATCGCCACAAACAGGCACACGGGCAGGAGAACGAGGAAGACCAGGAGACTCGTATTCAGCCACTGCCGCAGGCTCAAGGCTGCCAGACGGAAC
>RCNG010000325.1_pt1 | contig 21227 bp, 15 predicted proteins | sample 2041371 | NCBI WGS metagenome assembly RCNG01 (sample SAMN09708227, study PRJNA481090) | Marine sediment metagenome, whole genome shotgun sequencing project. | biome: marine sediment; feature: ocean; material: sediment; isolation source: Sewage treatment plant 1 marine sediment (STP1) ... | reverse complement strand
GATGTCAGTACACCTGCGTCTATGAACGAACACACTGCGATCCTGGAGAACAGTAGATGAGAGTTTTCACCTTAGTCCTCTTTTTATCCCTGCTGCCGTTAAGCGCACGTGCGGACGACGCAGTCCCTGCAGAAATAGATTATCTGCTCAGATCCGTCGGCAGTAGCGACTGCGCATTCATTCGCAATGGCAAGCATTACAATTCCCGCTCAGCTGAAGATCACCTGCGTATGAAATATCGGAGAGGCAAACGCCACGCACCAACCAGCGAAAAGTTCATCGAGCGTTTGGCTAGTAACAGCTATTTGAGCAAGAAGTTGTACTACATCGAATGCGAAAGTGAAAAGACGCCTTCCGGCGACTGGCTAACGGAACGGCTGGGCGAATACCGCGCCGAGTCGAAAAATGAACAGGAACCAGGGGTGGCGAAGCAACCCGAAGGGTGAGAACCGGCCTTAGCCGGTTCGAGTAGCCCGCCGACCATTATGACTTGCGTATTTTCGCTTCAGGACCAACACTATTACCGACGACAACAAATCCATTGGAGTCAGGCTGTGTCAGTGAAGGGTCCAATATTTATCTTAAGCATTGATGGCGGCGGGTCTCGAGGCGTCATTCCAACCAATGTACTGAACTTCATTGAACGCGAAGAGCAGATCTCCGTACGGGAAGAATTCGATTTCTTTGCCGGCGTCAGTACCGGCGCGCTGGTGGCAGCCTATCTGGCCCGTAACGCGGGCAGCATGGAGCGACTGGTGGTCGAAGGCTATTCATCTGAGTCGATGGCGAAGATCTTCAATAAGTCTATCTGGGACAAAATGCTGGGTCGCTTGCAGAATCAGCCAAAATACGATGGCATCAACAAACGGGCCTATATCGACAAGCAGGCCGATGGGGTGCTCATCAATGACATAGTCGACAAACACCTTCTGATTCTCGCTTATGACTTTATCAATCGGGAATTGGTGACTTTCAAGAACAACCGCGGCAGTGATTCTTTATACAACCCGCCGCTGGCGGAAATATGTGACGCCGCGACTGCCGCGCCCACATTGTACCCGCCGGTTGCCACGACCGCACCAAAGCGGCGCTGGCTAATAGACGGCGCACTGGCTACCAATGATCCTAGCCAGTGCGCTATCAGCGAGGCGCTGGCGATGGGACATTTACTTGAGGATATCTGGATGCTGTCGCTGGGAACGGGCAAGCCCACGCATGACCTCAGTCAGGAAGACCGCGACAAAATCGGCGAAAAATCGCGTAACTGGGGCATACTCGATTGGCTGACAAATGGACTACTGGATCACATGATGAGTGCCAGTTCTTCGGTCAGCGCGCACCAATGTGAGCAACTGCTAGGCGAACGTTACCTGCGAATCAACGGTGAATTGCCCCGATCGCTCATGCAGATCGACAATACCGCCGACGTCAGGGTGCAGGATTTGAAATCCTACGCATTCCTCTGGTTCGAACAGTTCGTGGTGGAAGTTCGTACGTTACTGGATGGCGTACACGAAGCCCGGGCCCGATTTGCCGAAGGCAGACAAGGCACAGTGGCATAGATTAATATTGACTAATAAACGTGCAGACCTGTGACTGAGTCCGGAAAACCCCCGAGGGTATGCGCCAATAACAATGACAAAATGTAAGGGGAAGCAATCATGCGGTCAAGCCTAAGATTAGTACCTGTTATCGGCCTTATTATCTCGTTCTGCGCTGCTGCTGAAGAGCGCGTGGTCTCAAGTCTGGGCAGGCTGGAACCCGAGAATGGCGTGGTGCAGCTGGCCGGGCCTTCCGGCGGCGGATTGAGCGGGGCCGTTATGAAATCGCTGGAGGTCGCCGAGGGAGACTGGGTAGAAAGCGACCAGATTGTCGCTCGTCTGGATAGTTATAACTTGCGAAAAGCCGAGGTCGCCAGGCTCGAGGCTATCCTTACGAATGCACGCGACGAAATGACGCGGCAGAAAGACCTCGCGAAAAGGTCGTTGACCAGTAAGTCTAATCTGGACACCGCGCAAATGGATCTTGATATTGCGCTGGCCGATCTTGCCGCAGCCAAAGCACGCCTTGAGCTGTCGGTGGTCCGCTCTCCCCTGCGTGCCCAGGTGCTTGAAATACATGCTTATCCCGGTGAGCGGGTTGGGCAAGAGGGCATCATGGAGCTCGGTCGAACCGATCGTATGTACGCGGTCGCGGAAGTCTATGAAACCGACATAACAATTGTAAAGGTCGGCCAGCTCGCAAAAATCCAGACGTCTGCGATGGATAAGGAACTGACCGGCAAGGTGGAACGCATCTCGCTGAAAGTGGGACGGCTTGACGCGGTTGGAACCGACCCTATTGCGAAAACTGACGCGCGGGTAGTTGAAGTGTTCATCCTGTTGGATGACAGCGCAGCGGTTTCCCGCTTTACCAATATGCAGGTCAAGGTAGAGATCCAGCCCTGATGTTCGGTTCGATACCGCTAGGCTGGCTACAGCTAAAGGCCCAGAAACTGCGGCTGGTCGCTGCGATAATGGGCATTACATTCGCTGTCATTCTAATTTTCGTGCAGCTCGAGTTCCGTGAGGCGCTGTTTGTCAGCGCGGTGCGTTATCACACGGCCATGGATTACGACCTGGCCATGGTGAGCCCCAAAACCGATTTCATGGTTTCCTCCAAGCAGTTTCCCCGGGGTCGGCTCTACCAAACGCTTGGCTTTGATGGGGTAGAGTCGGCTACCGCGGTCTATATGCGCCTGGTCAGCTGGCGCAATCCGGTTGATCCATCGAATGCGCGCAACATCCTGGCCATTGGTTTCGATCCCTCCGAACCCGGATTCGAACGCTTGCTCAGCGCGGAGCAAATAGAGGCTATCAAAATTCCGGACCAGGTAATTTTTGACCGGCGCGGCCGTGACGAATACGGTCCGGTCCGACAGCTACTGGATGCGGGCCAGCCGGTGAGTGCCGAGATCAACGATCGCCGCGTTGACATTGCCGGCATGTACGAGGTGGGTACGTCATTTGGACTGGACGGCGGGGTTATTACTTCCGACCTCAATTTTCTGCGGCTGTTACCTACCCGAGAAAAATCGGCCGTCGATTTTGGTCTTATCAGACTGGAACCGGGTCAGGATGCTGTGGAAGTACAGGCGCGGATTCGGGAGTCGATTCCGATGGATGTACGCCTGCTTACCCGGCAGGAGTTTATGGACCTCGAAATCCAGTACTGGAACAAGACCACGCCCATTGGCTATATCTTCGCATTTGGCGCCGTGATGGGCCTGATTGTCGGGCTAATTATTGTCTACCAGATACTGTTTGCCGATGTGCAGGATCATTTGAAGGAGTACGCAACGCTCAAAGCCATGGGTTATACGCATGGCTACCTGCGCAACGTGGTGCTGCAAGAGGCGGTCATACTGGCCGTGCTTGGTTTTCTCCCGGGGCTCGGGATCGCTCACCTCGTGTTCACCAAGGGCGCCGACGCGACCCGTTTGCCACTGGAAATGAGCGTGGAGAGTGCGCTCGGCGTATTCGCGCTGACAGTAGCGATGTGCGCTGGCTCGGGGATGATGGCCCTGCGCAAACTTCGGGCCGCAGATCCCGCAGAGGTGTTCTGATGGATACCGGTGTACGGATCGCCCTCGAAGATGTGTCGTACTCATTCGGCAAAGGCGCCCTGGAGAAGCAGATTCTGTTCGATATCGGTACCCGGATCGAAGGCGGTGAAATTATCATATTGACCGGGCCTTCCGGTTCGGGGAAAACCACCTTGCTCACTCTGATCGGTGCGCTGCGGTCAGCGCAGAAAGGCAGCGTCAAAGTATTGGGCCAGGAGCTTCTCAATGCCAAAGAGAAAGCCCTTATCAAGGTGCGCCGGCAGATCGGCTATATTTTCCAATCCCACAACCTGCTGGACAGCCTAACTATCCACCAGAACGTGCAAATGGCGTTGCAACTTGGTGGGGTCAAGAGTCGCGACGGAAAGGATCGCATTGCCACGGTGCTGCAGAGAGTTGGATTGGCCGAGCATGAGCACAAGTACCCGGGGGAATTGTCCGGCGGCCAGAAGCAGCGCGCAGGTATTGCCCGGGCTTTGGTGAATCGTCCACAGATAGTGCTGGCCGACGAGCCTACGGCATCGCTGGACAAGACGTCAGGCCGAAACGTGGTTGAGCTGATCCAGGACCTGGCGCGCGAGGACGGCTCGGCGGTAATCCTGGTGACCCATGACAATCGTATTCTTGATGTCGCGGACCGCATCCTGCATCTCGAAGATGGTCATATGAAGTCACTGAGTGAGGCCGTTTCCGAGGGTGCCAGCCGGATGCTGAATCTGCTGGAAAAACACGATCCAAACTCGGCAAACTACCTGGCCACATTTTCCTTCGCCCTGGCTCGAATCGCTTACGCTGACGGTAAAGTCAGCGACAGCGAGCGAGACGAAATGCGTCGAATACTGCACGAAGTGGCAAAGCTGGAGCCTGCTGAGGTGGAGTTCATCATGGAATTGTCGATGATGCAGAAACGCGCCAAAGCCGGCCTCGACAATCGTATAAGGAATCCGGCCTTCGACAGAGATCGCGCTGAGCATTTCCTGAATTCCCTGTATGCCATTGCACAGGCTGATGGCAGTGCCTCCAGCGAAGAGCTCGTTGAAATTGAGGCGATTGCCGCAGAGTTTGGCATGACGCCGAATGGAAATTCGGAGTCCGGCTGAGGCACCTGATACTTATCAACGACTAGACTATTGAGCGGTTTGCTGACGCGAATCAATCGAACCACCGGCACGCGGCCTTTCAGTCGCGAACCGGATCGCCTGAGGCTCTATACTTTAATGCGCTACCGGGGCGTCTGTTGCCCGATTTGCAGGACGATGCAGGGCTGGTTCACGCAAAATTCACGCGCGCCATTTACCGTCTCATCTATTTGATCGCCAAAAAATATTTCAGCCCTGTTTACGGTTTCCTGCGTGACAAAGAATACGGTATGCGGAAGCGGACGCCGTACCCGCATCGATCGACCAACGCGAACCAGCGGACCTATCCGTCTACCGCATTCTCTTCTGCGAGCCTGAGCATGGCCTGATCTTCGCGCAGGCCTTTAAACAGTCCAACACACATTAATAACAGGACAACACCAAATGGCAGGCCAATCGATATGGTCAGCGCCTGCAGCGACGCCATGCCACCGCCAACCAACAGCGCTATCGCCACCAGTCCCGCCAACAGGCACCAGAATACGCGCTGCTGCACCGGCGCATCGAGCTTGCCGCCTGCCGTAATCGTATCCATAACCAGTGATCCCGAGTCAGCAGACGTAACGAAGAAAATCGCAATCAGGAATACGCTGATTATCGAGACGATCTGCGTAAACGGCAAACCCTCCAGCATCTTGAACAACGCGAGCTCAGGCGCCGCGTTCGCAACGCCCGTGTAACCGGTCTCGAAATACTGATGCAGCGCGGTACCACCGAAGGTCGACATCCAGATGAGTCCGATGATGGTAGGAATAATCAGGACCCAGGTGATGAACTCCCTCACCGTACGACCGCGGCTAACGCGCGCGATAAACATGCCGACGAACGGTGACCACGAAATCCACCACGCCCAATAGAAGGTCGTCCAGCCATGCAGGAACGCGTCATCTTCGCGACCGACCCAGTTGCTTAATCCCGGCAGATACCTGAAGTAGTCGATGACAGAATTGCCGATCGTCGCAATGATGACCGCAGTCGGACCGGCGATCAGCACAAACAGCCAGAGCAGGCCCGCAAGTCCCATATTGATTTCGCTGAGCCTCTTCACGCCCTTGTCGAGACCCGCGACCACTGACAACAGCGCCATGCTGATAATGATGACGATAAGGATTATTTTCGTTGGTGTCCCTGCCGGCACGTCGAACAAATAGTTAAGCCCACCCGAGATCTGTTCGGCGCCGTAGCCGAGGGAAACGGACAGGCCAAACAGCGTCGCCAGCACGGCAACGATATCGACGAAATGACCGAGCTTGCCCCAGACAGCGGTGCCGAAAAGAGGAAAAAACGCGGAACGCAGCGTCAGTGGCATACCGCGGTTAAAGCAGAAGAACGCGAGTGACAGGCCAACGACCGCGTAAATCGCCCAGGCATGCAATCCCCAGTGCATGATTGCCGCGGACATACCGATGGCACGCGCGGTATCAGTATCCGCCGGATCAATGCCCAACGGCGGGTTCAGTGTGTGTGTGATTGGCTCGAGTACGCCGAAGAACATGAGGCCGATACCCACACCGGCGGCAAACAGCATAGCCAGCCAGGTCGGATACCGATAGTCCGGGGTCGCGTCAGGACCGCCAAGGCGAATTCTGCCGAGCGGAGACACGGTAATAACGGCGCAGAAAAGCACAAACAGGTTGGCGCTAATGACGAAGAACCAGTCAAACGTCGACGTAACCCAGCTGCGCAGATCCGCGAAGATGACAGTCGCCTGTTCTCGGAAAAGCAACGTGGCAATGACGAGCAGCACGGAAAGCGCGGCCGAGACCGCAAACACAGGGTTGTGAATATCGAGCCCCATGACTTCGATGTTGTGTTCACCGATTTCGTGTCCGATATCTATGTCGTCTGGTTCGTTCACAATGCGGTTTGCCTTGTTGAAGTGTTTGGACCCAAAGCGTCTTTTAGCGGGCCGAGCCAAGGTTCATAGTTGCGCCAGTACTCAATCCCCGACTGAAAGATCGGCTGCCGTACCTGCTCGGAGCTCGGTGTTCTAACCGAACGCTTATTGCGATAAAAGTCCACGCAGCCAGATTCGAATTCGAGACCGCAGTAGTCAAGAATCCGCCGCACCTGGGTTTCCAGGTCGCCAACGACGTCCTCGTACTGTACCCGCAAGATCCTTTCGGGCAACACGGCGCTCCAGTGGTCCATCAGTTCGACGTAGTCCCGGTAATACTGCCCCATATCGGCGAGGTCGTAGGTAAACTCCTGGCCCTCGGCAAACAGCTGCTTGTAAGCGCTGAAGCAACAGGCCATCGGCTCTCGACGCGCGTCGATGATTCGTGCATTTGGCAGAATCAGGTGGATAAGCCCGATGTGCCTAAAGTTGTTGGGCATTTTGTCGGTAAAGAAGGGCGCGTCCTGTCGGTGAATGCGCGTGTCTTCAATAAACTGTCGGCCAAATCCTTCAAGCTCGTCCGCCGGCAAAGTAGCCAGCAACCCCGGGTAACCGGGCATTTCACCCTCACGCCCTCGCCGCCGCAGCGACTGCGACAAGGACAGGATGTTCGGCAGTTCCAATGTGCCGTCTACCTTTGAATGCGATGACAGGATTTGTTCGAGTAACGTCGATCCTGCACGCGGCAGGCCGAGGATAAAGATCGGGTCAGGCGCTTCGTGGCCACAGTCATTGCGGCGCTCGAACAAGTCACTCGTGCAGAGCTCCCGCTGAGCGCCAAGGTCTTCGGTCATGCGATCCGCGTTGTAATTGCTCTGTGCCTTCTTCAGCTGGTTTCCGTGTGCGTAGTAGCGAAAGGAGGCCTCAAAGTCGCTCTTGTCTTCGCAGGCCTTGCCGAGGGCGAAGTTCAGGTAGACGCGGTCCATGTGGCCGAGGTTGGCATTCTGTTCCTGCTCGTGCATGGCCTCAATCTCAGCATCGGCGAACTCATAGACTTTGAGGTTTGCCAGCGAATAGTAGGCCTCACCATGTTGCGGCGCGCTGCCGATTGCAGCGCGATAGGTAGCGACTGCCTCATCGTATTCACCCCGTGTCTTGTAGGCGTGGCCTTTGGACGTCAACGTAACCGGATCCTGCGGCAGTGCCTCGAGCACCTTGTCGAAAAGATCAAGAGCCTCGTCGTATTTACCGGTCTGCATGCATTCGATCGCGTAGATCGATTGAAACTGCGGGTTCGTCGGTGATGACGCGAGTAGCGTCTTCGCTTCGCTGAGTGCCTGCTCAAACTTCTGTCGTTTACGCAGCGCCTGGATATAGTCGATTCGGACCCTCAGGTTATCGGGTTCGAGCTTGCAGGCGCTGGCCAGCAGGAACTCTGCATCGTCGAGCACGCCGAGACGCAGGCCGATGTCGGCCAGGAGACGCATCGCCTCGGTGTCATGAGGGATTTTCTGAAGATACTGACGGCAAAGGGCTTCCGCTTTCAGCAACGCGCCCTGCGCGATCAGGTCGATTACCCCGATCAGTGGTCGAGCGAGTCGCTCGAGATAGTCCAGCTGTGACCTGACCTGCCCCACTTCGGCCTCGCGGCCGCTGGCTGCCAAAATTCGAAGCTGCTGCTTCCAACTCGCGACCAACGCAGGATTGAAACGTGTCGCACGACGATAGGCCACCAATGCCTCGGCGTCCCTGCCCATGTCACGGAAAGCGTGCCCCTCCTCCTGATGCGCCCGGCCGTGCTCGGGGGCTTTTGCCTTGATCCGGCTGAGGGTTTCCAACGCGCCTTCGAATCGAGTGGACAAACGCTGACACACGGCGCGCATGTAAAGGACTTCAGGATCATCACGCAGCGTATCCGAGATGCTATCCAAGTCCGACAGCGCGTCGTCGTAATGCTTCGCGACGATTTTATCCTGAACGGATTGAAGAGACGGGTTGGAAGCTGCTGCCTGCATACTATTTTTCCGGGATGGAACACGGCGCCCCGCAGGGCGCCGCAAACCAATTAGCTTTACGCCTGCAATCAGAAGTAGAAGCCTGCTCGAACACCGAACGTCAGCGGTTGCGCGTAGGTGACCTGCGTTCGATCAAAGACGAAGTTTCTCGCCACCTCTGCACGCTCGTCGGTCAGGTTATTAATGAACAACTCCGCGCTCCATGTATCGGCCCGCACGCCTGCAGAAATCGATGCCATGAACCAGCTGTCGATCTCGTCGCGGTTGATCGTGACAATGTCGCTGAATGATTCGGACGACCAGCTGACGTTCGGCATAATGTGTGCGGTCAGTGCGGTGTCCATCTGCCACTCGTAACGCGCCCTGAGCGTTCCCTGGAATTTCGGCGCGAAGGCGAGTTCGTCGCCCTTGCGTACGTCATTCGTCGGTGTCAGCACCTCCGTGATTTCTGTATCTAGGAACGAGAAGGCGCCTGTCACCGTCAGGCGATCCGAGAATGCCGGCAGCCAGATGACGTCGCCTTCGATTCCCCGCACCTCTGCGTTCGCAGCGTTATCCGAGAAGAACAGGTTGGAAATACTCGGGTCGAAAATCGTCGTCTGCAAACGTTCGACATCGACGAAAAAGGCCGCGGCATTCAACTGGAACGTTCCGTCGAGGAGCGTCGCCTTTGTGCCAATCTCGAAATTCGTCACGTCGTCGGTATCCAGGGCGTACGGTACCGTGAACGTGGCCGACGCATTCTGAGCGCCACCCGGTCGATTAAGCAGTCCAGCACGGAAACCCTCGGAGATGGTCGCGTAATACATCTGGTCGTTATTGGGTCGCCAGCTGCCCGTTATTTTGAAGATCGTGCCATCGGTCGCTGCCTTGTCGGGCGCACCCACCGTGTTGTCTGGCGCAAACTGCGCCGAAATATTGGTGCCAAAAGCCTGGGCATCCGTCGTCGCACCGAAATTAGAGAACGACGAGTTGGCACTGCCTTCAAAGTCCACCTCTATGTCATAGAAGCGCGCTCCCACGGTGACGGCGAACTCCTCGTTAAAGTCGTAGGTCGCCTCACCAAAAATGCCGAACTGCTCGTCCGTCCGCAGGATGTCGTTCCGAAATATAACGCCGGCCGGGAACGGACCCGCGTCCGAGAAATAGCCCGATGATGCATTGCCGACCTCCCCAGTTACTGTTGTATTGGTCAATGGATAGTTCGGACCGAAGCCTGTCGTCACACCGTCAAAAGAGATCGCATTGACCGAGTTTGGATAGGTAAAGTCGTTCAGCTCTGTCAGTTCGAGATCCTGGTAAAACCCACCAACCGTGAATCGAAGCGCTTTCGCCTGATCGGTCGTCAGTCGCAGTTCGTGCGTGGTCGACTCGACGTTGGTTTGGCTATCAACAAACAGGTTCGGCGCCTGACAGGTTCCCGTCGGTCCACCGGCGCCCGGATAGGTCACGCTGCCGTCGCAGATGTAATAGGGAAGGTACTGGCCGACGAAGAGGTAGTCGGTGTAGTCGACGACCTGGTCTGTATCGCGATCGGTAAATGCACCCGTATACAGGACCTCAAGCTCCCCGAACACTGCTGAGGCCGTCCAGGCCGTGTTCGTGAAGGAATCGTCGATGGAATCCGGGCTGAAGCGCTCGACTTCGAGGTCGCCGGCACCGGGATCCGAGAAGAACACACCATCGGACTCAAGATCCTGCGTCGTATGCGCGAGATCGAAGCGCCAGCGGTCATTTGCGTCCCAGCGAAAGCTGATTCGGCCACCGGTGTAAGTGGATTCGTTGAAGTCCTGCTCTACGAGACTGTCGTTGTTCGCTTCAATGAACGTGACGTTGCTCAGGTCCGCCGTCGACTGGAAACCAGCACGATCTGCGGACACGGTCTCTCCGTTTGCGCGCACCGTGCCGGCGGGCCTGAACCGGGCGCTGTCTGCAGCCGTTCGAGTGCCAGCGACATTGTCGATCCAGCCACCTTTTGTGTCGGTGTAGAACACGCCGCGAACCGCGAACGTGTCGCTCAACGGCACGTTAATCATCGCCTCGACATTGCCCGAATTGCCGCCGTCCTCGATGGAACTCGCGCCGACGCGAACGCTGCCGTAGGTATCGCCAAATTCCGGCTTGTTGGTAATGAGGCGTACGTTACCCGCCTGTGAGCTGCCGCCGAACAGCGTGCCTTGCGGTCCGGACAATACTTCGATTCGCTTCAGATCCGCTGCGTAAACATCGAGGTTGCGACCCGGCTGCGCCAGGGGCTGCTCGTCGAGGTAAAAGGCGACATTCGGTGACAGTCCAGCTACCCCGGCCGTTGTCAGGTTGGGTGTCGTCGATGCCACGCCTCGGATATAGATAGTGTTCTGTCCGGGGCCGCTGCCACCAGCGGTAACGCTTGGTAGCTGCATGACGTAATCTGAGAAGTTCGTGATTCCCAGCTGCTCAAGCACTTCGCTGCTCAAGGCTGACACGGCGATTGGCACATCCTGCAGCGACTCTTCCACTTTGGTCGCGGTTACCGTGACTTCGTCGATTTTTCGTTTGGGTTTTTGATCTTGCGCGACTACGGGTGCTGCGCTAAGCGCCGCGGCGACGGCAACTGACAACGCTGTGCGTCTTGGGTCTAAGCCTAAAAGCATTCTGTTGGGCCCTCACTTTTGGTTATATCGATGGGTGTTAAGGGCGAAAGACAATAACACATCGAGGTAAGCTGTTGCTCACGCGCTACAAGTTGCGCCTGAAACTGGTGTTATTTCGCCAAAACGACGGGATCGAATAGGAGGTGTTGCCAGGAAACCACAACTTAGCGGATATTCACCGAATAATGGTCGCTAGTCCCGAGCCCGGTCACAAAATGGCGCGGCCGGAGCCCAGCTCGGAATAGGGGCCACCCTCATGCTTGGCGCATTCGCCATGACCCATCCCAGCGTATTACCGGTTTCGATCACCGCTAATTTCGACGCTCGCAGTATTCGGCTTCCAGCGAATGTTCGAGAGCGCTCCCTCACGGCGTGTTTTGAGATTGGTGGCCAGGGGCGGAATGGAACGCCGGCTGCGCCAGCTCGCACTTCGTGCGTCTGTCGGCGCTATGCGCCTCGGATGAACCTCGCTTGGAGAGACCCCCGACCAATTGATCACCGAGGAGATCTTCCGTGCAGGACACGCGGATTTTCAGTCGGGGAAAGTTTCGCCGATAGTTATATATTTCAATTTATAACCAGAAAGAAAATCGCAAATGCGCTGCTGCGATACAAGCGTTAACGACATAGTTTTAGGCGTTGCTAGCCGTCGCGCGTACCCACAACCAACAGATTCTTGCCAAATGATCCAAGCAACAGCCGATCCAGGCTTCGACTGAGTGGAAACAGAAATCGATCGTAAATCTTGACCATGCTCGGACTGATAACCCCATCATCGTTGGCTATCCCACGATAAAGCAGTGCCACGAAGAAACCGATGCAGTCAATATAGCGGGCTGTAGCCACATGAAAGCCCGCGCGCTGCATCTTCGCGACGAGTTCTTTGCGCCGGTAGCGGCGGTAATGCCCGACCAGTCGATCCATCTCACTAAAAAGCAGGTTGAAAGCCGGAACGTAAATGATGATTTTACCGCCAGGGCGAATTCGGTCGTAGAGAGCAGCCAGCGCAGCGCAATCATCTTCAATATGTTCGAGCACGTTCAGCGAATAGACGCAATTGACTGAGCTCGACGGTATGGCTTGCAGATCTGAGTAAACGGTGAGGCCTGCGGCCGATAATCTATTTCGCAAATCGGGATCTGGTTCGACACAAATCACAACAGCATCTGTCGTTGAGAATGGCAGTGCGAAAGTGCCCGCGCCTGCCCCAAAATCGAGTACGATCCCAGCGGACAAATTTCGTTTAATCAGATCAAACAAAAATCGATTATAATTCTTCGCCTCTTTCATTGCCTCGAGGTTTTCGACGCCCGAATACTCAAATCCGGCTTGCGCTTGATCTTTTACGTAGGCTGAGTCCGCGCTGATCGCTCGGCGATACACAAAGCGCTGGGCCAACAGAAAATTGGAGAGAAGCGCCACGACCGCACCGGCCGCCAAAGGTAACACCGGAATTGCAGCCAGGTGAGGAACGAGTTCGATAAGCAGCACGTAAACGCCGAGGTTAATTACCGCTCCACTCAGTTGCACAACAAAATATCCAGAGTACTCCCGGCGGGTGGGGGATCCTGCCCGGAACACCCACCGTCGATTCAGCAACCAGGTCACTGTCACCGCCAGCGTGAATGATACGGCCCGTGACGCGTAGTGACCATAGCCCATGCCGTTTACGAGCAAGGTCAGAACGGTCGCATCAACAAGAAACCCCACGCCGCCCACTAGCGCAAACCGGACCAACCGCTGTTGGGTCGGGGTTACTCGCGGCGTCGCACCGGACATTACTGCAATGCCGGCGGCGTACGTTCAACAGCATCCGTCGCACGAAAATTTCGCCGCCCACGAAAGCGCGGAACGCTCAAGTAATACAGTCTTTTCATTTCCCGGCGACCCAATGTAACGGTGTCGAGAATGGCGCCACACGCAATCAGAAAAAACGCAAGCAACATGAGTCCGGTAGCAAGGATTGCCGTCGGAAAACGCGGCACTAGTCCGGTATCAACGTAAGTGACTAGTAACGGCCATGCCAGAACCAGGGAAGCAAGTGCGAACAACAAGGAGAGCATTCCAAAGACCATTAGTGGTCTTTCTTCTTTCGTAAGTTTGATGATCGTCTTCAAGATATGCCAACCATCGCGGTACGTGTTTAATTTGCTTACGGAATCAGCCGGTCGCGCTTTGTACGGGAACGTCATCTCCTCGATAGGCATTTTTAGCTCCAGCGCATGAACGGTGAGTTCCGTTTCAATCTCGAAGCCCGTGCTTAAGGCCGGAAACGACTTTACGAAGCGGCGGGAAAACACGCGATAGCCGGACAACATGTCAGAAATTCTGTTGCCAAACAGGAATGCGACCAAGCGCGTCAGGAGCGCATTGCCGAAGCGGTGTCCCGCAGGGTAAGAAAAATCATCCGACGCCACACGCGCTCCCACAACCATATCCAAGCACTCCTTCTCGAGTTGCTGGACCATGGCGGGTGCACCACTAGCATCGTACGTATCGTCTCCGTCCACCAGGACGTAAACATCCGCCTCGATATCGGAGAACATTCGACGCACCACATTGCCCTTGCCGGGCAAGCCCTCGTTGCGCACGACCGCACCTGCCTGCGACGCAATTGCGACCGTGTCATCGCTGGATTGATTGTCGTAGACGAAAACGGCCGCACCTGGCAGCGCCTTTCTAAAATCCTGAATCACCGCAGTAATTGTTGCGGCTTCATCGCGGCACGGAATGAGTATGGCGAGGCGCGCCTTCTCAAACCCCGATTCGTGGCCTGATGCTGTCATATGGTCCCGGGCGGTGCTCAGTCGGATTGGGTGGATAATTCTACACGGCATTTCCACCCGGATCGCGGTCTGTCAACGAAAGCGTGCCCTCTGTCACGTATTTCTTCGCTATGACGGATACGCTCAGTGTCTCGTAACAGCCGATTCGATTATGCTGTGCTAATTGTCTCCCGAGGGCGATCGTTGAACGACAACAAGAACCGCCTGATCGATGCTGCGATACTGATCGCGGGGACCGTGATTACGTGGGCATTAGCGGTGCTGCCAACGAGCGCTATCTTTATCGACGGCAGCTACCTGCCCTTTGGCGTTGACGCTTTCTACCATGCAGAGCGAATCCTCGACGTCGCCCTCAACGGCGGCGGCGTGCAACAATTTGATCCGCGCATGCATGTTCCGGAGGGCAGCTGGGTACCATGGCCCTGGGCTTATGACCGTTTACTGGCGACTTTCGTCCAGGTAGGAACCTGGTTCGACGCCGACCTCGCGCCGATGCGGATTCTCGTTTACATTCCGGTCGCCTGGATCCCGGTCAACATTGCCCTGTTAATCGGCATTTTCAAAGCTATTGACCTGCGGCCTGAGTTTCGGGCACTGGGCGTGCTCGGCTTCGCCCTGCTGCCGTTAACGCAGCAACTGCATGGTATCGGTGCGATAGACCACCACTTCATGGAGTTGACGTTTGTCTTGCTGGTCACGCTCTGCCTGCTACGCTGGCTATCAAGTCCATCGAGCATTGTCCTTGCGGGCGTCGTCGGCGCATCGCTTGGTGTAGCCCAGGCGTTTCATCATGGCCTTTTTATTCTGCAGCTCCCTGTGCTCGGCACATTATTCATCCTGTGGCTTCGTGGCTCATTGCCGGTACCGCTCGCGATGCGAGCTCTGTCTGCGTCACTGCTGGTCACGACGGCGCTGATGCTCCTGCCTTCGCAGCCGCTATGGGATGGCCAGTTCGGGCTGGCGACATTCTCCTGGTTTCACCTGTACGTCGCTTTCTCAACGGCCGCGTTGCTGGCCTTTATGAGTATCAAAACCTGTAGTCGTCGGTCACTTATCGGTATTTCGGCCATCGGCGCAGTGCTGGCAATTCCGGCGTCAGCCGAAGTCATTCTTGCTACGAAGTTCCTGACCGGGCGGCTAATGATGCTGGATCGAATCCTCGAGATGACCAGCCCGATGCAAATGATAACGACCACTACGGGACTGATGGGCACACTTGGCATATACAGCGGCCTGTTGTTGTTGGTTCCGATCTTGCTCTTGGCTGGAGTCTATCTGGCTGTGACGGACAAGCGTCCGTTACCCGTTGCGTTCGGAGTGTTATCGGTCTTCGGGCTCGCGTTGTTGTTGATGCAGTACCGGCTCAATTACTTTGGCCTTGGCTTCATGCTGGCCGGCCCACTTTATTTTCTCGGCCGGATATCTCCATCCACAAGCTCGAAGCGCACCTGGGCATTTCTCGGCTCGTTAATTGCGTTAGCCCTCTTTTTCAGACCGCCATTAAGCGAGCAGCTGTTCCGGCAACACTCTATTGCGGGTGATCACCTTTACCAGAGCACGCAACCGCTGTATCCGCTGTTGGAAAAAGCTTGCGCCAGCAGCCCGGGCGTCGTTGCCGCTGCAGCACAATTTGGCCACTACATTCGTTTTCATACCGATTGCCCGGTCATTGCAAACAACTTTCTGCTGACAGAACAACATTTCGAAAAAGTCCAGTTGACCAATTCGCTGTTTCATTTGTCGGTTGATCAAGTCAGGAAGGAGCAGCCCGATGTGCAATACGTCCTGGGTTTTCTTGCCAATACGCACTTCCAATACGAAGGCAGCGTATACCTGAGAGAAATCGACGACATTCGCAGCGAAAATCCGACGCTAATCAACGAACTCATGTTGAGTGACCGGTCAGACAAAGACATCATCGTGCTTGGTGAGGTCTACGTTGATCCCGACGAGGAGCAGAAAGTACCGCTGGCTGGCGTGTACCAGATTAGAAACTAGGTTATACCCTTCAGCCAGCGCATTGTTGCGGTGGACGGCGTCACTGAGCCGAATCGTAAGCCAGCCCTCTATCTGAACAACCCGCACACAATTCACGCAAATGGCCGAGGCCACCAAAGACCTTTTTTTTGAGTTTATGATTGAGGTGGTGGCCAGGGGCGGACTGATTCGCGGATTTATTGAATAAGATGCTGGCCAAGGGTGGAATGGACTCGCTTCGCTCGCCCTGCGGGTTTATCCCCTTTAGGGTGCGCACTTTGTGCGTCTGTCGGCGCTATGCGCCTCGGTTGAACTTCGCTTGGAGAGACCCCCAACTAATTGATCACCGAGGAAATCTTCCGTGCGGGACACGCAGATTTTCAGAACGTTAAGTGATTAATTCGGCCGGTATTTATCAACTAGTTACCGGAGCGTCCGTTGCTATGTTGCATCACTGTGCATAACGATGCGCAGCTGATTCACGCAATTCTCGCGCATAGCGGCAGACGTCCAGCCGATATCAGGCAAGTTGTAACATGGCTTGTATCGCCCTGCATTTACTAAACTTTTTTCCCCGGCGGCCGATTACGTAACAAGGAAAGAGTCTCGGCCGCTCTGGCGCGCCGGTGCACGCTCCAAATATGAAGGGCACTTAACATGAATCTCAGCCGCAAGACGCTATTTTTGCAGCTAACAGCGTCCGCGCTGTCGGTCATGCTGAGCGTCCTGGTTATCAGGATCGTGGTCTTTCCGCTGTTCGTCGAAATGCAGCATGGCCTCATCACGGACAACGAGCGACGGGCTATCGAGGCTATCGCCGAAGACCAGGACTTTCGAATGTCAATGGCTGGCGATTACGGGGCCTGGGACCAGACTTACGCGTTTGTTCTGGACCCGGCATCGAACCAGGAATTCGTTTACGAGAACATGACGCTCGACGCTCTCCAGAATCTGAACGTGGACGCACTCATTGTTTACGACGCTACAGGCCGCATAGTGCGCGGCGTCGTCATCGACCCCCATACCGGACAGATGGGCGAATTTGGCGACATCCTCCTGGACGCAGACAAGACTGCCGTAGCGCTGAACACCAGTGGCGACGCGGCGGCACGAAAATCCGGGGTCGTCGGAACCCGATTGTATCCGCTCGATTTCGCGTCACACCCGGTTACTCGGACAGACCGAAGCGGCAAACCGAACGGCTCTTTCGTCCTGGGCAGTTTCCTGACTCCGGAGTACCTGCTCGATATCGGTGCCCGGCATGCAATAAGAATGGGAGCAGTGTATCCGGAGTCTGCAGGCTGGCCGTCGGCTGTCGAGTTGCGGGAAGGACTTGCTACGAGATCCCTGGACGGTGACAGCCTGACCCATGTCGTCATCGACGACGTTTTCGAGGAAGCAGCGCTGCTACTGGAAATCCGGACGCCGGAGTCGACGATGATTGCCGGCCAGCGCGCCAGCCTCACGGCGATCATCTTTCTGGTGCTGGTTTCGTTACTGCTACTGGCAATAACCCAGTGGTCGATGAAGCGCGTGATTGTGGGTCCACTGGACACATTGACGCGCCACGTGGAGTCATTGCAGGACGGTAAGATTTTTTCGAACCGCGTGAGCGTCACGCGAAAAGACGAGATCGGTGTCCTGGCATCCGCATTCAACGCTTTGATGGGCCGGCTCGAAACGTCCCGGGACTCCCTCGTTACGGCTCGTGACGAGGCCATGCAGGGTGCTCAGGCGAAAAGCCAGTTCCTGGCCAATATGAGCCACGAAATTCGCACGCCGATGAACGGCGTGATTGGTATGACTGAACTCCTGCTGCAGTCGGATCAACTGCAGGATGCCGACCGTTATCACGCAGAAACGGTTCGATCGTCTGCTGAGGCGCTGGTGACCATCATCAACGACGTGCTGGATTTCTCAAAGATCGAAGCTGGCAAGTTCACGTTGGATCCAAAGCCCTTCCATCCACGCGAGTGCCTTGAGGCAATTACAAGATTACTAGCGCACAGCGCGAACGAAAAGGGCCTGGAGCTCCACACCGAGGTGGCTCCCGAGGTAGCGGAATACCTCGTCGCTGATGCCGCACGACTTCGACAGGTCATGATCAACCTCGTCGGTAATGCCATCAAGTTTACAGAAACCGGGACGGTCGAAATCTCGATCACCTCGGAAGCGGCGGAACCGGGCCGCGCAAGGGTCCGATTTTCGGTCAGCGACAGCGGAATAGGTGTGCCGGAAAAGGACCAGGAGCTGATATTCGACTCGTTTTCACAGTCGGACGACTCCAACAGCCGGCATTTCGGCGGTACCGGACTGGGACTCGCGATCTCGAGCCGCATCGTGAAAATGATGGGCGGAACGATCGAGCTCGACAGCACGGTCGGAAAAGGGTCGACATTTAGTTTCACCGTCGATCTCGAAACTGCCGACGGCCCCGCGGTTGCCCAGAGCGATCCATTACCTAAGGAGAGACGGGTCTCGATGGCTGCCAACGTCCTTTTGGTTGAAGACAATCCCGTCAATCAGAAAGTGGCGTTCAGCATGCTCGAATCCCTCGGTTGTCACTGTGACGTTGCTGCCGACGGCATCGAAGGTGTCGAAGCAGTCAAGATGGACAACTACGACCTCGTACTGATGGACTGCCAAATGCCGCTGATGGACGGATTCGAGGCGACCAGACTGATCCGTGAATGGGAAGAGGATCAGGATGCCAAACTGAATACCATCATTGCCGTTACCGCAAATGCGCTGGAAGACGACCGGCAGCGTTGCATCGATGCGGGTATGAATGATTATCTGTCCAAGCCGTTTACTGTTGATCAGCTTCAGCAAATGCTCGAGAAGCACCTTGATAGCGTTCTTTCAAACGACGACGAATCTGATATTCAGCCGACCCGCGAACTCATCGCGACGCCGGCTTAAGATCCTCGCGCTGACGCGTAACCGGGGTCGACACCGAAACCGGGGTCGAACCGCGGTTTCCTGCAAAACCTCGGTTCGACCCCAATTACCCGCGAAACATGAGGATGGTGGCCGGGGGCGGAATGGATCGATGGGTTGGCCGGCAGCTTCGCTGCCTCGTCGCCGCGATGCGGCTCCGCTTGTCGGCCCGCTTCACGCGGCCTCAGTGCGCCATCTCGCGCTTCGTGCGTCTGTCGGCGCGTTGCGCCTCGGATGAACCTCGCTCGGAAGAACTCGGTGCCAAGCGATCACTGCGGAGTTATTCCATGCCGGACATGCGGATTTTCAGTGAATAGATTTCGCGATCCAGCATAACCTGAGGTAATCCAAGAGCACGTAGTGCGTCAGGTTTGCGACCCGGTAGCTGTTCTTGAGTAACGATAGGTGACCTTGGTTTGGGCACCAAAGTGGGCACATCAATGATGTCAACGAAACCTCGGTTCGACCCCTTTTTCCTTTTTCCTAAATCCAGCTCGGACCCTGGAGTACCCTTTGAACGAAGCGAGTAAACAGCTCAGGATTCATCAAGCCCGTAATCAAGAGCCCCCAGACAGCTCCGGCAAAGTGCGCCATGTGGCCGATATTGTCGGTAGCCTTTTTGTCTTTGTACCACGAGTAAAAAAGGTAAGCCGCGCCCGCCAGGATCTGCGGAATAGCAATCACACCGTATAAATACAAATTCTGCCAAGGCTCGAAAAGTATCGCGGCAAATACCACCGCTGACACGCCGCCCGAAGCCCCCAAAGCTGCATAATTTGGATTCCTATTTTGCCGGAAATAACTCGGAACAGACGACACGACGACTCCTCCGAAATACAGAACCATGTATTTCTGAGCAGCGAAGTCGCCCATAAAGGCCGGATAATAGTACCTCTCGATAGCGTTCCCGAATGACCACAAGACGAACATATTGACCGCAAGATGCATCACATCTGCATGGACAAAAGCGGACGTCACAAAACGATACCATTGATGGTGTTCCCGAATTGTCACAGGGTGAAAGATCAGGAGCGCCTTGCCTGTTTGTTTCTCCATTAGTGGAAAAGAAACAAGGCAAGTGATGCCTACAATGATGTTAGTGATGCTTAGTACGTCGCTATTCATGTCTGGGAGCTGAAGAAGAATCGGCAGGCCATGATAATCGATTGCAGATAGCCAAGAGGGCTGCCTGGGCGCGGGAGAAATTGGATCCGACCCCTTTTACCGCGACGTCCGCCACCTGCACGATCAGCCAGCCCATCACGACGTAGGCCACGCCAACGCGGGAAACGCTCCGGTGACGCAATTCCTCAATGAAACCCCGCATTTGCGTAGTCCTTGCTAAATGCGAGCAGAACCATACCATCACTGCACAGGCACAAATACTTGCCCGGCAGGCACCCCGACACATGGCTAAGAAAATGAATCAACCTGTCGAAGTCCGAATCGAGATCGATGGCCTCGACGTTACCGCCGTACCGAACAAGCGCAGCGCCGAATTCGAGCGCTTGCTCGAGCAACGGGGTGCCGAATCCTTCGTGTTTATCCCGTTGGCGAGACTGGGTAAAAAGGGACAACGACTGTTCGGCGACCCGGCCGCCACGGCCCGCAAGAAGGCGAAGTTACCGGCGGTCGATTGGTACGATGGCGAACTGCGAAGCCTCGATGACGACAATGTGGTACCTGGCGTTCTTGCATTCGATATTCGACGGCGCGCCGCTCGCGAGATTGCCGAGGGGGTGGGCGTGAATCAATTCATATGGGGTACGTCCGGTGCGCCGGTCGAACCGCATGACGTCAAGATATTCAAGGACGATGCCGGCCATTCCTGGAAGTCATCGCGGGCCCGCGCATTTGTCGGGCTGTCGGATATGGCGATCGCGGCGCGACATATTGCGGCCCTGCCAACGGCGGTCGAGGAATCGCAGACGACAATGGAGAAGTTCTGGCAGCTGGTGGCCGTCGTCATGGGTGCCGCGATCGCTGCCGGCGCGGCGAAAGCAGTCCTTTCTGCGCTGCTGAGCTCGGATGGATCAACGTCATGGCTGGCGTCGATCACAGACGTCCTATTTTACCCGTTCGTCATCCCGGCGGTTCTCGTGGGCATCTACCTGCGTGTGCTGACGCAAAGAGGCGAGGAGCAGGCACGCGATTTTACGAGCGCGGAAGCACAGGAAAACTGGATCAAGGTGGCGCCGCACCTGCTCGCCCTGTGGGCCCTGTGCTGGATGGCTGTTGTGCTGCTCACCTGGCTGGTCCTTTCCGAGAGCCTGTGCTGTACCTGTTGCTTCGAGAC
>RCNG010000324.1_pt1 | contig 21252 bp, 19 predicted proteins | sample 2041371 | NCBI WGS metagenome assembly RCNG01 (sample SAMN09708227, study PRJNA481090) | Marine sediment metagenome, whole genome shotgun sequencing project. | biome: marine sediment; feature: ocean; material: sediment; isolation source: Sewage treatment plant 1 marine sediment (STP1) ... | reverse complement strand
GTCCATTTGCAAAAAATCAGGGATGCCAATTGTTTTCCAGCTACGCATTAAACTGGGTCTGCCTGGTGCACTTTATATTCTATTATCCGGTATCCCGTTGAACATGATACCGGCAAAACTCCTTTCTGGAGTTGATGTATTTGTACTATTGGCTATTCCTATGTTTATAGTTGCCGGAAACTTGATGAACGCTGCTGGTATTTCAAAACGACTCGTGAGATTTTCCATCGCACTCGTGGGTTCCATGCCAGGTGGGTTGGCCATGGTTAACGTTGTAGCGAGCATGTTTTTCTCAGGAGTGACCGGCGCTGCCATCCCCTGTCCGGCATTTGACCTTGCATCCTGGAGCGCATCGAGAAGATCGAAAAGACGCAGAAAAAAATGCTTGCGTCCTTGCAGAAGAGGTCCCCGCAGAGACCCACCGTTGATTACAGCAAGGTCTACGACATAAAGATCGGTCAATCCCCGGTGAGAGGGGCGAAGGACGCAAAGGTAACGCTCATTGAGTTCTCAGATTTCCAGTGTCCCTACAGCAAACGTGTTCAGCCTCTGATCGAGAAACTCCTGAAGGCGTATCCGGACGATCTGCAACAAGTGTACAAGAATTTCCCCCTTCGGTTTCACAAGGAGGCGATGCCGGCGGCCAAGGCCTGTGTGGCCGCGGGACTGCAGGGGAAATTCTGGGAGATGGAAGAGCTCATTTTCGAGAACCCGAAGAAGCTCCAGGACAAGGACCTGAAGAAGTATGCCGAGGAGATCGGCCTGGACCCGCAACAGTTCGAGAAAGATTTCAACAGTGAAGAGGTAGACAAACTCGTGCAGGAGGACCTCGCGGAGGCGAAGAAGGCGAAGGTCACCGGGACGCCCACACTGTTCCTGAACGGAAAGCGGGTTCAGAATCGGTCCGAGGAGGCGATGAAGCAGGAGATCAAGACCCTCCTGGAGGGGAAAAAGAAATCCTGATGAGAGGGTGGGTGATGAAGAGCGATGTGCTGGATTCATCCGAAACCGGAGGGGCGGCCCCCTTGTTGCGGGGGTCGTTTTTTTGTTGCCCTGGAGCTCAGTTGAAAGGGGTGAAGCTGAGTGGCTATTAGCTGTTAGCTATTAGCTCCTCGCAACAACCCCGGGAGTGTGTCCACTGAAGGGGGTAAAGCCCACAGAGTGCCCGCCGGGGGGTGGGGTGGGCTAACAGCTAACGCCTAAAAGCCGGTAGCATCTCAACAGCCTCCTATACGGAGGGAGCGATTTGAAGATCATCATCGTAGGTGCCGGAGAGGTCGGGTTTCACATCGCCAAGAAGCTCTCTTCGGAGAACAAGGACGTGGTTCTCGTGGAGATCAACGAGGAGCGCGTTCGCCGGGTGCAGCAGGTCCTCGATGTACAGGTCATTCAGGGGAAGGGGAGCAGTCCTTCCGTTCTCCGACAGGCCGGCCTCGAGTCGGCGGAGATCATAATCGCGGTCACGGACAGTGACGAGACGAACATCGTCGCCTGCCTCATCGCCCAGACCATGTCCAAGAACATCATCCGGGTTGCACGGGTGCGCGACCCGGAGTACCGAGGCGGGTCCGGCCTGATCGACAAGAGCGTCCTGCATATCGATCTCGTCATCAGCCCCGAAGAGGAGGTCGCCAAGACCCTGAGTCTGCTGGCCGACACGCCGGGCACCTCCGATGTGCTGGAGTTTGCCGACGGACGTGTCAAGTTGATCGGCATCAAGGTGGACCGCGGCAATCCCATGGCAGGGAAGCGACTGATGGAGATGTCCTCGGACGAGGGGGAGAAGATCCTTGTGGCGGCCATCTACCGGAAGGAAAACGTCATCGTTCCCCGGGGGGACACACGGATCAAGCACGAGGACACGCTGTTTATCGTGACACTGCCCGGATCTGCCCGGAAGGTGTTGAAGCGATTCGGAAAGCAGGACGAACACACGAAGCGGGTGCTCGTCTCCGGGGGGGGACGGATGGGCGAATGTGTCGCCCGGCGGTTGTCGTCGAGGGGAATCGGGACGAAGATCATCGAGGGAAATCGGCATCGCTGTGAACAACTGGCCGAGGCCCTGGACAAAGTGGTGGTCTTGCACGGCGAGGGAACGGACCAGAGGCTTCTCGCCGAAGAAGGGGTCCGGGATGTGGACATGTTCATCTCTGCCGCCGAGGACGAGGAAGAGAACGTGCTGACTGCACTGCTCGCCAAACGACTCGGGGCGAAACGCGTCGTTTCGCTGGTGGACACCACCGAGTACATTCCCCTGGCATCCACGATCGGTGTTGACGTTGTCTTGAGCCCCATGCTGTCTGCGGTCAGTACGATCCTCCAGTTCATCCGCCAGGGCAAGGTCCTGTCCGTGAGTACGTTGCGGGAAGATTTGGTGGAGGCGATCGAGTTCATCGCCATGGAAACCTCCGAGATTGTCGGAAAGCCCCTGCGGAAGCTCTCCATGCCGAAGGGGGCCCTGGTGGGATCCATCGTTCGAGGAGAAGAGGTGATCATTCCCCACGGAGACACGGTCATCCAGGCTGGAGATCGTGTGATCCTGTTTGCCCGCCCGGATGCCATCCCGAAGATGGAAAAGGCCGTAAAAGTGAGTCTGGAATACTTCTAGAAAATGGATTTTCGTTTCGTATTCTACGTGCTCAGTTTCTTGAGCCTCTGCCTGTCAGGCGCCCTCCTGGTGCCGGCCGGGATCTCTCTCGCCTATGGAGAGGCGGAGATGAAGGCCTTTCTGCTCTCCGCCCTGATCTGCGGCGGGATCGGCCTGGGGGGGCTCGCGCTGTTTCGGTCGGAGCGAAAGGAAATTGGTCACCGGGAGGGGTTTGCCATCGTGGGGCTGGGGTGGTTGGTGGTCTGTCTCCTCGGGGCGCTTCCCTACCTCTTTGCAGGGACCTTTTCGAGCCTGGTGAATGCCTGCTTCGAGTCGACGAGCGGGTTCACGACCACGGGCGCAACGGTGATAGAAGACCTGGAGGTTCTCTCGAAGGGAATCCTCTTTTGGAGAAGCCTGACCCATTGGCTGGGGGGCATGGGGATCATCCTCCTTTCCATGGCCATTCTGCCCATGCTCGGGGTGGGGGGAATGCAGTTGTACCGGGCCGAAGTCCCGGGCCCCGTGCCGGATCGCTTGAAGCCGCGCATCCGCGAAACGGCCAAGACCCTCTGGATGGTCTACGTGCTGATTTCCCTGCTGGAGGTGGTCTTCCTCTTGATCGGCGGCATGAGTCTGTTCGATGCGGTCTGTAATACCTTCGGGACCATGGCCACGGGCGGTTTCTCGACGCACAACGCGAGCATCAGCTACTACGGAAGCGCCTACATCGAGGGAGTGATTACCCTATTCATGTTCGTCGCAGGGGCGAACTTCGCACTCCATTATCAGCTCCTGTTGGGCAAACCCGGTCGGTATCTGCATGACACGGAGTTTCGTTTCTACCTATTTTCCGTCCTGTTCATCACCGGGGGTGTCGTCCTGCTTCTTTGGGGAGGCCCCTACGGCACGTGGACGGCCTCGTTTCGGTACGCGGTCTTCCAGGTAGTCTCCATTCTTACGACCACGGGGTTCATCACAGCCGACTATGAGCAGTGGCCCCTGGCTGTGCAGTTCATCCTGTTTGCCCTGATGTTCTTCGGCGGGTGCGCAGGCTCCACAGGGGGGAGCATGAAGTGCATACGCATCCTGCTTCTGCTGAAACAGGCTTACAAGGAAATCTATTGCCTGATCCATCCCCATGCCGTCTCCACGATCAAGCTCGGCAAGAAAACCGTGCCGCCGGAGGTGATGGAGAGTGTGCTCAGTTTCTCGCTCGTCTATCTGGGTATCTTCGTGGCGGCCTCCCTGTTGATGTCCTGGCTCGGACTCGATTTCAAGAGCGCCCTGGCCTCGGTGGCGGCGTGTATCGGGAACGTGGGTCCCGGACTGGGTGTTGTTGGCCCGGAGAATACGTACTTACCCATCGTGCCGACAGGCAAGTGGATTCTGATCCTTTGCATGATTCTGGGCAGGTTGGAGATCTTTACCCTGCTGATTCTGTTCCTTCCGCAGTTCTGGAAGAAGTAGGGGTTTCTAAGAAGTATCTGGAGGAAAGAAGGGCCGGGGATGATCTTTAAGCTGATTCTGGTGTTGCTGGCGCTGTTCGGGGTCTACGTCTGGCTCGGCGGCTTCTGGAGAAGGCGGTTTGCTTTCGAACCCGGGTACGAGGCGATCCACCTCGTCAGAACCCGGGATGACTGGAGAATCGCTCTCTATCGTTATCCGGCTGCGTCGCAGCGGTACGAAACCCCGGTCTTGCTCTGCCATGGGCTGGGCGCCAACCGGTTCAATTTTGACCTGGGGCCCGAGGTGTCGCTGGCCCGGTACCTTCAGCAGGAAGGTTTCGATGTCTGGTCAATCGATCTTCGCGGTAGGGGCAACAGCGGGCGGTGCGCAAGGGGAGAGAGGTGCTCGGGAAACAGTCATGTCTTCGATGACTATGTCCGGGAGGATGCGGGGGCTGCCATTCGTCACGTTCTGGGCGAGACAGGGGCCTCCCAGGTTCACTGGATCGGGCACAGCATGGGCGGCCTCGTTCTTTACGCGTTTCTGCAGGGAGAAGAGGCGGAATCGATCGCGTCGGGCGTGGCGATCGCGTCACCGGGAAGTTACGCGCACATGGGCAGGGCTTCTCTTTCCCCTGTTCTGTTCAACGTGCTGCGGGTCTTTCCCCGCATCCACTTGTCGTTTCTCGCGGCGGGTCTGGCGCCCCTGCTCGCACGGATTCGGCTCCCCGGAGAAGCGCTCTTCATGAATCGGAACAATGTGGAAATTGAGCCCGTAGAGAGGGCCCTCTGTTACCTGACGGCGGATGTTTCGAGGGGAGAGATCTCGCAGTTCCTGGATTGGATGAAGAGCGGAGATTTCCGGACCTACGACAGAGGAACCTCCTACGAGCAGAACTTCAGCAAGGTTCGGCGGCCCTTGTTCTGCATTGCCGGGGCCAAGGATCACCTGGTCCCTCCGGCCAGCGTTGCCGCAGCGTACGATCGAATCGCATCGGACAGGAAGGATTTCCTGGTTCTCGGCCGGGAGCAGGGGCAGGAGGAGGATTACGGCCACGGCGATCTTCTGATGGGGAAGAACGTGCGCCGTGAGGTCTTCCCGCGGATCCTGGAGTGGCTGGTGTCGTTCGAATCTGCAGGCCGTTGAAAAAGGACCATCTGCTGCGTTGCACTCATCCCTCGTCACTGCGGCGTACGTTGTACGCCTCATTCCTCAGGATTTCGCGCGCCTTGCATCTGGACCTTTTTGAACGGCCTGCGCTAGGTGCTTCTTCAATACGCTGCTAGAGGCCTTCTTCGGCGAGTTCTTCTGCCAGTTTTTTCTGTCGCTTATTGAGCTTCTTTGGGAGGGCGATGCGAAGGGATACGTAGGCGTCCCCCTGTTTGCTGGTTCCCACGCCCGGCATGCCCAGGCCCGGCAGGCGGATCTTGGCGCCCGGCTGGGTTCCGGGCGGGACCTTGACCTTCCGGGGCTTTTCCAGGAGGGTCGGCACCTCGATGGTCGTGCCGAGAAGCGCTTCCGAGAGTTTGATTTCTTTTTCGAGATGCAGGTGATTGTCCTCCCTCCGGAAGACAGGGTGCGGCTGCACACGCACGACGAGATACAGGTCGCCCGGAGGGGTACCCGGGTGCCCGGGGTCGCCCTTTCCGGCCAGACGAAGCTTGTTTCCGTCACGGATGCCGGCCGGTATCTTCACGGTGAGGGCTTGCCTCTTTCCTGCGGTTGAAAGGGTGACGCTCTTCTTGGCTCCGCCGCCGGCCTCTTCCAGGGTAACCTTCAGGTCTGTCGTCCGGTCGGGACCCTTGGCAGGTTGTTGAGCCCCGAACCCTTGGCGGCCGGTCTGGCTGAAGATGTCCTGAAAATCGAATCCCTGGCCGGCGCCGAAAGGGCTGCGTTGCCGTCTGCCCGTCCTCCCGCCGCCCGTTCTTCCCCTGCCGAACATGCTGCCGAAGACGTCGTCGGTTGTGAAACCGAAATCCTTCAGAATGTCGCCGATGTCGAAGCCCTGGAAGATGTCTTCCTGACTGAAGCGTTGGTGGAACCTGGCGGAACCGAATGTGTCGTACTGCTTCCTCTTCTTCGGGTCGGAGAGGACGGCATAGGCCTCATTGATGGCCTTGAACTTTTCCTCTGCCTGTTTGTCGTCTTTGTTCCGGTCCGGGTGGTATTCCATGGCGAGTTTCCGGTACTGCTTCTTGATCACGGCCGGCGTTGCGTTCTTGGCGACGCCGAGAATGCTGTAGTAGTCCTTTTCAGCTGCCATGGCAGATCCCCTTCTATCGAATCATCACACGCAGGTAGAGGTCGCCTGTCCCGCCGGAGGAGGCGATGCGGTTTCCCTTGTTCCGAACCCGAAGTTGAACCCCATCGCGCGTGTCAGGAGGAACGTGCAGGGAGAGTCGATCCCAGTGGGAATCGCGAAAGAAGGACAGGGTCATACGGGTGCCGCGCGCAGCTTCTTCCCGCGTCAAGGGGAGCGTCCATTCGATGTCAGCTCCCTGATTCGTTCCGGCTCTGCCCGGGCCGGAGGGGCCCGTGGTCCCGGAAGGAGGGCCCTTCTCGCTCCTGTCGACTCTACGGCGATCACTCCCGAGGGGGATGAAGACGCTCCCGACCTTCTTTAGTAAGGTCTTCGGGTAGGAGACGATCCGGGGGCGCTGCCTCTTCTTCGAGGGGTCACTTCTTTTCTTCTCTTCTTGATAGAGCTCACGGAGGAGCTGGAGGGTTGCTCTGGAAAGGGTCCAGAAAGTTCGGCCGTTGCCTGAGATCTCCTTGGTGCTGAGGATTTCCTCGAGCCACCTTCCCAGGCCGGGAAGCTTCGGGTTCAGAAAGAGGTCGTTCAGGATTCTCTCTTGGGAAGGGGAGGGGGGTATGCCCCGCCGGGCCGACTGCTTCATGAATTCCCGATACAGGTCGTATCGCTTTCTCTTGTCTCTGTCGCCGAGGATCGAGTACGCATAGGCGGCCTCTTTGAATCGGTCCTCCGCTTCCACTCCGGCCTGGTTTCTGTCCGGGTGAAAGAGGAGTGCGAGGCGCCGGTAGGATCGTTTCACTTCCTCCTCATTTGCTTCCGGGGAAACCTCGAGCGTTCGATACAGGTCACGAATCATGGCGTCTTTCCGGCTTGCGAGAAGCGAACATCCCTTGTTTCGTTTACTCTAAGCATTTTCAGTTTCGGTTTCAAGGGAGGAGGACGGGGACGAGACGGGACTCGCCGGCGCGCCCTGATTGCCTTTCGCCGGGGTCCTGTGCTACAGAGAAGGAGGTTTGGCTGCCGGGCCTCGGGTCCGAGGCCCTCTCTTGTTTGTCGAGCCTTCCCCATGGATCCCACCGAAAGAAAAGGGAGAACCTGAAGATGCTCGGAAGAAAAACGGTATTTCTTTGCTTGATGGCCTGGGTGTGTGTGCTGTCTTCGTGCAAGTCTGAGACGCCGGTGTCCCCCGGGAGTTCACCCGCCAAGGATGTCGCCAAGAAGGAGGGTCCCGTGTTGGCAGAGGTGGGAGGAGAGATCATCACGGTGGATGATTTCGAAATCGAGCTCACCTCTTTGCCCGAGTATACGCAGAAACGAATGAACACGACGGAGCAGAAGCAGAAGCACTTGGAAAAGATGATCGACGAAGTCCTCCTCCTTCAGGAGGCTGAAAAGAGAAAACTGGACCAGGACGAAGAGATACAGGCAAAGGTCGATCGGTACAGGAATCGTCTGATAACGGAGAAGTTGTACCGGGAGATCGCCAGTGAGAGGTCCAAGGTTGGGGACGAGGAGATCCAGGCCTACTATCAGGAACACAAGGACCGGTTTCAGCAGAAGGAGCGCATCCGGGCCAGTCAGATACTGATTCTGTTGCCTCCGAACGCCGGCCCGGAGAAGGAGGCGGCGGCGAAACAAAAGGCTCAAGAGGCCCTGAACCGGGTAAAGGCCGGGGAGGACTTCGCCGTTCTTGCCAAGGAGTATTCCGAAGGACCGGCCGCCAGCAGAGGAGGGGACCTGGGGTATTTCTCCCGGGGCAGAATGGTTCCCGAGTTCGAAGAGATCGCCTTCTCCTTGAAGGACGTGGGGGACGAAAGTGATCTCGTGCGGACCAAGTTCGGGTTTCACATTATCGAGCTGACGGGGCGTCAACCGACCCAGGAACTCTCTCTGGAGGAAGTGAAGGACCGGATTGTCCGCCAGCTTGAATCGGCGAGGCGACGGGAGGTTCGTCAAACTCTCGCTGAGGAACTTCGGGAGCAGGCGAACGTGGAGATCCAGGAGGGGTATTTTGAGGAGGAGATTCCTTCCGAGGGGTAGACCCGAAGGCTCGTTTACGAGGAGATGCTGGTCAAGAACTCGGGGATGATCTCTTCCGCGTCCGGAATTTCCCGGACGAGGTGGTCCCGGATCTTCTCCAGAAGGCGGGCCTCGAGCTGTCGAGTCCTCTCCTTCGTGATCCCGTAACGATCCCCCAGCTCTTTGAGGGTGAGCGGTTTCTGTGCCATGAGGCGTTCGTCGAAGATCTCCCGTTCTCTCCCCTCGAGGGTGTCGCGGAAGGCCTGAAGCGTTTCCCCGATCAAGCTCCGAAGCTGATTATCCCCCAGCCTCTCGTCTGCCGGCTTGGTAGGCCCTGGCAGTAAATCCTTGACGGACCTGGACGAGGAGTCGTCGTTGATCGGCTTTTCGAGGGAGACCTCCCAGGACCCAAGCCGCTGGTCCATCTTGATGACTTCTTCCTCTTTGACGTTCAGTCGCTGCGCGATCAACTTGGGGCCGGGGTCGTAACCGAGTTGATGGAGGCGCTCTTTCTCCTTGTAGAGGTTGTAGAAGAGCTTCCTCTCTGCCTGCGTCTTGCCGATCTTTACGAGCCTCCAGTTGTCGAGGATGAACTTGAGGATGTAGGCCTTGATCCAGAAAGAGGCGTAGGAGCTGAGACGGATCCCTCGGTAGGGGTCGAATTTCTTTACGGCCTGCATCAGGCCGATGTTGCCCTCCTGGATGAGATCCAGGAGATTGTTCATCCAGGTTCTCTGAAACTCGAGGGCGATTTTCACGACCAAGCGGAGGTTCGAGGTGACAAGCTGGTAGGCAGCCTCGCGGTCGTCTTCCTCGAGGTAGGCGACCGCCAGCTTGTGTTCTTCCTCCGGCGAGAGAAGCGGGTATTTGCCTAGCTTGGACAGATAGAGTTGGAGCGCAGAGGGGCGTACGAGGGCGGTCTCGGGGGCGTCAGAGGACTTGCCAGGCTTAGCCTTCTGCTTCGGCGGCGATGACTCGTCAACCAACTCGGGCAGTGTTCCTTCGGGCTCCGGTTCATCCGGTTCCCTTTTGTCTTTGGTCGATTCCATCGGGCTTCTGTGTGTTGTTTCTCTTCCGTCGAACGATTTGTTCTATGCTAGGATTTTTGGTGGGGGAATGCAAGTGCAGAGGTAAAGGGGTCAGGATGGGAGCGAATGACCTAACTGCTAATGTGAGCCAGCGGCCACTTCGCAGTCCGCCGCAAGGGCTACTTCGACCCTCTCGCGGAAGGGGGGGTGGGAAGCGAAGAAGATGACTTCAAGAGGATGGGGGTCGACATCCGCGTAATTGAGCCGTGCCAGCTTGACATGGGTCGTGATGAAGGCCTCCGGGTCGCAAACGAGTTCGAGAGACATCCTGTCTGCCGCGATCTCCCTCGCCCGTTTCCAGGTGAGGTTGGCGGGGCGCAGGACCTGGAAGGCGACGAAGAAGGTCAAGAAGAGAACCGGGAGGCCTGCCACGTCCTTTGGGGAGGAATAGTGGAGCCGGCGGAATCGGGTGCCCCGTTTCAGGATAAAATTGGCGAGGGCGAGCACGACGAAGACGGTCAGCGAGAAGACCGCGTAGGAGCGTCGCTCATCCGGCTCCTTCCAGTGTGCCAGTTCGTGGGCCATGATCATCGTGATCTCTCGGGGCGTGAAACTCTCGAGGAGGGTGTCGTAGAGCACGATGCGTTCGGAGGGGCCGGATCCACTCAAGTAGGCATTCACCTTCTTGGTCCTTCGGCTCGCGTCGACGACCAGAACATCCTCCAACTGAAGCCCGGTTCGTGTGGCCAGCCCCTTCAGCCGATCACGGAGTTCCCCGCTTTCGAGGGGGCGAAAGTCACTGTAGATGTGCGATCCGTAAGGGGCGATCACCACATAGCCGACGATGGCAACCGACACACCCGCCCACAGTAGAAGCCACCATCGCGAACCTACACGGGCCATGAGCCCGTAGATCCCGAAAACCATCAGGGCGAACAAGAGGGTGCCCAGGCAGAGCCCCTTGGCATAGTCGAGGAGCCAGAGACTCAGGGTGTAGTTGGAGAGGCCGTGCTGGAGGTCGTACCAGTAGGTGCGGTAGAAGTCCTGGGGGAAGAAGAACAGGCGAATCAGAAACAGGAAGAACACGCAGTAGAGAAGAACCTCGAGCCACTGCCTTCCCCCGAAAAGATGTTCAGGAATCTTGACGATTCTCGCGAGCAGGGGCCATCGTCGTCCGATTCGGATCAGGGACGGGTTCTTGTAACACCAGGCGGCTGAACGTTCCGCGATCCCCTTCAGGGCCCTGTTGAGGCCGGTGATGATCAGGACCAGGTAGAAGGTGAGCATCGAACCCAGCCCGATCAGATGGGTCCACATCTTCCGTCGTTGGTACTGCTTCCAGGTTGCGATGTCTTCTTCGGTGAAAAAGGTCAAGGGGTCTGACGGATCTCCCGGGCATACCTCCACAGTGGACCGATCCGGGGATGCCTCTTCCGCGATGGTTGAAGATGGGGATGCGAAAGGGAACACGAGCGTGAGGACAACGAAGACAAGCAGGGGGGTGAACCAAGTCACCGCCTCTGGAGGAGGTTGGGAGAAGACCTGGTTGCCTCGGTCATGGATGAACATCTCTGAAAAATCCACTCGTAGGTTCTTCTCCCGGGCGTTTTTCGAGACCCCCAGAATGGCACAAGGAGGGGGAGAAAGCGAGTGGGATGGTGGGATGGCCATTAGCTTTTAGCTATTAGCCCACCCCTCTCCCATCCGTGCGACGAGGACGAGGAGGAGGACGACCGACAGTCCTGGTGGGGTGTGGTTGGGAGCTAACAGCTAACAGCTAACAGCTAACGGCTGATAGCCGAATAGCCAACACAATGGCATGATTGGGTCCAGCCAGCGAAGGGTGTGCACATGGATGCCAAAATTGACCGGGTCGGAATGTTGGGATACAATCCGACTCGGATTTTGAGAGATGGATGAGGGTACACTCTGGCGGGGCCACGAGATGGGGAAGGCGACCAAAAGGCGTCCTACAGAGATCTGTTTTTCTCCCCTTTCACTCCTCTGCCTGTTCTTCATCTGGGTTGGCGTTTCAGGCCTGGCATTCTATGTGGGCATCCTGGTGGGACGCACGGAGCAGATGCGGGAGATTCGGAGAGTATACAGGGCCGACGAAAGTGTCGTGGCCGAGGAAGAACTCCCGGTTCTTTCCTTCGAGGAGTCCCTGACGGCCCCTGATGAGGAAGTAGGTGTGGGGCGCCCGTCCGTCGCCCCGAAGGCCCGCCCGACGGAGGCGCTGTCGAAGCCGTCCGCCGAGGACGGGCAAGCCGGAGTCGCGGTGCTTCAGATCGCCTCTTTCCGTGAACCGGAGCGTGCGGAACATCTCGTACGGGAACTGCGGAAGAAAGGATACCGCTGTTTCCTCCGTGCGTCCGATCTCTCCGGGGCGGATGGCGGGTATTCGAGGGTCTTTGTGGGACCGTTACCGAGTGCGGAGATGGCCGCGGAGGTCAAAGAACGTCTCGAACAGAGGGAGGGGTACAAGGATATCCTGATCCGACCCGTGGGGAAGAAGGAGGAGAACTTATGAACCTCTCCATACGCCCGTCCTTTTCGGAGTTCAGCGCTCTCCTACGAAAGGGCAACCTGGTGCCCGTATCGTACGAGATCCTGGCCGATCAGGATACGCCGGTCTCCGCCTACCTGAAGCTCAACCCGGGGACTCACGGCTTTCTGTTGGAGAGCGTCGAAGGGGGGGAGAGATGGGCACGGTTCAGCTTTCTGGGTACGGGCGCTGCGTCGGTGTTCCGGTGCAGGGGCCGTCAAATCGAGGTGGTGGAGAAAGGGGGAAGGCGACGCCGCGAGGAGGTGGAAGACCCGTTCTTTGCCTTTCGGGATTTCATGAGGCGATACCGGCCCGTGTCCAGCGCCGATATGCCCCGGTTCTACGGAGGCGCTGTGGGGTATTTGGGGTACGACACCGTCCGGTTCTTCGAGCGCCTCCCGGAACGGGCGGAGCAGGTCCTCGACGTATGGGACATCTACATGGTCATCCCCGAATGCCTGCTCATCTTCGACAACATCAGCCACACGATCCGCGTGGTCTCCTGCTGCTACCTGCCGGACCACGCGAACCCGAAAGAGGCCTATCAGGCAACGGTGGAGAGGATCGAGAAGACCGTTCAACGGCTGCGGGCCCCTTTGCGTCCGAAGGCGCCTCAAAAGACGGACGGGAAACTGCGTGTGAAGGCGAACATGAGGAGAAAAGAGTACCTGGAAGCCGTGAAGAAGACGAAGGCCTATGTCAGAAGCGGGGACATCATCCAGGCGGTCATTTCTCAGAGACTGGAGGTCCAGGAGGCTGTCGATCCGTTCTCGCTCTACCGGTCGTTGCGACTCGTGAACCCTTCCCCCTACATGTTCTTCCTGCAGTACCCTCACTACGCGTTGGTGGGATCTTCACCGGAAGTGCTGGTGCGCGTCGAAGGGACTTCGGTGGAAGTTCGCCCGATCGCGGGCACCCGTCCCCGGGGGGGAACCCCTCGGGCGGATGAGAAGCTCGCCGCGGAACTGAGGCGGGATGAGAAGGAACTCGCAGAACACATCATGCTCGTCGACCTGGGACGGAACGATGTGGGGAGAGTCTCGGCCCCTGGGACCGTGGAAGTGGAAGACCTGATGGTCTGTGAACGGTATTCACACGTCATGCACCTCGTCTCGCACGTGAAGGGGCGTTTGGGAAGGGGGAAGGATTGTTTTGACGCGTTTCGGGCCTGCTTCCCTGCGGGCACCCTTTCGGGAGCACCGAAGATACGGGCCATGGAGATCATCGAGGAGCTGGAGCCCCATCGACGAGGCCCCTACGGCGGGGCCGTGGGCTACTTCAGTTTTTCAGGGAACATGGACATGGCGATCGTGATTCGCACGATCCTCGCCATGCGTGATCGATTGTACTTGCAGACCGGAGCGGGCATCGTGGCGGACTCCAAGCCGGCGCGTGAATACCAGGAGTGCCTCAATAAGGCACGGGCCATGATCAAGGCGATCCAGTGGGCAAGACAGGGTTTTTCCCTTGCCGAGGATTGGGAAGAGGGTGTCGTGTATGATCTTCATGATTGACAACTACGATTCCTTTACCTACAACCTGGTTCAGTACTTCCAGGAAATGGGGAACAAGGTCCGGGTTCGTCGTAACGATGCGGTCTCCACGAAAGAGATCGAGAGGGCGAGGCCGGACTATCTGGTCATTTCTCCCGGTCCGGGGGTGCCTCAGAACGCGGGAATCTCGGTTGAAGCCGTCCGCACCCTCGCGGGGAGGCTGCCGATCCTCGGGGTCTGCCTGGGCCATCAGGCGATCGGTTTCGCCTTTGGTGCGCGGATCGACTCGGCCGCGAGGCTGATGCACGGCAAGGTGTCCCGCGTCCGACATGACGGAAGAAGGATCTACCAGGGGCTGGAAAACCCTTTCACCGCCACGCGGTACCACTCACTCGCGATTCGGCGGAAGGGGTTGCCGTCCTGCCTGAAGGTGACGGCCACATCAGAAGACGGTGAGATCATGGGTGTCAGGCACAAGAGGCTTGCGATCGAAGGCGTCCAGTTCCACCCGGAATCCATCTTGACAACGAGCGGGAAGACTCTCTTGAAGAACTTCCTGGAAGCATACGCCCCCCGGTAGGGGGCTTGCCAAGACAGCCTCCTCGGGGAGGAATGAAAACTTAAGAAGGAGGAAAACCGTGTCGGTTATCGAGACGCAGGAGGAGCGGAAGGGGCTGGACCTCGAGTTTGCGAGGATGAAGAGGCTTCCTCCTTACGTGTTCAGTACGGTGGATGCGATGAAGATGGAGGCGCGGAGGGCCGGCGAGGACATCATCGACCTCGGGATGGGGAACCCGGATCACGGGGCCCCTCCCCACATCGTGGACAAGATCACCGAGGCGATCCAGAACCCGCGGAATCATCGGTATTCCGTCTCGAGAGGGATTTACAAGCTTCGGCTGGCCATCGTGGATTGGTACCGCAGGCGATACGGGGTGGAGTTCGATCCGGATTCGGAGGCAATTGCGACGATAGGCGCAAAGGAAGGGCTGGCTCACCTTGCCCTGGCGACCCTGGGGCCGGGAAACATTGTGCTCGTTCCGAATCCGACCTACCCGATCCACATGTATTCGGTCATGATCGCCGGGGCGGACGTGCACAGTGTTCCCATCAGCCCGGATCGGGACTTCTTCGAGGACCTTACCCGGGCCATAAAGGGGACCTGGCCGCGTCCGAGCATGATGATCCTGAGCTTTCCCCACAACCCGACGACGCGCGTGGTGGACAAGAGCTTCTTCGAGAAGATCGTCTCCATCGCAAGGGAAAACAAGATCCTGATCATCCACGATTTTGCCTATTCGGATCTTTGTTTCGACGGCTACCAGGCGCCCAGCCTGTTCGAGGTGCCGGAAGCCAGGGACGTGGGCGTGGAGATGTTCTCCATGTCGAAGAGCTACAACATGCCGGGCTGGCGGATCGGCTTCGTCGTAGGAAACAAGGAGATGATCGGGGCCCTGACCCGTATAAAGAGCTATCTCGATTACGGCATCTTTCAACCGATCCAGATTGCCGCCACCGTTGCCTTGAACGGCCCGCAGGAGTGCGTGCAATCCATCGTGGATGTGTATCAGAAGAGACGGGACGTACTGATCGACGCGATGGGCCGGGCCGGATGGGAGATCGAGAAGCCGAAGGCGACCATGTTTGTCTGGGCGAAGATCCCGGAGCCCTTTCAGAAAATGGGGTCCCTGGAGTTCACCAAGCTCCTGCTCAAGGAGGCGAAGGTGGCTGTCTCGCCGGGCGTCGGGTTTGGGGAGTTCGGTGAGGGGTACGTGCGCTTCGCTCTGGTCGAGAACGAGCAGAGGATCCAGCAGGCGGCCAGAGGCATACGGCAGGTCTTGTAGAAGACCTCTGCGACAGAACTTGTGAGTCACCCCACTGGGAGGAGGGAGACCTTGGAAGCGCTGCAGGTAGGACTGGCCGGATTCGGTACGGTGGGAACGGGAGTGGCCAAGATTCTCCTGGAGGAAGCCGCCTGGCTGGAGAGAAGGTCGGGAAGGCAGATAAGGCTGAAACGAATCGCCGACCTTGATCTCGAGCGGGATCGGGGGGTCTCCCTGGAGAAGGTCCGGACCTCGACCCGCGTGGAAGACATCCTCGAAGACCCGGAGATCCGGGTCCTGATCGAACTGATGGGCGGGATCGAGCCGGCCAAGTCCTTTGTGCTCGATGCGATTGCAGCGGGGAAGCACGTGGTCACGGCCAACAAGGCATTGCTGGCCTCCCACGGGACGGAGCTGTTCCAGGCCGCAGAGGCGAAGGGAGTGCAGATCGGGTTCGAGGCCGCTGTGGCGGGCGGCATTCCGATCGTTCGAAGCTTGCGGGAGGGTTTGGCCGCCGATCGGATTCTGTCGATCGCCGGAATTATCAATGGCACCGCGAACTACATCCTCTACACGATGACGGAACAGGGAAGGGAGTTTCCCGAGTGCCTGAAGGAGGCGCAAGAAAAGGGATATGCTGAGGCGGATCCGAGTCTCGATATCGAGGGGCAGGATACGGCCCACAAATTGGCGATTCTGATCGGGTTGGCCTGCGGGGTTAGTGTGCACCCGGAGGATATCTTCACGGAGGGAATACAGCGCGTGACGGGCATGGACATACGTTATGCGAGGGAATTGGGGTACCGGATCAAGCTGTTGGCCCTTTCGAAGATCCTGGACGGCGAACTCGAGGCACGCGTGCATCCCACCATGATCCCGGAATCGCACCTTCTCGCCTCGGTAGGCCATTCCTTCAACGCAGTCTACGCCACCGGACGAGGAACGGGGCCGGTCATGTTTTACGGGAAGGGGGCAGGCATGATGCCCACCGGGAGCGCCGTGGTGAGCGACCTCGTCTCGCTGGCACGGAACATGCGCCCGGGCATGCCCCACGACATTCCTGCCCTGGGTTTCTATGGCCAGTTCCCCCAGGATGCGCGGTTGCGACCGATGGAGGAGCTCGTCACGAAATACTACATGCGCTTTCCCGTCGTTGATCGGCCGGGGGTTCTCTCGAAGATCTCGGGAATCCTGGGGGATCACGGGATCTCCATAGATTCGGTCATCCAGAAGGGGCGACAGCAAGCAGGCCCCGTGCACATCATCATGCTCACCCACGAGGCGAGAGAGCGTGATGTGCGGCAGGCCCTGGACGTGATCGATCGATTGGAGGTGGCGCTCGATAAGAGCCTGTTCATCCGCATAGAGGATTCTTTCGATCCTCCGGGTCTCGAGCCCGCTTGAGGGGTCTTTTCCGATGTATGACTGTATCCTTTTGGGCGCTACCCTTCCTGGAATGACCCTCGGTGCCATGCTGGCCCGGGCGGGGTGGAAGGTTCTCATGCTGGAAAGGAAGAGGGTCGCCGGGGGAAGAGCCGCACCCTGGGAACGGGACGGCTTTCTCTCGCTGCCGGGGATTCCGCGGGTCCGCTATGGAGAAAAGGGCCCTTTCTACCGGATCTGCAAGCAGCTCGGCTTGAAACCGCTCCTCGTCCCCTTGAACCAGGCCTGGGTTCTCGATACGGATCAGAAGGTCCGTCGGATTACGATCGGAAAGCCCGGGATTCTTCGGGCTGATTTCTTCTCCAAATGGGATTGGGTTTTCGCCCTGAGGCTTCTCCGTAGCCTGAAAGGAGAGACGCTGGAGGATATGGAGGAGGAAAGCCTGGAGGAGTGGTTCGTCCGCAACAATATACGCGGGAGCCTGCAGAAGTACTTGAAGGTCCTTGCCTATGAATCGACCCACTGTACCGCCCCAGAGAAGATATCCGCGGGGGAGACCTTGCGGTGCTTCCAGAAGGCCTTCCGGTTGCGCTCTTACCTGGCTTACCCGCGAGAGGGGTGGATCCCGATTCTGGAAGGGCTCGAGCGGGAGATCGAGAACCACGGGGAAATCCGATGGCGGACAAGGGTCGAGAGGATCGAGATCAAGGAAGGCAAGGTGACGGGTGTCAGGGTGGGGGGGGAGACGCTGGAGGCGTCACATGTGGTCTGCGCTGCGCCCTGTCAGCAATTGGTCAGTCTCCTGCCCGAGGGGGCTACGACGAAAGAATTCGTCAATCTCTGCGAGAAGGCGGTACCCTCCGCCGCACTGATCGTCGACCTTGCCCTGAAGAACCGCATCTTCCACAAGAAGGGCCTCTGGTTCTTCATGGACCCACCCAGCTATGGCACCTTCTTGTCGAACCTGTGTCATCGCCATGCCCCCGCGGGGAAACAACTCGCCACCTTCGTCTGCCCTTGCTCCCCTGAAGAAGTGCGACAACCGGAGGTGGTGAGGGCCCTGGAGAAGAAGATCGAAGAAAACCTTCGGAAGGCCCTTCCGCGGGCGGAAATAGCGGTCGAATGGAAGCGCTCCCATGTGGTTCGAATGCTGGACAGCATTGCCATTCAGTCGGATCAAACCAGGAAAGACAGACCGGGCTACCGTGTCCCGAACGTGGAGGGCCTCTTTCTGGTGGGCGATTCGACCTGTGCGCCGGGTGCCACAATGGAAATGGAATACGAATCCGTGCTGGCGTGCTACGAGAGGATGACAACAGAGAGGGATGCCTAATGCGGCTTTGCGCCGCAAGGGTTCAGGGGTCGGTCCCCGCCTCCGGCCTGCCAATATGACCTTCTTCCGATATCCACGTAAAGGCGTGGATGTTCAAATGAAAGACTCCCATTGCGCGATTCCGTGAAAGTATTGCTCGAGGTCACCCTTGTCTTCGGAGTCGTCATCGGGATCTGCAAGATTCTCTATTCTTTCCGGTCGGTCCCGTTCATCTCTCAGACCCTGCCTGTCTGGGCGGCGGCACTCTTCCTGTATGTACCGCTGTTCCTCCTTTTCCGGACCCGAACGAGTCCGGAGGAATGGGGCATCACGCTCCGGCGGTTCTTCCTCTCCCTGAACATGTTTTTGGGCTTCTCCGTCCTGTTTCTTCCTGCCTTTGCCCTTCTTTACTGGTTCTACCGGTCGTGGTGGTTCCACCTGCCCGTGCGGATCGACTTCCCCCAGGATTGGCTGTTACTGCTGCTGTATCACCTGCTGTGCGTTGCCCTGCCTGAGGAGGTGTTCTATCGCGGGTACGTGCAGTCACGTCTCAACCGGGCCTTTCCCCGGACCGTGAACCTCCTCTACGCGAAGGTGGGCTTCGGCTGGTTGTATACAGCCCTCCTGTTCGCCCTGGGCCACTACATCATATCCCTGCGCCCGGAAGCCCTGGCCACCTTCTTCCCCGGGCTCTTGTTCGGGTGGTTAAGGGATCGCACGGGGAGTGTCGCGGCATCGACGGCCTTCCATGCGCTCTGCAATGCGACCGTACTGTTGCTGCATTGAGCTATTCCCAGATGTCCTCCCGCCATCCGTGCCCGTGCCCGGCTTTTGGCTATCAGCTATCAGCCCACGCCACCCCCATTTTGTGTGCATCCCGTTGGGGGCGGGGAGCTAATCGCTAATGGCCAGGAGAAGAAAAGGTTCCTGACACCTTCTTCCCGCTCCGTTTTGAGGAGGTCTTCCGTAGGGATAATTGGGACAGCTGCTTGGGGAAAAAAATAGGGAACAGTCGATTGTATGGTGGGAAGTGGGTCTGACCCCTGATCCCCGAACCCTAATCTTTTTGTCTCAGGAGGATCCGCCTGGTTCCTGCTCGACCCGGATGACCATCTGAAAAGAGATGAGCTCATTGGTGGCTTCCAGCCGGAGAGCAACGGGAATTCTCACCTGATTTCCGCTCTCTCTTTCAGGCTCCCCAAACCTGAGCGCTACGCCTTGCTGAGACTCGGGGGCGGAAACCTTTTCGGCCGCGACCGACACGATCGAAGGATCCACCCAGTAGGATCCCGTGGGGGCCTCTGGGGTCGCGGGTGCAGGCGCTGGTTGGTCGGATGCCATTTCGGCGGCGGATGGCCTCTCCATGGGGATTACCCTGTCCCTGGGGGCTGCCCTGTCCATGGGGACTACGGTATCCTTTGGAGTGCCAACCTCTCTGGTTGGAGTGGTTTCTAGGGAAGCCAGGGTTGGAATCGTGTCCAGATCCGGCTTGGTGTGAGGAGGCTCACCGAAGTCTCCCAGACTCGGGATGTCGTCTGAGGGGAGAGGCTGCGCAGCCGGAGAACCGACGGAAGCAAGGCTTGGTCGGGGGGTATTCGGTGTATTGTCCCCTCCAAAAGATTCACCAAAAGAGGGAGTTACAACTTTATCTTGAGAAAAAACATGAGGCTCCGGAATCCCGCTTCGCGGTGCAGTCTGAGGCTGCTTGCTCAGGAATGCAGGGGTGTCGGACTCGGAGGGCCGAGTTGTTGATTCGAAAATCGCACGAGGAGGCTCGTTCCTGGTCCCCGGAGGTGGAACGGGATCGGGCCGGCCGGCTGGAGCGCCGGTTCTCGAGGAAGCGAACAGGGTCTGTTGCAGGTGATCCGCCACGACCCGCGTGATCCGGGTCAGGGTTGTGAGGACACCCTCTCCCTTGACGGCGACAGCCTCGAAGAAGGGGAGACCGGGTGCGTTCAGGAGGCGATTCATCTCTTCCACGGACAGGATGTTCGCCAGGTCCCTCTTGTTGAATTGAATCACCAAGGGAACCTTGGCGAGTTCCTTTCCGATGGAGCGAAGGTTCTCGGCCAGGTTCTTCAGGTTTTCCAGGTTTTCGTTGGCCATCTCTTTCTGGGAGTCCGCAACGAAGACGATCCCGTCAACACCCTTCAGTACCATCCTTCGTGTTTCGTTGTAGAAGATCTGGCCGGGGACGGTGTAGACATTGAAGCGGGTTCGAAACCCGGATATTTCCCCGATCTGGACGGGCAGAAAATCGAAGAAGAGCGTACGGTCCGTCTTGGTCTCGAGGGAGATCAGCTTGCCCCGCTTGTCGGGAGCCAGCTTCCGGTGAATCCACTCGAGATTCGTGGTTTTCCCGGACAGTCCGGGCCCGTAGTAGACGATCTTTGCGCTCAATTCTTTTTTGGAGTGATTCAATAGAGCCATGGCTTGTACATTGCCTCCTGGGTTGCCATTACGGCTACAAGAGCCCCCGGGCCATCAGGATCTTCCTCGCCCCAGACGCCACATGAACAGAAACATCCTTGCTTTTTGCAAGCTTCCGAAGGTCGCAGTCCCGGAAGTTGCGAATCAGCCTCAGTGAAAGGGCCAATGGTACTTTTGGGTTCTGCGCCAGAGCAAGCCGAACCGGATACCTCTTCATCCAGTCCTTCCGTTTGCTGAGAAGGGACAATATCTCCTCCGGCAAGGTTCTTTCCTTGGCAAAATTCAGGATCTCCTGGTCCGAAATCCGTGGATTCTGCAGAATGCAAAAGAGGATCTGCTTATTCCTTTCCCTTGCGAGCAGCGACCTGGCCTCCCTGTCGCCTGTTTGAGCCAACCGCATCTTTTCGGGAAGGCCCATGTTTGGAATCCTCTTGGCGAGGGGACCTTCCTGCGGGTTGTGCGCGGGGTTCGGCATATTCCCTACTCAGACACCCTGTCGGACGTGTTGGAGCGGATGAGCGGAACACCCTGGTCCCCGCTCGGCCTTCTCTCTTTTTCGTATTTTATCGGCAAAGAGGAGAGGGAACCTTAATGATTTCGTTGAATATGTCGGGAGGGAAGATTCAGGGAAGATTCGCTGCAAAAACGGGCTATTTTGCCCTCTCAACGCCGGGCCAGAGGAGACGGTGCAGGGGGAGTTGGATGCGGGCCTCGAGCCTGTCGGCGAGGAGCCATTCGGCCAATTCCCTCGGTTCGCAGGTACCGTGGGCAGGGCTGAAAATGACCTTCTCGGGCGAACGTGGCGGGCTCTGTCGCAGGAGATGTCCTGCCCAGAGATAATCCGCACGGCTCTGCACCACGAACTTGACTTCGTCCCGGGATCGGAGATGGCGAAGGTTATCGAGGTTCATTCGATCACTCATCCCGCT
>RCNG010000547.1_pt1 | contig 21258 bp, 19 predicted proteins | sample 2041371 | NCBI WGS metagenome assembly RCNG01 (sample SAMN09708227, study PRJNA481090) | Marine sediment metagenome, whole genome shotgun sequencing project. | biome: marine sediment; feature: ocean; material: sediment; isolation source: Sewage treatment plant 1 marine sediment (STP1) ... | reverse complement strand
AAGAGCGTGAGTTCAAAATGTTCGAGAAAGTCTTGTAGATTCAGTGCATTGGTCGTTCGCAGTAGGTTCAACTGATTTATTTAGGTTTATCTAAATTGATTTGAATCGTACAGTATTTAGAGATATCTGCAGATGAACTCAATAAAGTTCTAACTCAATAATAGAAAAGATTATTAAAAAAATACTGCGCTATATTTATTCCATGCACACCATACAGCGTGTACTTGTGGGGTCGGCGACAAGTCGTTGTGCCGCTATCGCTTCACCACATAAAAAACAGTAACCGTAGGCGTCTGACTTTATGCGAGACAGGGCGCCTTCAATTTTCAGCAGCTGATGCTGACGCCGTCTTGATGACTCCAGTGCCATTTGCTGTGCCTGCATGGCATCCATGCGAGAAAGCCTGCCAACCCTGGTTTGATCCAGCACAACGGCCTCTCCTGCCTCTTTGTATGCATTTTCCATTTCCTGAAGCGCTGACCTGAGCGCAAACAGCTGCTGCCTGAATTGTTCAATCTCTTCACTGTTCATTGCTGCACACTGCTAGTAATTGTATTATTTATTTATATTTTGGCTGCTTTGCTTTTTCCGTTTCTCGGTAAAAAACCACCAGGGAAGAGGATCACCTCCTTCCATAAAATGAATAACCGACATAAATATGTCAATCACACAGGGATCCTGTCTTTTTCCTGATTTTGCGCAAAGCGCATGGTATAGCTCAAACGGCTTTTTGCCAACCAACATCTGTGGATGAGTTATACCAATCAACTGGAGAGCATGCGACATAGCTTTGCCAATATTAGGAAGTTCATCCAGTCGTGTTACTGTTTCTCTGTCCGTGGCCTTCATCGTATCTTTAATTATAGTTATTTTTCTTCGGTCACAGGTAAAAAAGAACCACAACAGCAAATAGCAAAACAGAATAACCAGTAATCGAACAGTATGCGTAGCCGCACTAAACAACGTTCAGGATAGTACTAATAAGTACTTTGATTATGCGATATGCTATTACAGGTCACGCTGTAAATACATCCCTGTAAGCTCGACAGCAGCATCCCTGCTGCTGACGGACCGGTAATAGCATATCGCATAATCAATAACCTCATTAGTTACTAACGATATTTCCGTATATACCACCATTCAAACAGACGTTTTATCCAGTGAAATAAAACTGTGCCCGGTAACATAATATTCTTACTTTCTGTGCGACTTATCATCATGCCCTTGTCATTACTGTCAACAATACAGATTAACTCAACCTTGAAGGTGGCATCTGCGCTTTGTCCGTTTAATTCAGCCAGTAAATTTTTTGCTGCAGCCTCGGCCTGCAGGTCCGCCATATGCGCCTGCTTCGGCATCCAGTCCGGTCCGGGGAAACTACCTGAATCGCCCGCAACATAAACCGCGTCCATTGACTCAACCTTACAATTCCGGCTGGCTTTAATCAGGCCACCTTCAGAGCGTGGCAATTCAGTATTATCAAACCATTTATTGCCCGTCATGCCTGGCATAAAAATAATCAGGTCAGCTTTAAATTCGGCACTTTCAGTAATAACCCGGTCAACCTCAAACGCTTTTATTTTCTGGCCTAAAAAAGTTTGTATATCACGCTTTTTCATTTCGCTCAGGAGTTTCTCAACGGCTTTTGGCCCAAGTCGATTACCGGGTTTTTCTGCCGGGGTAAAAAATACCAGTTCAAAATTGTTTCTTCGCCCCTGTTTTTTTAGCAGCGTATCGGTACCAAACAGAAATTCGAACATTGGACCGCCACGCATCGCCGAAGGTTCTTTCGGATTGCCGGCAAAACCAAACGCAATAGTGCCACCACTCATTGCAAGCAGGCGATCTCGTATTTTCTCTACAATGTCGATACCTTCGCAGGGTGTATGCGCATGTTCAATGCCCGGTAGTTTTTTGATAAAGCGACCGCCGGAAGCAATGATTAAACCATCGTTGTGAACATCACCATTAGTAATATCCTTGTTATCGGTTTCAACAACACGACCGCCTGCAGACAAACCGGTAACATTAGCCTGATGGAAGATAACATTCATACGTTTGAAAAAATTATCCAGCGGTATAATAATATCTTCACGCTTACGTAAACCACTGGGTACCCAGATAAGGCTGGGTAAATAATGCAGTTCAGCACGTGGCGCTATTAATGTAATCTCACAGTTTCTATCCAGTTTACGTAACTGACGTACCGCAGTTAAACCGGCAAAACCCGCACCTATTATGGTTATTTTTTTCATTATTGTCTCATTTAAAAAATCGTCTAAAGTTGGTTAAACCTAAATAAATCAGTTGAATCGACCGGTGTACTGCTCCTCGGCAATAGCTCCTCGGCAACCGCTCCTGCGTTGCCCTAATAAGTTACATCCGTGTAACGATGCATTGCCCTAATACGACCACCATGGATGGTGGAAGTGCAGATATTGCAGGAGCAAATGTCTGCCCGTACGTCCTGTACATATGCATTGCCCTACTACCGTCCATCCATGGACAACAAAAAACCGGCACTTCCACCATCCATGGCGGTCGTAGCGAGAGCGATCAAGGTGTTGAATTTACATTACTCTATCGGCTATATTGAGCGAAAAACGTATCACCCATACGGTTTTCAGCAAGGATGCTGTTATATCGCGGATGCAGGATGCATAAGAGCGTGAGTTCAAAATATTCGATAAAGTCTTGTAGTTTCAGTGCATTGGTCGTTCGCAGCAGGTTCAACTGATTTATTTATGTTAAACAACGTTCGGGTTAGTAAACATCTGCCGCACCTTTTCAGCCAGCTCAGCCTGACTATATGGTTTGGCTAACATGTTAAGACTAAAGCGCTTATGATTTTCGCTGCTTGCTAATTTCTCAGTATACCCTGAAGCAAGTAGCACCTTAAGCTCTGGATAATCCGTCGTTGCACGTTCGGCCAGTTCATAACCATTTATGCCGCCTGGCATAATTACATCGCTGATCATCAGATCAATATTGGGTTCTTTAGTTAGCACTTCCAGTGCCTGCAGACCATTACCCGCTGTCAATACCCGGTACCCCATGTCTAATAATAACTCCTCGGCCAGTTCCAGTAATGCCTCTTCGTCGTCAACTACCAGGATAGTCTCATTGCCTTCAGGCAATGCTTCTGTTAACTCGTCTGCCGGGACATTCACTGTCTGTATGGCTTTATTTGATCTCGGCAGATAAATCCTGAATGTCGAACCAAAACCCTGCTCGGACTCGACATTGATATAGCCTTTAGAGCGTTGGATAAAACCAAATACCATGGCTAATCCCAATCCTGTGCCCTTGCCCTGTTCCTTGGTGGTATAGAAGGGTTCAAAGAGGTGTTCAAGCTGTTCCGCTGTCATACCTTCACCGCAGTCACTTATTTTTAATTGCACATAATCACCCGCTTCAATGTCGAGCTTGTTCTCACAATAATTTTTATCAAGCGTAGTATTCATCGTCTCAATGTTCAACCAGCCACTGCCAGACAAGGCATCACGAGCATTGAGAACCAGGTTGAGCAAACAGTCTTCAAAATCGCCCGGCGCGATCTCGGTCGACCACAGGTCTTTGGCGAGGTGCCATTCGATCTCTACCTGCGGGGTAATTGACTGGGCAATAAGGCTGTCCATTTCTTTAATCAGCTTATTTATATTGGTGACTGCTACATTTTCTGCCTGGTGACGTGAGAAACTGAGCAGTTGCCTGGTCAGATCGGCGGCGCGCATGGTGGATTTGTGGATATTTTGAACCCGTTGCTGGGCCTCTTCATCATCAGAAACCTGCTTTTTAAGCAGCTCCAGATTACCGAGGATGATGTTCAGGATATTATTGAAGTCGTGAGCGATGCCGCCGGTGAGCTGGCCTAACGCGTCCATTTTCTGGGAACGACGCAAAGCCAGTTCGGACTGTTTGCGTTCAGTAATGTCAGTTCGAATGGCGATATAACTTCGTGGCTTATTGTCCTTGCCCATGAACGGCACGATGGTGGTATCAACCCAGTAGAAATGCCCATCCTTTGCCCTGTTACGCACAACATCACTCCATACCTGGCCACTACTTAGTGTACGATACATTTCTTTCCAGTCTGCCTTGTCTTTATCTCCTGAATTTAGCAAGCGGTGATTTTGTCCAATGAGTTCATCTTTAGAATAACCACTAAGTTTGCAGAACCTGTCATTGACATAGGTAATGGTTCCTTCCACATCGGTTATGGCGACGATGGCATGCTGATCGAGGGCAAATTTCTGCTCGGCCAGTTCATCCAGCGCCTGTGATAACTGCTGCTCTTCCTGACGTGAAACCCGCGTTAACATAATAACGATCGCTATGGTCCCTATACCGAGTAACAGTCCTCCCAGTAATATATAAACATGGGTGTTAGCTTCAAAATCCCTGTCCATATTTCCGATAAATTTGATGGAGTTATTATTATATTCATCGATAATGAGACCGAGTTGCTCTTGCTCTTCATTCTGACCGGGGAGAGCATGACTGAATAATAGACGCATCGCCTTTTCAGGTTTATCTTCGATAAATAAATCGGCTACCTGATTTTGCTTTGGCGCATTAATAACTACCGTCTCTCTTACACGCTCCAGTAAGGTAAACTCTTTTTCAGTTAATGGTAATGAGTAAATATTTTCCTCTGCCGCAATAAAGATTTGAGCCTGTTCAGCCAATCGCTGCTTCAATTCATCCAGGTTGAATACATCAGCTTCAGTGGCCATTTCCAGTAAAATCAGTGAGCGTTTACGAGACGCTGAGAGCATGGAAGCGAATAAAACACGTTTTAACTGTTGCTCTATGAGAACTTTTGTTGCAGCGTTATGAACTTGCTTTGCATCAGTATAACTATTAACAATAAGGTAACCTGCTGCAAGTAATACGCAGAGAATAACTAGCAGCAGACTGAGTTTGCCTGTGTTAAAAATACCGCGTTGCTTAATACTGTCCTTATACAACATTCTCATAACAGGGCCTCGTCCATATTATTGCCTGCTTCCAGTTTGCTAGTGAAACAGTCGAGTTCATACTAAAGATTATCTGATATAACGTGTTAAATCCAGACGTTTATCCTATCTCACTCTCAAGAATCATTATGGTGTAATAACTTAAATCTGATGTTATTTTACCCTTTTTATTTCTTACCGTCATAAACTCACCTATTGAAAAGTCGAGACCAGTACTCTGTAAAGTTGTATCGACGGAAAACTAAAACATAACTAAAAAACCTGACCTGCTTCAAGTCATACTGGCTGGAAAAATCCGAGACTGATATAACAGAAATTAAAACAAGTTATATGTATGTCAGATAAACAAACATTGCAGGTTACTATTAACGTTTTGGCTAATTTGATGATGCAGCACTTTCTAATAATGGATTGTAAACCCAAACAGTACGGTCCCGGATAGACTCATCAATGCCATCGTTATACAAAATCGCTACCTGACTCCATTTACCCTGTTTATCCATTTCCAGAACTTTTTGGCCATTGGTTAATTGCGCAACCATTTTACTTTCGACAGAGGGTCCGTTCCTTGCGTTAAGTTGACGCGCTTTTACCAGACGCACCTGTCCAAATAATAAACCATGATCGTAGATGATGGAATGCATACGTCCACGTATTTCTTCATCATTGCGCATCATCATTGATTTCAAAATAGAGATCGCATCTTCATGGCCTTCCTTTGCTGCAAGCAAATAATAGTCTATCGCTTTTTTCGCGTCTTTTGCTTCTTTGCCATCACCCAGACTGTATAAAATGCCAATTGAAAAACTGGCATCGGTATGCCCCTGCCTGGAAGCTTTATTCCACCACTTCAGTGCCAGACTATCATTCGCCCGCAAGCCATAACCGTTCATATACATCCAGCCGATATTGTACTGTGCGTCGGCATCGCCTTCTTCGGCAAGTGGTCGCATGATACAGTAGGCTTCTGCAAAGTCACCAGTATGCATTGCAGCGACGGCATCTTCTAAATCGCTAGCATCTACATTAATAGACGCCATCTTTAAGGGTAAAATAAATAATATTGCAATTAAAAACTTATTTAGCACTCGATTATTTACCTTACTGCAGATTTAATTCGTAATAATCGTATCACTAATAATAGAAGTAAAAAACTATGCCAGAACAGATCAAAAATATCGACAGGTTTTATTAATTCACCATTAATTAACATTCGTGACTTTTCAAGCAAATGCGGCTCGGGTGCAAACGGAGCGAGCGCCATAACAGTTGCTGCTATGGCAAGTGGTAACAATGGAATACGATCAATAAATTTAAGCATGTTTGAAATAATTCTCTAAATATTCATCAAAACTGATTACATCTTCATCTTCTATCTGTTTCTGTTTTGCTAAAGACTCGCTTGCCATACCTTCAAAAAACTGAACTTTATCCTCAGGCAGTGCATGATTTTTATAATACTGATTATGATGTATGGACATTCGTTGTGCATGGTGAAAAAAGCCTTCATCATTTTCTCTCATCTCAGCCAGCATTCTGGCCGAAGGCGTTAACTCAGGATCAAACACACTGGCAATTTGCGACTTCACGCTGGAAAAATAATTCTCACAGTAATTTGCCCTATCAAGCAGGCTTGCCACCGCTGTCATCTTATGGCATAACTCACTTGCCCAGTCCTGTAAACTGATTTTCTCCTCACTGCGCCGTAAATCAAGACTCGGCTCTCGTCCCTTATGTGCGACCAATAACAGGTTCTCATCAATCTCATCGATTTCACTTTGACTTAATTCCGGGCTCTCCTGTAATAAGCAAAATAGCATTAATACTTCAAGAAAATACAACTGTTCTGAATTAATGCCATGCGGATCAAATACATTAACATCCAGGGAGCGTAACTCAACATAAGCTATGCCCCTTTTCTTTAGTGCTGTGGATGGTTTTTCATCCCCTTGCACGATCTGTTTAGGACGAACCGAACTGTAATATTCATTTTCGATCTGTAGAATATTAGCGTTTAGCTGCAGGTATTTACCGTCTACTTTTACGCCAATATCCTGGTAACCATTATAGGGCGTATTAATTGCGCATTGCATGCTGTCGGCATAGGCATCAAGCGAATCATAACAGGCTTTTATACCGGCCAGATCTTCTTTATTGTTCTGGTAACCGATGTCACCTAATCGCAGTGAAGTCGCATAAGGCTCATAATATGTATTGCTGTTAAATTCCTGCAACATGGTTCGTTGCCCATTTAAAAACGATTTACACACTGCAGGTGACGCACCAAAAAGATAAGGCACTAACCAGCCGTATCGTAATAGATTACGGACTACACCCATATACTGATCAGAAATAAAATCCTGTATGTTTTCATTACTATCTAACAACTGCTGGTAGCGTTTCCAGAAGACGTCGGAGAAAGAATAATTAAAATGTACACCTGCGATTACCTGCATGGCGCGGCCATAACGCAAACCCAGGCCACGACGATAAGCCGTTTTCATCTGCGCTGCATTTGATGAACCGTATTTCGCCAGCGGGATACTGGTTTCACCGGCAACCACACAGGGCATACTGGTTGCCCAAAGAATTTCGTTATCCAGGTTGCGGTAGACAAATGTCTGAATGTCATCGAGCGACTGAACAACCTCGGTCACTGAATTGCAGGGCGGTGTCACCAGCTCGGTCAGCGCTTCAGAAAAATCTGTAGTGATTTGTGGATGCGTTAATGCAGAACCCCAGGCTACGGGGTGTGGTGCCTGAGAAATTCCGCCTTCAGATGACACCCGTAAACTTTCTTTTTCCAGCCCTATCTTAGAACTTGCTAGCGCCTCTTCCATATCGGCGACATCTAATAATTTTAAGCGTTGTTGGAGTTGCTGGTACAAGTGATACCCACTAATGAAATCTATGATTTTAGGAACAATGAATTATACTACGATGAATGACATTTTTCAGACATTCGTCTAATTATTAACAATGTCTTGTGGCCCGCATATTACTGATCATTATTTTGTGACTATTCTATAACGTGGCTTATCATTACGCGTGTCATTTTTTTCCGTTGCAGCCACTATGCGGTATTCAAACCGGCAACCCATTGCTGTTGCTGCCCTTTCCATCATTTTTAAAGTCACCGCACCGCGTGCTTCATCTTTTTCCAGCACCGAGACCCTCGCTGCACTAACCTTAAGCCTTTCCGCCAGTTGAAACCCTTTTAAACCCTGTTTTATTCGCATACTGCGAATCCAGTTCATTTCATTCATAGCTACTCCATTAATTAACATATATACTAATAATTAATATATATGTTAATTAAATAAAAAACACAAGAAAAAAGCTCAATTAAATAATTAAGCTTTCTACCCTGTACTTGCTGTGAAAAGTAAAAGATAAAATTTACCACAGAGGCACAGAGAGCACAGAGTTTTCTATTGTTAGCTGTGCCTGCGGTGCAGCTAGCAAAAAATTCTTTCTCAGTGTTCTCTGTGCCTCTGTGGTGAAATATGTTTATTTAAACTAATCAAGCACGTGAGACACCAGACCATCGGCCAGTTTGGGCTCAAACCAGGTAGATTTCGGCGGCATCACCTCATCCGCATCCGCAACGGCCATCAGCGCTTCCATACTGGTAGGAAACAGTGAAAAAGCAATCGCCATTTCACCGCTGTTTACGCGTCTTTCCAGCTCACCCAGACCACGTATACCACCGACAAAGTCGATGCGATTATCAGTACGCGGATCTGAGATGCCAAGAAATGGTTCGATAAGATTATTGGCTAGCAGACTAACGTCAAGCGACTCTACCGGGTCATCAGGCACCAATTCAGTATTAATGTTCAGGCGATACCACTGGCCATCAACATACATACCAAACTCTGTGGCTTTGGCTGGTTTAACAGCCGCTGGTTCTTCGATAACGGTGAACGCCATTTTTACTTTTTTCAGCAGCTCATCTTTGCTCAGGCCATTTAAATCTGTGATTACCCGGTTGTAATCCAGAATATTCATCTGGCTATGTGGATAGATGACCGACAGGAAATAATCACTGCTCTGATTACCGTCTCCATCGTATAACTCGTGGCTTTTTGCTACACGCGAGGCAGAGGCTGATCGGTGGTGTCCGTCAGCGATATAGATAGCTTCCATGGCATCAAAACCAGCACTGATTTTTTCGATGACCACATCATCATCGATTTTCCAGAAAGTATGCTGCACACCATCATCGGCAGTCACATCGACCAGCGATGGCTGTTTGGTGGTTTCTTCTAAAATCGCATCCATCTCAGCCTGTGATTTATAGGCCAGCAGTACTGGTCCGGTCTGCGTATTTAACGCCTCGATCTGACGCACACGGTCGTCTTCTTTAGCCGGGCGGGTATATTCGTGTTTGCGTACGCGGTTGATATCGTAATCAGCAACCGATGCTACTGCGACCAGACCCACCTGAGAATGCCCGTCCATAATTAAACGGTAGACGTAATAACAGGGTTTTTCATCGCGTATCAATATGCCTTGTTGCAGCATCTTCTGCATATTTTCAGCAGATTTAGCATATACCGACGGATCATAAGGGTCGGTACCTTCCGGCAGATCAATCTCAGCTTTGGAAATATGCAGAAAACTCCACGGGCGACCTGCCGCACGTTCACGCGCTTCAGCAGAATTTAAAACATCATACGGCGGCGCAACAACTTCTTCCGCGCGCTCAGGTACCGGGCGCAAACCGGCAAAAGGCTTAATTAATGGCATTGTTTTTCTCTGGTCAATTTTTGATGAACGAATTATACAGTATCATTCCATTTAATTTTACAGTATCAAAACTAACCTCAACGATTCAGATCCTTCGGGTAATCGATATCCTTCAATACACCTGCATCCTCAGTGGTGAGCAATTCAAGTTCATCGGGATAATTCGCAAGTAAATCCCGGGCACCCCTGTCACCAGACAACCCTCGCAACTGTTGTTGCCAGCGCGATGAAAATCCAACCGGATGGCCTCGCCGACCTGCGTACACAGGCGCGACCATAGAGGCCCCGCTATTCAGACGATCAGCCAGGGCAGTTATGGTTGCCGGCTGTAGCCATGGCATATCTGCCAGCGCGATCAACCAGCCATCTGCTTCAGAAGTGGCGCAAACGCCAACGGCCAGGCTGGTGCCTATGCCTTCATCGGCCAGAGGATTTTCCACCACCTTCAGGCCGAGTTCTGAAAATGCCGCGATTAAGGTCTGGTCACCAGGCCGTACCACGGCTAGTGAATTCGGCACCGCCTCGATCAGCGCGCTAGCAGCAGCAACACCGATGGCTACACCATCAGGCAGAGGATGAAGCAATTTGGCTGCACCGAAGCGGCTTGCCGAACCGGCAGCCAGCAGGATACCAACTAGCTCGCTCATATTTTTCATACTGCCAGCTGTGAAATGCCATTGCGTATCGCCGTGATCTGCGCGAGGATGGAGAGCGCAATCTCCGCTGGGCGTTTACTGCCGATAGTCAGCCCAGCCGGACCATGAATACGTTCAATCTGCTGCGAGCTGTAACCAAGTGAAGCCAGTCGCTTACACCTTGCCTGCGCCGAGCGATTCGAACCCAGGGCACCGATGTAAAACGCCTGGGATTCCAGGGCGGCGCTCAAACCCAGGTCGTCCTGGCGCGGATCATGCGCCAAAGCGACGATGGCGGTGCGAGCCTGCTCACTCAGCGCCTTAACGGCATCATCGGGCATATCGCGACTATAGTGAACATCGGCAAGTAAGGTCAGAGGTGAAAAGGTTTCACGCGGATCACAGATAGTGACCCGGAAATCGAGATGCAGCGCCATGCTGGCGAGGTGGCGGGCGAGCTGGCCGTCGCCGATGAGTAACAGCTGCCAGCCAGGGCCGAAGGTTTTGACCACTGCCGTCTCCGATAGCTGAAATTCTGTAAGGCCAGCACCCGGCTGCAAACTGACTTCACCACTGGCCAGGTCTACTCTTCGCGCCACCAGCTGACCATTGCGCAGCCCTCGCAGCAATTCGTCGATCGACTCGTGGTCGCTGAGTTCTTCGACCAGCAGTTCCAGGCGGCCGCCACAGGGTAGACCCATACGCGACGCCTCCTGCGAGTCGACCCCAAAGTCCACCATGGTTGGTGCTGTAGCTGAGGATTTAGAGCCGGAGTGTTCAGAGCCAGCCAGTTCACCATTACGATAGCGGGCCACCAGCGACTCCTCGACACAACCACCCGATACCGAGCCAACAAATTGCCCTGTCTCGTTCATCGCCAGCAGCGAGCCGGGCGGACGGGGCGAAGAGCCCCAGGTCCTTATTACCGTCGCCAGCGCAACTCGCTGGCCGGACAGCAACCATGCCAGGGCGCTGCCAAGCACCTCGATATCGTCCGGCTGCTCGGTCATCGCTAAGCTCAACGTCTCAGGCGCGGCGCAGGTCGGCGTTCTTTAACGGGAACTGGCGAATGCGCTTACCGGTGGCAGCAAAGATGGCGTTCAGCACAGCAGGAGCTGCCACCGCGATGGTCGGCTCGCCGATCCCGCCCCAGAATCCACCCGAAGGCATGACAATCACCTCGACCTTTGGCATCTCCGAGATCAGCATGGAGGGGTAGCTGTCAAAATTATGCTGTTCGACATTGCCGTCCTTGATCGTGCATTCACCGTAAAGTAATGCCGAAAGACCGAACACAAACGAGCCTTCGACCTGCGCCTCGATCTGCTGCGGGTTAACCGCATGACCGGGGTCGGTGGCAGCGACAATACGGTGAATCCTGAGTTTGCCGTTGTTGTCAACCGATACCTCCGCACAGGCAGCGACATAACTGTCGAAGGCCTTGCATACCGCCAGCCCGCGATGCGCACCGTTAGCGGCAGGTTTACCCCAGCCGGCTTTTTCTGCCACCGCGTTGAGTACCGCCAGGTTTTTCGGATGGTCTGCCATCAGCTTACGCCGAAATTCGAGCGCATCCTTGCCCGCCGCAAAGGCCAGTTCATCGATAAAACATTCCATGTAGATAGCATTCTGATTGATATTCACGCCGCGCCAGAAACCCGGCGGCACCGGCGGATTGCGCATTGCGTGCTCCACCAGCAGGTTCGGCACACGGTAGCTGATAGCATGTTCACCGCTGGGCAACATTCCCTGAAAAGCGATCATATCGACGCCGTTCTGCATCCATTTAGGATTAACGGAAGCCAGAATGGATTGCCCCGAGATACGGATATGCAAGCCAACCAGGTCACCCTTATCATCTAGCCCGCCGACCATTTTTGCTTTAGTGATCGGGTGATAATGGCCGTGCTGCATGTCCTCTTCGCGGGTCCATAGCAGTTTGACCGGTGTACCCGGCATCTGCTTTGCGATAGCAACAGCCTGTTTAACAAAATCATGAAACGCCCCACGCCGACCAAAACCACCACCGAGATGGATCTTATAAACATCACACTGGGAGGCCGGCAGACCAGCCGCTTCGGCGGCAGCCTGTAAGGCAGCCTCGCCATTCTGCGTGGGACACCAGACCTCGCAGCGATCCTTGCGCCACAAAGCCGTCGCATTCATCGGTTCCATGGTGGCGTGATTCTGATACGGATAAGCGTAAGTCGCCTCGACTGTCTTCACCGCGTCATGCAACGCCTTTTTCGCATCACCCGCTTCGTTGCCGACATTGGCCTGCTTCGCGCCAAGACCTTCATCCAGCATCTGCGAGATGGAGTCACTGCTCAAGCCGGCATTCGGTCCCCTGTCCCAGGTTATTGGCATAACATCCAGCGCCGTTTTCGCCTGCCACCAGGTATCGGCGACCACGGCGACGGCGTTATCTTCCACCGGTACTACCGCGCGTACGCCGGGCATCTTGCGCACCTTTGTCGCATCAAATGAAGCGAGAGTACCGCCGAATACTGGGCAGGCTTTGATAGCGGCATTGAGCATGCCAGGCAATTGCAGATCCGCGCCGAAGATCTGTTTACCAGTCAGTTTATCGACCGTGTCCAGGCGCTTAACCGGCTTGCCGATGATCTTCCAGTCCTTCGGCTTCTTGAGCTCGACTTCTATCGGAGGAATCAGCTCAGCCGCCGCCGCGGCCACCTTGCCGTAAGTCGTAGTCCTGCCTGTTGGTTTGTGGGTAATCACACTGGCAGATACGCTGCATTCCTCCATCGGCACATCCCAGGCATCCGCCGCCGCCTCGATCAGCATTTCCCGGGCGACCGCGCCGCCCTTGCGAACATATAAATGACTGCCCCGGATACCCTGACTGCCACCGGTCGAGAAACTTCCCCATATTCGATCACGCGCGAGGTTTTCTCCAGGCGTCGGATACTCGGTTATCACCTTTGACCAGTCGCACTCGAGTTCCTCGGCAACCAGTTGTGCCAGGCCGGTCAGTGTGCCCTGTCCCATCTCGGAACGTGCAACACGAATGACAACGGTATCGTCGCCTTTAATCACCACCCAGGCATTAACCTCGGGTATCTCTGCTGAAGCTTTTACTGAAGCCTCTTCCGCAACCCCATCTGCAGCCATGGCCCCGCTACTACTCAAGGGCAGATACAGGCCCAGGGAAAAACCGGCACCGATCGTGGTGCTACGGACGAGAAAATCACGGCGAGAAATATTGACACGTTGTTTCTTCATCATGACCCTCCACGCTTTTTGATATCCATATTGATTTGGGCAGCAAGGTGAATACCAGAGCGCACCCGATTGAATGTCCCGCAGCGACAGATGTTGCTCACATTGGCGTCGATATCTGCATCGCTGGGATTGGGGTTTTCGTTGAGTAGCGCAGCTGCACTCATGATCATGCCCGGCTGACAGTAGCCGCACTGCGGGACGTCAAGTTCCTGCCACGCCTTCTGCAGCGGGTGACTGCCATCGGCTGACAGCCCTTCGATGGTAAGAATTTCCTGTGAGGAGTTGAATGCGGAGACCGGCAACATACAGGAGCGTACCGCTTCACCATCGATATGCACCGTACAGGCGCCGCAGAGGCCGATGCCGCAGCTGTACTTGGTGCCTGTCAGGCCCAGTTGCTCGCGTAACACCCATAGCAGGGGGGTCGAGTCGTCTACATCGACGTCAACGATTTCACCGTTTATTTTTAATTTTGCCATATGCGAAACTCCATGCTGAAAGCTGTTATCACGACGTTTTGAGTAAACATCAAATTCGTCATTGTGTTTAAATATTCACCATAAAACACACTACTTTAATTCGTTGCCGTTTTTAATTCAATTTTAAAATCACATCTGATTTTTGTAATATAAAGACTGCCCCCTCTAAATTCCACATGATAAAAGTACATCTATTGATTTATAACAGTATAATTTTAGCGAATTCCATACCAGGAAACTTACTCCAATGAATGCAGCGATTCAGCACATGCTATTTGGGCTCCTGTGCCTGGTTATATCCAGTGCTCAGGCCATAGAAAAAATCACAATCCAGCTGGATTTTATCTCCGATCTCGAAGCTGGAAAAACAATATTCGGGGTCTGTGCCAGATGTCATTTACCGGAAGCCTGGGGTAATACTGATGGAACCTATCCACAATTAGCGGGGCAACATATTAATGTACTGATGAAACAGCTACTTGATATTCGCAACGGCACCCGCCAATCATCATTAATGTATCCATTTGTTCAGCAGCGCACGATCGGAGGCTATCAGGAGCTAAGTAATGTGGTCGCCTACATATCAACCATACCGATGAACCCCGATCATTCCAAAGGCCCATGGCAGAAAGGCACTACGGAATATATACAAGGAAAAAAAATCTATCAGCAACACTGTAGCGGCTGCCATGGCGACAATGGTCAGGGTAACAATAAAATGGTCTATCCAAAATTACAGGGGCAGCATTTTCAATATATGAGCCAGCAATTAAGTCGAATAAAAAGTGGCGTTCGACTAGTGCATCCTGCTATGCAGGCAGTGATACAAAATCTTGAGATTGAACAGCTCGAGAAAACGGTTAACTATGCCAGCTATTTTGCCGTGCCAAAAAAAGATATAGCCGCGTCAAGAACATGGCGCAACCCTGATTTTAAATAAGGCCCAATATTTAGTTAAGAGATAAACATGGAAAATAACTATATAAGCAAAGACAAAAATAAATTATCCAGACGGCATTTCATTAAAGCAGGCATGGCAGCCGGGGCAATCTCCGGCATAACACTCCCTGTTCAAGCTGCTGTCGCGACAGATGCTACCGCTAAAGACGCAGTAATTGCAGACAGCAAAGCAGCACTGCCCTTTTCCATCCGGAGATTACTTAACGAAGCAACTCTGCCTGCAGCAAAAGGTGCACGTGTAGTCGTCGTCGGTGGCGGCTGGTCGGGTCTGACCATGGCCAAATACCTTAAGATTCATAACCCGGCTTTTGATGTGGTGCTCATCGATAAACGTCCCGAGTTCATTTCTTTTCCTGCCAGCAACTCATGGCTTGCTGACCAGATCAGTCTTGATTTTTTAACGCATAGTTATTTTGATGCCGCTAAAGCACATAACTACTATTTTTTAAATACCACAGTGTTAGGCTTTGATCGTGAATCAAAAAAAGTTTTTACCAGTAACGGTTATATAAGCTATGACTATATGGTGCTCGCACCAGGCATCGAGTATGACTATAGCCGCATAGGTGTTGATGACCCCACATCCCAGATGCAGCTGTATAACAATTACCCAGGTGGTTTTGTTAACAGTTCAGAAGTTATATCGATAAAAAGAAAGTTGCACACTTTTAAAGGTGGCACTTTTATTTTAAATGTACCAAACGGACAGTACCGCTGTACCGCAGCACCTTATGAGCGTGCCTGTATGGCCGCTGCTATTTTCAAGAAACGAAGAATCAGGGCAAAGATTTTACTGCTTGATATGAACGCTGAAATTCGGATTAAAAAACAGGGTTTCGAAAAGGCATTTTCCAGCCTGTACGGTGACTACATAAGTTATCTGCCCAGCGCTGAAATAACGGGAATAGATATCGATGCGAAAACCATAAGTACAGATTTTGATGACTACCAGTTTGATGATGCCATTATTTACCCACCAGTACGCGCCTCCTCACTATTAGAAGATGCGGGTATCGCCAACCTGAAAAGCCCGCAAAAAGTTGCAAACACCGATCCTTATAAATACCACGTCATCGGTGATGAGCATGTTTATGTCACCGGTGATTCCAGGTCACAGCCTTTTTCCAAAGGCGGTCACACCGCAAACTCAGAAGCACAATATGTTGCTGAAGTTATCGCTGCTCACGCACTCGATAAAGAAGTCAGGTGGCGCAGCCCGCAAACCATGTGCTTTTCTGCGGTTGATATAAATCCACTGCAAGCGATGAGTATTATCACCTTCTATAAATTCAACAAACAAAATAAAGAATTTGAATTTGACCGTACCCACATGATGGAAGACTGGAATGTCGAAGGCGGGCAAGCTAGCCTGGCATGGGCAGAAGGTATGTATCGCGATATGTTTTATAAGTAATAGCACTGTATAACGTTAACGGTTAGAGACATAAATCTGGCGCATCTATCAACGACCATCACCCGCATGGATGCGGGTGTTGAGCCACCATGGATGGCAGATTTTTGCTCCTGCAACATCTGCATTTCCTACATCCGTACAGGTCGTTTCACGGCGTGTCGTTGGTGGTTGCTCCCGATTCATGTCTCGGATTAAAACAAAGCAAGACCTGGCCTACTAAATTCGCCTTTATGGACAATAAATATTTATATTAGCGAGACAGCAGTGAAGTAACAGGACGGTGGTGGATTTAATGCGAGGATCAGCCATTCTTTTCGACAGCCTTTAATTTACTAAAAAGAAAAGCGATACCCAGCAGTGAAAGCCCCAGTCCCAAAAACGATATAACACGCCATAATCCATCAAGGTCACGCATATCCCAGAAAAATGCTTTTGCAATCACTATCAGCAGCGAAATAACACCTGCCTTTTTTGCATCATTATTATTTCTATATGCGCCATAGAGCATAATCGCCACAGAGATAACAAGCCAGACTAATGAATAGGTATACAATTCACCTTCTTTAACCGGCATATTAAGCCTGAGACCCGCACTCCATAAATGTCTTATTTCAAGCGTCGCGAACATATATAGGCCAATTACACTTACCATGCCAGCAATCTTTTTTAGATTTTCAATTCGCTTATAGATAATAACGGCAAGCACTACAGGTATGCCGTAGCCGGCCAGTAGTCATTGAAAACAGGAGCGCTACCAATACTCTCTGAAGACCATAACGGATTGTGTTGTAGCATATTGTAAAAAACATATAACATCGCAGCTGCTAAGATATGTAGCATTGCCATGCCGCGGTACCATCTTCTGAAATGGTCCAGATTGCTTGATTTCCACTCGTAGATAATACCAATAGATGCCCACGAACAAATATAGATTGATGCTTCGCTTAAGGTAAACTCTTTCGCGAAGATGTCGCCACCATATAACATGTAGCGGGTGAAAACAGCTAATGTCAGCACAAGTAGATGCGCCGATGCACTATGCAGCCATACTGTTAATTCATGCCTGCCACGCACCTCTCTTGAAGCAACAATGCATGCTGCCAGGCAACCTGTGTAAGTCAGCAACAGTGTTAAACTGCTAACATCGTATAACGCCACCCACGGATTAAATGTCAGGCGAACGATAACCAGCACTAATATTACTTTCATAATAATCGGCAATACAGCAACATGAGTCTTGCGATCTATATAGCCCAGACCTACAAGTTGCACAGCTAAAACCAGGGTTAACGTTACCTCAGAGAATGCAAAGAAACAGGCAATTGCAATAGCAAATTGCGCTGCAATAGCGAGTAGACGGACTTCTATATTTTTTCACTTTTTAGTACGATACCAGTCCAAGTATCGAACCGATAAAAAGAACAAGAGGAATAATTACAAATAAAAAAACTTCCATATCATTCAGCCAAGCTCAGTTAATAAATAAACTTATGATAGCTGCAAACTGAAGATTCACCCTATTTTTATATAATTGCAGATTATTAAGGATTCTGCCCCACCGTTCCCCTGTTATTCATTTTTCTTTGCATATTCCAGTGCTTCATAAACATAAGTTTCATATTCATCTTCAAATTCTAACGGGATAAGCACCCATTCCTTAAATCGTTTCTTTGTGAAATTAAACTCCATTCCTTTTCCTTCAACAATGAGTTCGTTAACCCGTTCAGGTGCGACTTTTATAATGAGAGAGTCCTCTTTTTCAAACATCATCGCTATAAACTCGCCTTTGTACCGAAGGCAGGGGGTTTTCATCATGGTCGATAGCTCGACACCATTTTCTTGAATGATTTTATCAACCACCAGTTCATAAGACATTTGAAACACCTTTTGTTTTTGGATGTGGTTAAAGTTTAATTCCTTAACGCTTTTATTTATGACATAAACATGGATGGTTTTCAGCCTGGCCCTGGCTTTCGCTTTTAAAACTCCAATTTAATCACTACACAGAGTTAGTCATTATTTAATCCCTCAACTCCACTGCTGTCCCGTTAACAAAAAAGTAATTATCAAAACAGGATGACGTAGCAGGCATTGACAAGGGTAGTTCTAATCCGAGACATGAATTGGGACCCGTTGCCTCTAACAGTTAACGGGACAGCAGTGCCTCAACTCCTTTAATTTACCTTTAATTTTTATCAATTCCCTGGTCGTCTGAAGTTGTTGCGCGCGCACTCAACTTGGGCCCTGATCACACAGTCCTCCACATGATCGTTGATCAACCCCATTGCCTGCATAAAAGCATACACAGTGGTCGGTCCGACAAATTTCCAGCCTTGCTTTTTCAGATCTTTCGACAAGGCAATCGATTCCGTGGAGGTTGATGCGGACTGCGGCTTCACTAGTCGCCTGGAATCAGGTTCGTAACGCCAGATGAAGGCTGCCAGCGAACCTTCTTGTTTGACAAGTTCCTGCACCCGTTGTGCATTATTGATAACCGCCTCAATTTTGCCGCGATGGCGGATGATACCTTCATCCTTCAGCAGACGGTCGATGTCGCGCTGGCTGAAGCGCGCTATTTTGTCGAAATCGAAATTATGGAAGGCAGCGCGGAAGTTCTCGCGCTTGTTGAGGACGGTGCGCCAGCTCAACCCGGATTGAAAAGCTTCAAGACTCAATTTCTCGAATAAGCGATAATCATCGCTAACCGGAAAGCCCCACTCGGTATCGTGGTAGGGCAGAAATTCCGGTGCGGTGCCGCACCAGCTGCAGCGTGATTTGCCGTCAGAAGCCACTATCGTCTCGCCCATGTATGTATTCCCCTTGTATTAAAAAAAAGTAAACGTAACCCAGTCGAGTAGAAAATTTAGCCGTTAAAGAAGAACAGGATAACAACATTATTTTTTGACCACTTTGCAGCATTGATCATTCTTTACATCCTCCTTTCCCTTTACTTTGTACAGCTCGAACCATCGATTAGAACATGCTCGAATACCGGGACACTCTCATCCCCGTAATACAGGATATAGTTCTGCCAGTCCTCCAGCTTGGCTTTATCTCGCGCATCACCCCGGTTAGCCAGTCTGTTTTTGCGAACATCGGGGGGACACTGTACGTAATGTACTTCAATCTGGCAGCCCAGCTTCCTGGAAAGTTTAGCCGGCCAGCCAGGATTTTTGATTTCCCTGGTAAAGGGGCCGACAATCACTACATCCTGAACAGGAAGGTTCTGTCGTGCGATATCGAACAGCGTTTCATAGATTGGTTCACGATAGGTGAGTTTGAAGTATTCAGAATCACGATCATCCTGACAATGTCCCGACTCGGCAAGCGCAATACGAACAAGCCGTTCGGTCACCGTATCGATGTCCAGTATGGTCGCCTGCATGTCGGCAGACAATCGCCTGGCATAAGTTGTTTTACCTGAACCCGGAGTACCGCAAACGACAAAGACTTTGTTCATGATATTTTTCCAGCGAGTATCTGACTCATCATGCTTCTTCATCTCTGTTAAACATATACCTGTCCGAATCATCTAGACTGAAAAAGCCACATTTCGTATATACCATAAGTACTGGCTATTACTAAAAACCACAATCTTATCTCGTTTGTCTGTTGCCAACTATTCTTTTTTAATGCGTTCTATGTAATGGCATATCATGCAAACAATATATTGATAATGTAGCTTTTATTGCTTAATCTCTATTTAAATAATAAATCTATACCAGGGTTTTCTATACGAGCAGAAAGAGCCTGGAAAAGAGTCTGAATAAGCACTGTAATATTACCGGGTAAATCCATTGTTAAGCTACCGCCATTCATTCCACGCTGGAAACTTTGCCGATGTCATCAAACATGTTGTGATCATCGAAATTCTTGAGCATTTAACCAGAAAAGACAAGGCCTTCGACTATATCGACACCCATGCGGGTGCGGGTATCTATAACCTGAAATCTGAACATGCAACAAAGTTGCAGGAATATAGCAATGGTATCGGCAAATTAAATGCCGAAGACTGGCCAGAACTTTCTCTCTATTTTGCGATCCTCAGCAGCTTCAATGAAACCGGTGCATTAAATTACTACCCAGGCTCACCTATGATAGCCAGGCATTTTTTACGTGGTCAGGACAAAGCCTGGCTGTATGAGTTACATCCGGCAGATTTCGATTTACTACATAACAATATCGGCAGGGATAGGCGCATACGGGTAAAACATGAAGATGGCCTTAAGGGTCTGCTTTCTTTGCTGCCGCCGTTATCACGCAGAGGATTGGTATTGATCGATCCATCTTACGAAGTTAAATCCGATTATTCGCGGGTAATTAATACGGTTACCAGAGCCCATAAAAAGTTTTCAACAGGCACTTATGCGATCTGGTATCCAGTGGTTGATAGGGCACGAATCAATCAGTTAGAAAATAACTTTATTAATAGCGGTATTAAAAATATTCAGCGCTTTGAATTAGCATTAGCGCCAGACTCACATGCTAGCGGAATGACGGCTTCGGGTATGATCGTGATTAATCCGCCTTGGACACTAATTGAAAAAATGTCACAGTTATTACCAAAACTGGTTGCAACACTGGCTGACAATAATGCGACCTTTTTTAAATGTGATGTACTTGTGGGCGAATAGTCATGAGTGAATAATCACGCCCGGTAATTATTAGCCTTTACTTATAGTGAAATTCACTGCTCTCTCGTTAACGGTTAGAGGCATGGAGTGGGACCCGTTGCCTGAGACCGTATGCCGCATGGACGCGGCATCCGAGCGTACATGGACGTATTTACAGCGTGT
>RCNG010000321.1_pt1 | contig 21275 bp, 20 predicted proteins | sample 2041371 | NCBI WGS metagenome assembly RCNG01 (sample SAMN09708227, study PRJNA481090) | Marine sediment metagenome, whole genome shotgun sequencing project. | biome: marine sediment; feature: ocean; material: sediment; isolation source: Sewage treatment plant 1 marine sediment (STP1) ... | reverse complement strand
TCGGGGCCGTCCATCACGTGGAGGAAGCCCTGCGGGCGAACCAGGACGCCAACCCGAGCCAGCAGTATCTGCTGCTGCGAATGCACATGGTCGATCACTGCGACGTCAGCGGCATCCACATGCTTGAAAGCGTGGTCAAGCGGTACCGCAAACGCGGAGGTGACGTGTTCCTCGAGGGTGTCCGCCCGGCCGTGAGGCACATGGTCGGCCTGTATGGTTTCGATCGTATGATCGGCGGGGAAAACATTCTGGATATCGACAACGCTATCAGCTTCCTCTTCCACAAGGTGCTGCATCCCGGCTTCTGTATCTACTCGTGCAAGGAGCGGGTGTTCGGCGAATGCCAGGCCCTGCCCAAGTACACCGACCAGCCCAAGCTGCCGGGTGTGGCCGAAATCACGCCCCACGTCATCGAGGAAATGGCCCCCAGCCAGGTCAAAAATCTCATGGCGGACGAAACCACCGGCGTGGTGGTGATCGATGTAGGCGAACCGGCCGAATATCGCAACTGGCACATCAAGCCGTCGTTCTCCCTGCCCCTGCGTCGCCTGACCAACGAGGGTTCGGGTCTGCCCAAGGACAGCCCCGTGGTGTTTGTCAGCAGGATCGGTCGGCGCGGTGCGCTGGCGGTGCACATCATGCAGGATCTGGGCTACACCCAGACCTACAACCTCAAGGGCGGCATGCTGGCCTGGGAGGCGGCGGGTTTCCCGATCGCGGTGGAATAGAACGGATGGACCTTTCTTGAACTCCCAACGCAAAGCCACCCTGCTGGGGCTGTCGGCCGTCTTCTTCTGGTCGACGGTGGCCACGGCCTTCAAGCTCTCGCTCCGTCACGTGGATCATTTCCAGCTGCTCTTTCTGGCCAACGTGTTTTCGCTGGGGTCGCTGGCGGTGGTGCTGTCGATCCAGGGCAAGTGGGCGCTGGTCGCCGGCGCCACGGGACGTCAGCTCCGGTTGACCTTCGGCCTGGGCCTGCTCAACCCCTTCATCTACTACCTGGTGCTGTTCAAGGCCTACGACCTGCTGCCGGCCCAGGTGGCCCAGCCTCTCAACTTCACCTGGGCGTTGACCCTTTCCTGGCTTTCGGTGCCTCTGTTGAAACAGAAGGTCGGCTGGCGTCACGGCGTGGCGGGATTGATCTGCTACTTCGGCGTGGTGGTGCTGGCCACCGGGGGGGATCTGACCACCTTCAAGGTCGCCGACCCGCTGGGTGTGACCCTGGCCCTGGGCTCGACGGTGATCTGGGCGCTCTACTGGATCGGCAACACCAAGAGCGATCTCGATCCGGTGGCCGGACTGTTCCTGGGCTTCGCCTTCGCCCTGCCGTTCGTGACCGCCGCGGCGCTGCTTTTTTCGGACCTGAACTTCGGTGGGGCGGGAATCTTGGGCGGAGCCTACGTCGGGGCTTTCGAGATGGGCTTCACTTTTGTTCTCTGGCTGACGGCGCTGAAACTGACCAAATCGACCGCACGCATCGCCAATCTCATTTTCCTGGCGCCGTTCCTGTCGCTGGTGTTCATCCACTTCGTACTGGGGGAGCACGTGGTGCCGGCCACCATCATTGGGCTGGTGCTGATCGTGGGAGGATTGATGCTGCAAAGTACAGGGGGCGGGGGGGAATAGAGCCCCTGGATACTCTCGCTTTTGAAATACGGAACGTAAAATGTTATAATGATCCTCTGAATTTATTTCCTCCGGATCCAAGGATTGGTTCGCCCATGTCGCCTTCCCGTCTGCTTGTCTGCGCTCTGTTCTGCCTGCTGGTCCCCGCGGCCGCTTTGGCCGGACTGGAACCCATCCAGATCGACGGCCAATTTTCCGACTGGGCCTCCCTGGCTCCGGTTCACGACGATTCCGGTGACGACGCCGGACCGGTGGACTTCGGCCGCATCTGGGTCGCCAACGACCAGGACTACCTCTTCATCCGCTTCGAGACCGAAGGCGAAGTCCAGCCGGACGAACAGCAGAACATGCGGCTCTACCTCGATACGGACATGAATGCGGGGACCGGGACGGCGTTCAACGGCCTCGGCGCCGAACTGGTGTGGGAATTCGGCTGGCGCGAGGGCACCTTCAAGCCCGCCAGTACGGCCTACACCGTCGAGCACGCAGACGTGGGGCTGATGATCGGGCCCACGGTGAGCAACACCGAGTTCGAAATGGCCATTGCGCGGGACGCCATTCCCGCCGGGGGCACGGCCCTGTTCAGCGGCGGCACGGTGCGTTTCCTGCTGCGGGACACGAATTCAGGCGACATCGCTCCCAGCACCGGCAGCGTTTCCTACACCTTTGCCGCCGGGACCATCGATACGCCAAGCCTGCCGCTGGAGCGCGAAGATCCCGCGCACATCCGCCTCGCCACCTGGAACGTGCAGGGCGACGGCCTGTTCGACGGCGGTGACGCCGAGACGGCCCAGAACCGCCTGCTCGACGCCATGGACCCGGACGTCCTGATCGTCAACGAGGTGTGGGGCCACACGGCGAACCAGGTGCGGGACAAGATCGAGCAGCATCTGCCCAGCGGCCCGGGCGAGACCTGGTACGCGGTCATGCGCGACGACGGCAACGTGATCGTCAGTCGCTTTCCCATCCTGCAGAGCTGGGCGATCAACCCCGACTACCGCCTCTCCGCCGCCCTGCTGGACCTGGGCGACGCCTCCACCAAAGACCTGCTGGTCATTGCCTGCCACTGGCGCTGCTGCACGGCCGACGACGACCGGCAGAACGAGGCCGACTCGATCATCGGGTTCATGCGGGACGCCAAGGATCCCGGCGGAGTGATCACTCTGCCCGAAGGCACACCTGTGGTTCTGGGCGGCGACCTGAATCTCGTCGGCTGGCGGCAGCAGCTCGATACGGTCCTGACGGGCGACATACAGGATGAGGGGACCTTCGGTCCCGACGACGCGCCCGACTGGGACGGCGCGGACTTCGCGCACCCGGTCACTCGCCACCCGGATCTCCGGGCCACCTACACCTGGCGCAACGATTTCAGCACCTTCTATCCCGGCCTGCTGGACTACATCCTGTACACCGACAGCGCCCTGGATCTGCACAACCATTTCGTACTGGAGACCCGGACGATGACCTTCAGCACACGGGTGGCCTACGGACTGTTCACCTACGACACCACCGACGCCAGCGATCACGCCCCCCGCGTGGCCGACTTCACGGTATTCGATCCCCTGTCGCCGGTGCCACAGACCCCGCGCATGGGTGGCGCCCGGCTGCTGCCCAACGTGCCGAACCCCTTCAACCCCTCGACCACGGTGTGGTTCGAACTGGAAGCGCCGGGCGAGGTGGAAGTGAACATCTACGACCCGCGCGGGAGCCTGGTACGCCGCCTGGTGGCAGGCGGATATGGAGCCGGTTCCCACGGCGTGACCTGGGACGGCAGGGGCCGGGCCGGCCGGCCGGTCGCCTCGGGGGTCTATCAGGTGCGGCTCGTCACGCGGCAGGGCGGCGCGACGATCGTCCGATCCCGATCGATCACCCTGGTCGAGTAGGTGTCAAACTCAAGGGTTGAGATTCATCTTGGGCGGTGAACTGGCCACCGCGAAATTGTCGAGCTCCGGTGAATAGATACAGTAGGCGAATTTCTTGTTGGCATAGGGGTTGGCCTGATTTTTCCGGGTGAGGGTAACCCTCCACAGCTTGCGCAGGACCTTGCCACTGATGTCCGACGGAAAAATTTCGGAGGCCTCGAATATCTGGTCGCTGCCATCCACGGGGTGGAACAGGCCCGCATAGGGAATGAAGACAGTGAATCCGTCCTGGCAATCGATGTCGATGTCCAGCGATTCCCCCATCTTGATATCCACGACTCCGTCTTTGCTGACCCGGAAAACCGTCTCCTTGGTCACGGGTAGGTAATCGGTCAATTCCGGTTTGATGCTCCTGTGACTTCTACCTTCCATCTCAATCCTCCCTCACATGGGTGAATGGTCCGCAATCACGGACCGCCTACTTCTCTTCATATCGGCTGCGCAACGCGATGTAGCGCGGATGGGACTGCAGATCCTTCAGCACCGGATAGTGGTCCACTTTCTTGAAGGATATATCCTGACTCATGGCGGTTTCGAGCCAATCCAGGGCGCGGTCCCGGTCGCCCAGTTCTTCATAGGTGGAAGCCAGGTTGAACATGATTTCAAGGTCGAATTCGGTTTCGCGGGCTTCGAGTGCCTCCAGGATGGCCAGGGATTCTTCCCGTTGGCCCAGGATGGCAAGGAACGAGGCCTGATCGGCCTGGAGGTGGGGGCTTTGCGGATCCTGGTCCAGCTGGACCTGCAAATATTCCATGGCCTTCTCGAAGGCCGGACGCACCGAGTCCTGGTACCCCGGGGCGAATCTTGAGGCTGCGGCCAGGGTTCTCCAGGTGGAGAAAATATCCGGCTGGTACTCCAGCGCCTTCCGGCACATGGCGATGGTGTCGATGTACCGCTGATCGTAGTAGAAAAGGGTGCCCAGATTTTCGTAGGCGCCATGGGAAGGTTCGACCTCCAGGGACTTTTTCAGGACGGCTTCGGCGTTGACGTAGTCTTCCTCCTCGAAATAGGCCGCGCCCAGGAGGTTGTAACCAAGGTAGTCCTGCGGGACAAGATCGACCATCGCCTGGAAATTCTCCCGGGCCCGGCGGTACTCCGCGAGCAGATAGTGGTGAACCCCGGCGTTGCGATGGGTCCGCGGGTAGTGGGGCCGGGCCTGGACGGCCCGATAGTAGGCGGCCTCCGCATCGTTGTTCTCTCCGTTCCAGTAGTGCTGGGTGGCCAGTCCATTGAGACTGGGGGCGTGCCGGGGATCCACCTCCAGGGCGCGCCGGAAGTCAGCCAGAGCTTCTTCGGAGTCGCCCCTTCGGGACCGGAGGCGGCCCAGATAGTAGTGCGGCCAGACCCCCGTGGAATCCAGGCGGCTGGCCGTGGCCAGATAGGACTCCGCCCGGGCAACCTCAGCCGGATCCGTGTTCCGGTGCCGGCGCCAGACCGCCCGCCCCAGCTGGGTCCAGGCGCAGGCGAAGGACGAATCGCTGGCCACCGCCCGGTCCAGGTAAGCCAGGGCGATGTCGGTCAGCGAATCGCCGGCGGCCCCCTTGGCTCCCGTGAGGTGGCCCAGACCGAACTGGTAGGCGAGGAACGAGGCCGGGATGTTGGTGGACCGTCCGCCCCCCGGTTTCCTGATCACACCATCGAGTCGGGGATCGATCTGGCCGATCAGCCAGGCCGGCAAGTCGCTTTGCCAGGTCTTCAGGTTGCCGGAAAAATCCCGGAAGACCCTCGAGGTTTGGGATAGGTTTCTGTTGTCGTGAACCGTCACTTCGAGGGAAATGGTCCGGCCGCTGATGACCCCGTTTCCGGTGATGACAATCGCGGTCCCTTCCCGGAGGCGGGCCTCCTCTTCATCGGTAATTTTCCGGCGCAGGATTTCCTCGACGGGCACCACCCAGAACCGGCCGGAATACTCCTCCAGTCCCGCCAGCCGGTTGGTGATGGTGGTGCTCAGGCCCATGCCGAAGGCCTCGGCATCGGGCACGTCGCCGGAAAAATCGAAGGGCACCACGGCGACGCCGACCGGGCCGCGCTCCCGTTCGTCGGGAATCCACGAATCCCAGGACAGGACCAGGGCGGCCAGCAGAAGCAGGACCAGCACGCCGGGCAGGAACTTGCGCCAGGGGCGGCGTGGGGGCGGGGCAAAGATCGAGGACCGCGAGGGCTTGGACCCATGGGTGGATTTGGATCCCCCCAGGGCACTGTCGATGTCTTCGGCCAACGTGCCGGCTGAAGGGTAGCGGTCCTTGGGGTCGCGGGCCAGGCAGTGGCCGATGATGTCGTTGCAGGCCTTCCCGACCGGACCTTTCGGTTCGGGCAGCGGTGCGGGATCGGTGTTCACCACCGAGTAGATCATGGCCACGTCGGATTCGCCTTCGTAGGGCACCCGGCCCGCGACCATTTCGTAAAGCACGACTCCCAGGGACCAGACGTCCGAACCGATGCCGACATCCTCGCCGCGGGCCTGCTCCGGCGACATGTAGGCGGCGGTGCCCATCACCGTGCCGGTCCGGGTCAGGCGGGCCTGCCCCAGCAGCCGGGCCAGGCCGAAATCGAGGATCTTGACGTCGCCCCGGTCGGTGAGGATGAGATTGGCCGGTTTGATGTCGCGGTGCACCACGTCCTGTTCGTGGGCCTGGCCCAACCCCAGGGCGATTTGGCGAGCGAAGTCGAGGGACTTCTCTGGAGGCAGGGGCCCGTCCAGCAGATGACGTTTGAGCGTCTTGCCGTCGTACCAGGCCATGGCGATGTACCAGCTGCCATCGTCGGCCTGGGCGATTTCATGGATGGTGCAGATGTTGGGATGGTCGAGCGAAGAGGTGGCCCGGGCTTCGCGCATGAAGCGGCGCGACGACTCTTCGTCCTCGGTCAGGTCGGCGGGAAGAAATTTCAGGGCGACGGGCCGGTGCAGAAGGGTATCCTCGGCCTTGTAGACCGTGCCCATGGCCCCTCCGCCCAGGCGCGCTAAAATCCGGTAATGGGAAACCATTCGGCCCTGCATCAAGCCCCCGTCCCCATGGTGGGTGGTCCAATGGGTCACAACCCGTTCGTGGGCGCAGTGACGAACGGGGCTCTCTCCACAGAGGCTACACTATTGTGACTTCAACCGCAACTGGGGGAAGAAGTTAGGGGCGGCTTATTTCGTTTTCATGATCAGGGTCTCGGGGTAGACCTCCTTCCAGGGCCGCCACTTGGTCCGGTGGGAGGGAACGGCGTACATGAACTTGCCCTGGTTGGGTCCCGCGATGCACAGTAGGTAATCCGGTTGCCCGGGATAGGACAGACCCGGGAACCACAGGCTGCCTGTCTCGTAATCCTGCAGGACAAAAATCCGGTGCCAGGTCCAGCCGCTGGCGGCGATGGTCAGGATTTCGCCGTCGAGCACCCGCTCGAAGACCCCGTGGGAATCGCACAGCGGGCAATAGATCACCGCGATGGGCATGCCGTCGACCACGTCGTCGACCGCTTCCCGGTTCATGATGTCGCCGATCTTGTAGGCCCGCACATCGTCGCCGAACTGCACGCCGACGATCTCGGTGAGGTTGGAGTCGATGGGGTAGCCGACCTCGCCCTCACCGATCATCAACGGGTCGATGATCGGCCGGATGGTGAACCGCCCGATGCCGAATTCCCACCAGGTGAGGGACATGTTGTATTCCAGAACCGCCGAGGTGACGTCGAATCCTTCGCCATGCCTGTCCACGAGGATGATGGGCTCGGGCACCAGAGTGACGCTGGCGGGCGCCAGGGCGAGATCCTGCCGGTTGCCCGAGCCGTCGATCGCCACGGGAATGAGCTCGTGGGGTCCGCCTTCGGTGGCCTGGAACCGAATCCCGCCGGGAGGGAAAGTCCCGTAGAGGGTGGTTTCGCCGCCGTTGCTGCGGAACCAGAGTTCGATTTCCCGGATGCCGCTGGTTTCCTCGACGGCGTCCAGGTCGAAGAAGAAGAGCAGGCTGTTCTGTTCTTCCCTCAGGTTGGTCAGGGTAGCAGCCGGAGGGACGGCGTCCTGGGTCGAGACCCTGACGGCCGACCAGTCGGATTCGGTACCCTGGGCGTCGCGGGCCCGCACCCGGTAGTGATTGGTGGTCGCGTGGCCCAGATCGGTGAAGGTGAAGGAGTCGCCGGTGACCCACCCGCTTTCTACGACCTCGGCGGCAAATTCGGGATCACCTGCGCGCTGCAGGAGAAACTCCCAGCCATCGGTCTTGCCGGCTTCGCCCAGGGTCCAGGAAAGGGAGTTGGTGGCGCCGGGGGAAAACGGGGGCTCGGCTTCGAGATAGGGGGCCGGCCCGGGTGGGGGCGGGTCGTTACCGGGAATGACCGGGTCGACTTCGTTGCAGCCGGCCAAGGCAAAGAGCAGGGCGAAAAAGAACAACAGGGCCGCCGGGCGTCGGGACATTATATTTCCCTTTCCTCGGGGAACTTTCGAGTTCCTGAATGATCATGACGTGATCAGCGGCGACCCCCCGCAATTCAGCATAAGAAGACTTCGCCGAACCGCCATCCCCCCCCGCGACGACGGAAGCATGGCAGGCTCCGGGGGGAGGGAGTGTCCCGGTGTCCCACGCCGGACCACAAATGGGACACTTTCATGGGACACAATGACGGGAATTTCAAATGGGCAACGGGCACGATATTCCCCGGGAAAATACAAACTGTTGTTTTTAAACAAATTACCAAGTGTCCCGGTCCCTGGGCATCGTCTTTGCAATTCATTTGAGTGTCGACACCTCCAAATCCGGCTTTTAGAGCGAGGGGCCGGATTGAAAGGCGGCGGAGCCGGAAGGGCGAACCCGGTTCCGCCGCACCCCCCGACCCGGATGGTTTCTCGGGCGACGAAACCATCCGGGTATCTTTTTATCCTCCGTTTCCGTATTACCAACCTGACGGGAAACCTTGCATTCGTCAGGGAAAATGACGAAATTTGGTGCATGAAACCCCCCAAACGGGGCGATTTCACACCTTTTTCCGGGTTCGAGCCGTGGCGGGGGCCATCGGCTTCCCATCGATCCGGAAACCACGAGGAGGACGGGATGAGCATACCAGTCACCAGGAATCCCAATCCCCAGTCGCCCCCCGACGGGGATTACGGCTTCGGCCGGATCTTCACGCCGCACATGTTCGTCACGGACTTCACCGACGGGCAGTGGCGCGATCCGCGCATCATTCCCTACCAGAACTTCAGCCTCGATCCCGCGGCCAAGGTGCTGCACTACGGCCAGGAGATCTTCGAGGGGATGAAGGCCTACAAGAACGGCAAAGACAGCTCGGTACACATGTTCCGCCCGGACAAGAACGTGGCCCGGTTCAACATCTCCTGCGAACGTATGTGCATGCCCCAGATTGATCCGGAACTGTTCAAGCAGGCGCTGGACCAGCTCATCGACCTCGATCGCGAGTGGGTGCCCGAAAGCCCCAACGCCTTGTACATCAGGCCGACGATGATCGCGACCCAGGTTGGCCTGGGAGTGAAGGCGTCGACGGATTACATCTTCTACATCATCATCGGTCCGGTCGGATCATACTTCTCCGGCGGCATCAACCCGCTGCGCCTGCGGGTGGAGGAGAAGTTCGTGCGCTCGGCCGAAGGGGGCACCGGTTTCGCCAAGACCGGCGGCAACTACTCGGCGTCCCTGCTGCCCATCCAGCAGGCCCAGGCGTCCGGGTACGACAACATCATCTGGCTGGACGCCAAGGAGATGAAGTACGTCGAGGAGATGGGCGCGATGAACATCGCGTTTGTCTACGAGGACAAAGTCATCACCGCCCCGACCGGCGACACCATCCTGAACGGGGTCACCCGCGACTCGGTGGGCATCCTGCTGAATGACCTGGGCTACAACTGGGTCGAGACGCCGCCCTCGATCGCCGAGATCTGCGAGGACGCCCACACCGGCAAGCTGAAGGAAGTCTTCGCCTGCGGCACCGCCGCGGTGGTCACGCCGGTGGGCGTGATCCGCTACAAGGGGGCGGACCATCAGGTCGCCGACGGAAAAGAAGGGGAGCTTACCGAGAAGCTTCGTGTTACACTCACCGGGATCCATGCTGGGAACAGCAAGCATCATCCCGAGTGGGTCCACGTCGTTCCCGTGTTTGAAAACGTCTGATCCTCCGTCGATCAGTCAGTTTTCCCAGGAGCCTGTTTCCGCACGGAAGCAGGCTCCTTGTCAGTTTTCCTTGGGAGTGGTTGTCATGAGCAGGAAAATTTTCACCGTCCTTGTGGTGATATGCCTGGCCGCTGTAGCGACGCTCTCGCTGGCCGGTCCGAATACGGGTGTGCGCGGGGGCGATCGCGACCGGGTCGCCGTCATCTCGGTGAACGACTTCAACCTGGAGAAGCTCGAAGGCAAGGTGGTGCTGATGGCTTTCTGGGCGGGTCGCGATTGTGTGGTCTGTCCTTCGTTCATCTCGTGGCTGCACCAAATGCAGGGTCGCTACGGGGATGACGGTCTGGTCGTGGTCGCCGTGAACGTGGACCGCGATTCGGCCGCCGCCACCAATCTGCTGAATTCGATCCACCCGCGTTCCCAGGTCGTCCTGGATCCCCAGCGACGCCTGGTCGGCAGGTATGAAGTTGAAGGCATCCCGAGCACCTACCTGTTCGACCGGAACCTGAATCAGGCCAAGATGTTCACGGGCTTCGTGCCGGAACGGACCCAGGACATGGAAAAGGCCCTCCAGAAATTGATCGAGAAGAAGTACCAGGACTGAGCACCAGCTGCCCCCGGCAAAGGAAGGCCCCCATGCAGAACCTGCCGCTCAGCCGTCCCCTGGTGGTGTTCGATCTCGAAACCACCGGCATCGACGTGGAAAAGGACCGGATCGTCCAGATCGCCATGATCCGGGTCGGCCCCGACGGCCAACGCACGACGTTCGAAACCCTGGTCAATCCCGAGCGGCCCATTCCCCCGGAGGCCTCGGCCGTGCACGGCATAATGGACGCCGACGTCAAGGATCAGCCGACCTTCAGCCAGATCCGCCGCGAAGTGGAGGAATACCTCACCGATGCCGACCTGGCCGGTTTCAACTCGGTCAACTTCGACCTGCCGCTGCTGCAGGAAGAACTGAAACGCGCGGGCGGCGAGATGGATTTCCAGGGGGTGCGCCACCTGGATGCCATGAAGATTTTCCACCGCATGGAGCGGCGCGACCTGACCGCCGCCCACAAATTCTACTGCGGCGAGGCTCTCACCGGTGCCCACAACGCCCTGGCGGACACCGAGGCCACCCTGGCGATTCTCGATGCCCAGATCGCCCGCTACGAAGAGGTGCCCGCTGACGTCGAGGATCTGCACCGGTTCTGCAACCCGGACGAGGGCCACTATGTCGACCGCAAGCGGAAGTTCAAGTGGAACGACCAGGGCGAAGCCGAATTCACCTTCGGCAAATTTCAGGGTCAGTCATTGAACAAGGTGGTCGCCGACCAGCGTGGTCGCGGCTATCTGGAGTGGATGCTCGGCAAGGATTTCAGCGAAGAGGTCAAAGGCATTTTGCGGGACGCCCTCGACGGGGCGTTTCCCAAGAAAGAGGTCTAGGCGGCATGGTCGAACAGAATAGCGACGACCGCAGGACTCACAGGTTCGGGCGCCGGTCGTCGGACTTCCAGCAGCAGTACCCGGAAATGCCCGACGAAAAGCCGGAGTTCGAACGAACGCCCCTGACCCGGGCCGAGTACATCACCGCGGTGGCCCATTTTTACCGCGCCGAAATGCACCGTTCCCTGGTGTGGCGCACCCGCCTGGACACCACCACGAACTGGGCCATCATCGCCACGCTCGCCATCCTCACCACCAGCCTGCAGAACCCGCCCTACGCCAAGGAGGCCTTGCTGCTGGGCATGCTTTCCAACGTGGTGTTTCTGATCATCGAGGCCCGCCGGTTCCGGTTCTTCGACGTGTGGCGGGCCCGCGTCCGCATGCTTGAGGAAAATTTCTACGGCGGCATCCTGCGCCGCGACCAGGCCAGCCCCGATTTCCGCTGGGGCAACCACGTGGCCGATGACCTTCTTTGCCCACGCTTTCACCTGACCCGGATCCAGGCTTTCCGGGCCCGGCTGATGCGCAACTTTCGCTTCATCTTCTTTTTCCTGCTGGTGGCCTGGATCGCCCACCGGATAGCGCCCGCGGCGCCCCCCCACGAGTTGGGATTATCCACCCTTCCGGTCTGGGCCCCCGACGTAATCGTGGCCCTGCTATACCTGGGGCTGATCGGGATCGCCATCTTCACCCCCCGGGCCCTGGCGCCGGAGCTGGCCTACTGGCCCGATCCGGAGCACCCTGGAGAGGATATTTCCAGTCTGGATGTCTGATGGCGGGGCGGTTTGCCCTGCCATCCACCTAACTTCAATCAATAGATGCGATAAACTAGGTTCCCCTTTTTACAGTAATTGGAACGGAGGTTGCTCTCCATCTGGCGGGCTCTGGTGGTAGATCGAGCCCGGAAATCACCCGGAAACCGGGCGAAAGACGGAGAACCTCTTGCAAAATAAGGCAGTTAATAAAATCCAGGGTATTTTCAGCCTGGTCCTGCTGGCGGCCGCCGGGTTGTTGGCGCTTTCCCACCTGGACGGGTTGGTGTTCGAAGAACGTCCGGTCCGAGCGCGGGCCCAGGCCATGGAATTGGCCCAGACGGTCATAGACTATCGCGGCGATACCGGCAACTGGCCCCTGAACCCCGATGGCGACCCGGATCTGACCCCCCTGATGGGCCGCCGGGCAGACCAGCGGGCGACCAGCCTGGCCGGCGGAACCGGCCCTGGCGCCAACGGGGTCGGCGGCATAGACCAATCCGTCAGTCATCTGGTCACGGAAAAAACCTGGCTACGGGAGATCCCTCTGGATCCCTGGGGGCGCCCCTACCGGCTTTTGATCACCCCGAAGGCCGTGGCGATCATTTCGTCCGGGCCCAACCGCGTGCATGACACGAATCCGGTCCGGGTCTGGATGCGTCCGGACAACATCAATCGGGGAGACGGGGACGACATCTGCATCGTATTGGAAACACACCTTATCGGAGGGTCCCGATGAACTCCACTTCACCCCCGGTTGATCCCGAACAGGACTGGCGCACGGTCAGGTTCGAGGTGCTGGAAAAACTGGAGAGTCTGCCGAGTCTAAATTCCGTCGTCCTGGAGTTCCTCGAACTTTCCCAGCGCGAATTTTTCACGGCCACGGATTTTGAGGCTGTCATCTGCAAGGACCAGGCCCTGGCTGCGCGGGTCCTCAAGCTGGCCAACAGCGGTATGTACGGAAGGTCCCGGTCGGTCCATTCGATTCCCGAAGCGGTGGTTCTGGTGGGGCTGGACAGCCTGAAGAAGATCGTGTTCGCCGTCAGTACGGAAGGATTGACCCGGAGTTCCCTTGACAACTACGCCTACCACGAGAATCAGGGATTCTGGGTCCATTCCCTGGGGGTGGCCCATACCAGCCGCGTGCTCGTCGAAGGAGTGGCCGGCTCCCAGCTACGCAGTGAGGAGGCCTTCGTGGCCGGATTGCTGCACGACATCGGCAAGCTGGTGATCAACGACTTTTTGCCCGAGGGAAACGGCGAACTGGTCAGTCGGGAGCGGGAAATCGAAGTGGTGGGCATGGACCATTCCGAGCTGGCGGCCTACGCCCTGCGTCAGTGGAACCTGCCCGAATCGATCACGGCCTGTGTTCGGTATCACCATGATTTTCATCTGGCGGGGGAATGGGCCCAGGCCGCAGCGACTCTCGGCCTGGCCGAGAAGATTTGCTGCCATTGGGGGCTCGGCCACCAACAACCCGTCGATTTGAGCGAAGACATCCCGGTGGAGGATTTCCAGGGATTCCTGGACGAACTGGGCCTGCCGATCGAGAAGTGGAGCCAGGTGGTTTGGGATATCAGGCAGAACCTGGTGGGGCTGGACGGGGTCTTCCTGGAATTCACGGACTGACCCCGTCCCGTTCCTGCCTTGAGCTCGCTATTCCGGCGGGAAACTCTTCATGATCTTGTAGACGATGTCGTCGATGTCCGACTGCCACTCTTCGGGCGTCCGCTGTTTCTGGTTCACGGTGCCGGTCCCGGTGCCGCGCCAGACCAGGTTCTTGGTTTTGGCGTCGACCAGGTCGATGACCAGCGAACCCTCCGTGAACTGGTAGACGTCGATATTGCGCCCCCCATATCCATAGTAGTAGGGCGAATAATTGTAACCCCAGTCGGTGACCTGGATCTTTTCCTGGGTGCCGAGATGGTAGACGACCAGCAGGTCGGCGTCGTCGCTTTCGGTGAGACCGCGCTGATCCATTTCGTAGCTGACCGAACTCTGGATCCGCTGGGACAGCAGCTGGGAATTGGGCAGGGTACCCGTGGGGTCATCGGTGCCCCCGCCGCCCTGCATCCAGGCATACGTCTTGAAACTGCCCCATTCCACGTTGTTGTCGTAGTCGTAATTCACCGACATGCTCGAGCAGCCGGCCAGGGTAGCCAGCACCAGGACGAGCATCAGTCCCGAGATCAGGTTTCGAGTCTTGAACAAGAGGGCACCTCCATTGGAAATTCAGGCAGGGGAAGGACGATACTGTCCCCCAGCCGAACGAATTGATGTTGATGACAACCTACGGCCACGGGCGGCCCGGGCCAACAAAAAAACTATTCACCCTCGGGGGTTCCGAAGGGAAGGTTGAAGCCGATGATGGCCTTCAGGCGACGGTAACGGATATCGAAGGTCTCGGTCTCTTGGGGAATGATTCCGGATTCGCTCACATTGAAGTTGATGAACCGTTCGCTGGTGCCTGATCCGGTGGAGTACTGGAGTCCCGCGGTGAATTCCATATCCAGAAAGTTGAAGGAAGCGCCGCCGGAGAGGTGCCACAGGTCCCAGTTGGAGATCTGCAGGTTGTCCGCATCCTTGGAGGGGATGGAGGAAAAATCGGAACGGAAGGCGGCGAAAATGGCCATCTTCCCGGGGAAGGAATGTTGATAGGCCACGCCGAAGTTGATCAGACTCTTGGCCCCGAAGGCCAGATTGTAGTCTCTGGTTTCGGCCGGATCGGACTGGGAGGTGAAGGAGTCGGGGTTCATGGCCTGCTGTGTCTGGACGGCGTTGAACCATTCCATCGTGAAGTGATAGGCGGAGGAACCTGATTTCAGGGAAACCCCGGCCGCCACCGATAGCGGCGACTGCCAGGATGCCGACAAGTCTTCCTGGTAGTTGGATGAAAGGTAGGGGGGGTCCACGATGCCGTCATCGTCCTGGTCCAGACCCGAGGTCGTGTCGGTGGTGAGGACTTTTCCGCTGCCGAGAAGACCCAGGCCTGGAGTGGTCAGGGTCAGGCCGTAGGTCAAGTTGCCCTGTTCGACGGCCAGACCGATCTTGGCCAGCAGGCGGACATGCCAGAAATCGTATTTGTCCACCAGGTAGGCCTGGCCAAAATCCCCTGAGGCATCCAGTCCTTGGGCAGCGGCCTGGGTCCGGGACTTCATGGATCGCTGGACCACATAGGGCGTGAAGCCCAGTCCGGCATTAGGGTGTATCTTCCGGGCGAAAGTGAGCCCGTACCAATATTCGTTGACCTCGGATACGCGTAATGCCTCGCCCGAGAACTGGATGGGATTTCCTGGCGGGGTCGACTCAAAGGAATCAATAGTGATTCCCACGGGGTTGAACTGGAACTTGACCTTCTGGAGGAAGGAGTAGGCCCAGTGCCAGGTTTTATCCTCGCCCGTGCTGAAGCGACCGGCCAGATAACCCGGGCTGATGGTGACGGAGTTGCTGACCGGATCGGCTCCATCGCCCAGGGGGTCCTTCAACTTTATGGAATACCCTTCCACCGACACGGTGGTCAATAACAGGCCGGGATCGATTTGAAGGGGGATCCAACCTGGATTGTAGAATGTCGCACTCAGGTCGTTAGGGGTCCCCACCACCACGCCGCCGAGCAGCTCGCCCGCGGTGCCGTACTGGTTGTCCCAGTAATGGCTGTCCTGGGCCTGGACCTGCCAGGCCGGAATCAGGAGCAGGATGACAAGGATATGGATTTGGCGCATTTATTTCCCGATCTATGAAGCCTGGGTGATCATAGGTCGCCCTTCACCCGCAGATTAGGCCAGCCAAGGCATGTTTGCAAGGGGGCGGATGGCGGGTTAAACTATTCGGGCCTGGAGTTTCGACCCATCCGCTTGAAATCCGGAGGAGCCACGATGGTCTGCAAAAGAACAAGGGTTACGGTGTCGCTCCTGTTGGTGGGGTGTGTCCTGTTGGCCGCCTGTGCCACGGTGCCGATTACCGGACGCAAGCAGCTGAGTCTGGTGTCCGACTCCGAAATGAACGCCATGAGTTTTCAGCAGTACGATCAGGTGATTGCCGAAAGCCAGCTCAGCACGGACCCCGAGGCCACTGCGATGATCAAGCGCGTCGGCCAATACATCCAGTTCGCGGTGGAAAAGTATTTCCAGGAACACGGCCTGTCGAGCCACCTCGATGGATACGTCTGGGAGTTCAATCTCATCGAGTCCGACCAGGCCAACGCCTGGTGCATGCCCGGCGGCAAGGTGGCTTTCTACACCGGGATCCTGCCCTACTGCCAGGACGACACGGGGGTGGCGGTGGTCATGGGCCACGAGATCGCCCACGCCATCGCCGAACACGGCGGCGAACGGATGAGTCACCAGATGGCCCTGCAGCTGGGCGGGATGGCCCTGTCCGAAGCGGTCGATTCCAAACCCGAAGAAACCCAGGCCATCTACATGACGGCCTTCGCCATTGGGGCCCAGTACGGCGCCATGCTGCCGTTCAGCCGTCAGCACGAGAGCGAAGCCGATCACATGGGGCTGATTTTCATGGCGATGGCGGGTTTCGATCCCCGCGAGGCTCCCAAGTTCTGGGAGAGAATGTCCGCGGGGGGCGGGGCTGCGCCGCCGGAATTCATGTCCACCCATCCTTCCGACGAGACACGCATTCGTCAGCTCAATGAGAACATGCCCGAGGCCTTGGGGTATTACCAGGCGATAGGGAAATGACCCACAGGGGTTGAGATACATGAGGTCCTGGAAAGTCCTCAGCGTGGCCCTGCGGGCCGCGCCTGCGGATTATTCCAGGACCTCATGTATCTCAACCCCTGTGGGTCATCTCCCTACCGCCGGAACACCCCGCGGCTGCTGGACAAAAGGGTGGAGGGACTGATCGGTTCTTGAACCCCCGTCAATAATCCGCAGGTACGAGGACATTTGGCGGGGGTTCAAGAACCGATCAGTCCCTCCACCCTTTTGCCCAACAGCTTGACGAGCGCCCGAAGGGACCGGGCGGTGCGCGTGCCGTACCAGCTCAGGAGTTTGCCGTCCAGGACCAGGGCCTGACGGCGGGTGGGGACGATCTCGGCGGCGGCCATTGACCAGGAAGCGTGGTGGGTGAATGGGAAGGGCTCGTCGGGCAGGAGCACCAGGTCGAGCCGGCGGGAGGCCAGGTCATCGAGATCGACCTCGAAGTAACCCTCGCGGTCGCCCATAGCGTTGACCAGGCCGATTTCCTGCATGATGGCGTCGATGTGGTTGCCCGAGCCGGCGGCCATCCAGGGTTTTTTCCAGACCAGGGTGGCGGCGCGCAGAGGGCGCGCAAGCGACTGCCGGAATTCGCCGGCGGCGAGACGGGCGGCGGTCAGGTCGGCCATGGTCCGGCCGGCCACTATTTGGGCGTCCAGGAGGGCGCCGTATTGGCGCAGCAGGGTGGAAACGTCGTCGAGGGTCCGGGGCATGACGGCGAACACCGGGATGCCGCCCTCTTCCAGCTCGGCCAGGTGCTCGGGTTTGTTCTCTTCGACGCAGGCCAGGACGAGGTCGGGGGAGAGGCTGCGGATCGTGTCCAGTTCGGGATTCTTGGTGCCGCCGCAGGAGAGGATGCCCGACAGCCGGCCCTTGGGTTCGATGCAGTAGATGGTCCGTCCCACCAGGCGCTCCTGGGCGCCCAGGCCGAACATGGTCTCGGTCAGGCTGGGCACGAGTGAAACCACGCGGCCGTAGGGGCCGGCCGGGATTTCCACGCCGCGGGCGTCGGTCTGGGGTTCACGTGTCGGATTCATGGCTCCGGTTTCAGTTTGAGGCTCCGGCCCATGCTATCACCGGGCGGCACCCCCAGCAAGGTTGCGAGTTTCTTGCAAAAAATGTTGGATATGGGAAATCCCGGTCACGCCGATCCCGAAAGGTTGCCCCATGGAACTCAGGAACATAGACCACCTCAATCTGACCGTCGCGGATTTTGATGCGACGGTGGCCTGGTACGGCCGCGTCTTCGGGTTCGAACTGGTGGAGGAGGATGTCCAGGACGGCACCCGCTGGGGCGTGATTCGGCAGGGCGACGTCATGCTCTGCATCTATCAATTCGCCGAAGGTCGCCTGGTGGACCGGTTTGCCCTGCGCGAAAAAGGCCTGCACGGGATCAACCACTTCGGGCTTCGGATCACCGACCGCGAGGCCTGGGAAGAAACCATGGTGCGGGAAGATATTGAGGTGCTTTACGATGGCCCAATTCGTTGGGCCCACAGCACTTCCTGGTATATTACCGACCCCACCGGGTATGAAATCGAAATCGCCCTGTGGGACGGGGACACCATCGCCTTCGGTTAAGTATGCTAAAAATTTAACATTTGTATTGACAATCACCGACCAACTCTCTAGGCTATTAAATAAGTGCAAGAGACCCAAGATATAAGGACAATAGCGTAAGGAGCCGTCATGGTTGCGCCGTCCAATTCCGGGGAACCGTTCAAGCCCGCCATTGCGGGTTATTTTTGTCAGAAGTGCGGGGAGGACGGCCTGTCCCACTCCGGCGACACGAACGGGGAATATCCCGGCAGTCTCAAGAGTGTCCGCATCATCTGCGCGGAAAAAGTGGGCCCGGATCTGATCAGCCAGGCCTTCCGGTACGGAGCCGACGGGGTCTTGATCTGCGGCTGCCTGATCGGAAATTGCGAGACGATGGCCGGCAACGCCGAAGTCCTGACCCACATCCACCGGTCCAAGTTGGTTCTGCGTGATTTGGGCCTGGAGCAGGGCCGCCTGCGTCAGGAATGGATTTGCGAGCCGGGCATCGGAAACCTCCCCGCCCTGATCGCCGAGTTCACGGAGCAGGTCCGGGCACTGGGGCCGGCCGCGGTCAAAAAGGACCACGGGTTGGGAACCCTTCACGAAGAAGCCTGACCGGTTACTGGTGCCGGCAGGACCGATTCTTCCTATTCTGGGTCCGTCCGGACCCGATCTTTCGCCTGTTCATGAGGAGCACGCATGATTCCCATCACCGCGAGGCGGTCCTTGGCCCCCTTCTGTATCCTGATTCTCCTGCTGGCGATGCCGGCGTTGGCCGAACGCCCCGCACCCGAAGTGTACGGCACCTTCGACGGCGACGAGATGTTCACCCTGCTGCCGCCGGACGGGATCCCGGCCATCCTTGATCCCGAGTACTTGACCGGCGAAGAAGCCGCGTCCCAGATGTCGCCCGACGAACCCGTGATGGGTCTGGCTTCGGACACCGACAGTGTCTGCTGGTCGACCTGGCAGCTCGATCACCACGAGATCGTGAACGACGTTTTCGACGGGACGGCCATCGCCGCCACCTGGTGACCGCTTTGCCATTCGGGCGTGGTTCACGTCCGCCAGATCGAAGACCGCCTGCTGACCTTCATTGTTTCGGGCAAGCTGTGGCGCAACAGTCTCATCATGCAGGACAAGGAAACGGGTTCGCTGTGGAGCCATGTGACCGGCGAGTGCCTCGAAGGTGAGTATGCAGGGATGGAACTGGAGATGGTGCCGGTGATCCAGACCACCTGGGCCCAGTGGGCGGCCGACCATCCCGGCACGCGCGTCCTGAAGAAGAGCGAAGAGATCAAATCGTCGAGCTATGAAAAGTATTTCAACGATCCCGAAAAAACCGGGCTGTTCCGCACGGATTGGTTGATGGATCGGCTGCCGGGCAAGGCTCTGATCCACGGAGTCGAGCTGGGCACCCATTCGCTGGCCGTGGTGGATGAGGCGTTGCCGTCCGGCGGATCGGTGACGGGAAAACTGGGAGATGTCGAGGTGGCGATGACCCGCGGCACGGACGGGGGCATTTCCGCGGTCCGCACCGACACTGGTGCGGCCTTGATCGTCCGAACGGCCTACTGGTTCGCCTGGAGCACGTACTTCCCGAACACCGCGGTCATCGACTGACGGGCCGGTAGACGATCACCTCCAGGACTGCTTCCTGATCGTGATCCTCACTCTTAAGGCGCTTGTCCCCGACCTGTACGGTATTGGAGACGTTGGCCGCGGCATGGGCCGAATAGAAGGCCTTGATCCGGACGATGCGCCCGTCAGCCAGGTACAGGAGACGGTCCTCCTGGGGGTCGCGCGGCAGATGGGAATGCCGTTCCTCGATCAGGCGGCCCTCCAGGTCGAAGACCGAAACGGCCCGGGCGACACCCTCGGGCAACTCCCGTCTCTGCTGAGTGCTGATGACCCACAACTCATCCCCCATGACATACAGCCCGTGGATGGCCGGATCGGTGTCGGCCATGTCGTAACTGATGGGAGGCAGGCCGGCATTGCCCCCGAACGCGAAGCTGTCCTTGGCCTTTTCCTTTTCCTCTTTGGTGCGGCGGTGCACGGGCCACTCGCGCCGGATCCGGAACAGGGGCCGCCCGTCGGGGTCCAGGACCTGGATCAGGTAGGCCTCGCGCTCGACCTGATGGTAGAGGCGTCCCTGGCGGTCCATGTCCCAGTCGCCGAAGGGATGGTACCGGGCGACTTCATCCACCTTGATGGGCTGGGAAAAATCATAGCCGCTGGACCACTGGGCATACCGGTGGACTTCTTCCCCTGCCTTATCGAACCGGGCCAGGAAGGTGGTGTTGTCCTGCCGGACCCCGCCCCCGTGCCTGATGGAGCCCATGCCCACCAGATGCTCGCCCGCGAAGGCCAGGCCAGTGATAGAAGCAAACCCGGCCTCTTTGCCTTCGATCGGGGCGACCACCAGGTCCAAACCCGGCAGGGGTGTGCCCAGGGTGTCGACCATGATGATCCTGGAGGGAAAGGCCTTCGACATGGCGATGCGCCCGCCGCCCGGCGCGTACAAGTTGAAGACCAGATTGATTTCCCCGGGTCCTTCTCCTTTTTGGCTGACCAGTCCGAGATACTCGCCGTCGGGCGAGAACCGGAACACTTGCTGCTGCTGGGAGTCCAGCAGGTAGAGGTTGCCGCCGGCGTCGGCCACAGCATCACGGATGACGCCGAACAGGAATTCCTCGCTGTCGTCCGCGCCAGCGCGCCAGACTTCTTCGAAATGGACCGCGTTTACCCGGGGGGCTTCGCGGGGGTTGTCGACAACGGGAACGGAGTCTCCCACGGCCAGGGAAACGGAAAGGCACAAAAAAGCGGCGGAGAAAATGAAACAGCGCACGGCGGACCCCCTTGAAAATCAGTAGGGGAAAAGGATACCGCCCCCGCCGCCAGGAAAACAACGAAAAACCCCCCGGAAGCCCGGGGGGTTCTTTTCATCCGGCAAGAGGTGGAACTAGCACTTCGCCGCGATGGCCTCCGCCATTTCGGTCGTGGTGGTGGTTCCGCCCATGTCGTAGGTCCGGGCCTGGCCTTCGGCGATGACCTCGGCCACGGCGCCCTCCAGCTTCTTGGCCATGTCGAACTCGCCCAGGTGGTCGAGCATCATCTTGGCCGACAGGACCATGGCGATGGGATTGACCTTGTTCATGCCCACGTACTTGGGCGCCGAACCGTGGCTCG
>RCNG010000320.1_pt1 | contig 21275 bp, 20 predicted proteins | sample 2041371 | NCBI WGS metagenome assembly RCNG01 (sample SAMN09708227, study PRJNA481090) | Marine sediment metagenome, whole genome shotgun sequencing project. | biome: marine sediment; feature: ocean; material: sediment; isolation source: Sewage treatment plant 1 marine sediment (STP1) ... | reverse complement strand
CGCGGCTACGGCCACGATCGACACGGAAGAACCGCTCGGTCAATCGAGGAATGTGCGTCTCGTCGATACCGTCACCGGTGTCACTCACGACCAGCTCGGCGCCGTCCGCAATTGACCGCCAGGACAAGGTGACCTTGCCGTCCGCCGACGTGTGTCGTATTGCGTTTGACAGGAGGTTGATTACGACGGACTCGATTTCAGCTCTGCTGCCGAGCAAATCGAAGTTCGACTCCAGACTTACCTCGATCTCTGCGCCTTTTGCCGTTCGCTGAAAATCATCGACGACCTGGCGCAAGACGTCAGCAACGTCAATCGTCGTGTCCTTACCCGCCGAACCCGCGCTTTCCACGCGTGACAGTTCCAGCATCTCGCTCACGATCTGATTCATACGGGCGGCCTGATTCTGCATTTGCCCGATCGGCCCGTTCCAGCGATCCGGAATCTCATCGTCTTCGTCAAGCGCGTCCAGGTAACCGGTAATGACCGTGAGCGGAGAGCGCAATTCGTGCGACGCATTGGCAACGAAATCACGACGCGCCTTTCCCATAAGGAATCGCTCGGTGACATCACGCAAAATCAAAAGTTTCTGTTCAGCGCCGTAAGGCACCACGCGACAGTTGAGCCAAATGCCGTCATCAATCGGTGAGGCAATCTCTACAGACAGATCATATTCGTTCGCGTTTATCATCTTCGCGAGCTTGGGATCTCTGAGAATATTGTCGATTCGTTGGCCTCTGTCCTTTTTTCGCTTGAGTCCAACCAGCGTTTTCGCCGCACGGTTACACGTAATTATTTCGTTGTTTTCGTCAATTATGACGGCGCCGTCCGGCATGGCATTGGTGGACTTTCGAACCTCCCTTAGAAGCGTGCGATAGTCGCTCTTTCGCCGAATTGCGCGACTCTGCTCAAAGTGGAAACGCGAAAAGATTTGCTCCCAGATTCCTTCGCCGACGCGAAAATCGTCGAAATCGCCAGTCCTTAGTGCACGATCAAAACTCAACAGCTGCCGAATCTGCCAGGCAAGCGCGACGAGGGCGGCGGCGAGCAAACCGTATTCCCATCGTTCGTAATACCAGCCGACCAGAGCACCTGCTGCCAGGAACAACAGCACTCCAATAAGAAATGTTTTTGCAGCAGCGGACATGTTATCTAATGCTGCCGTGTGGAAAACCGATACCCGGCGCCACGTACAGTCTGAATGTATTCATCTGCACCGCTGCTCTGCAACGCCTTGCGGAGACGCCTTACATGAACATCCACCGTTCGTTCCTCGACATAGACATTCGCGCCCCAAACGCGGTCGAGCAGTTGCCCACGACTGTATACGCGATCGGGATGCGTCATCAGGTGTTCCAGCAGTCGATATTCGGTTGGGCCCAACTTCACCTGCGACCCTGAGGCAGAGACTCTGTGGCCCGCCAGATCAAGTTCCAGGATTCCCGCCGTCAGCGACTCGTCGTCAGCGCTATTGGAGCGACGAAGAACCGCCTGTATTCGGGCGATCAGCTCGCGCGGGGAAAATGGCTTGGTGATGTAGTCGTCGGCGCCTCCGTCCAGACCGGAGATTTTGTCACGCTCCTCGGCACGCGCCGTCAACATGATGATCGACAAGTCATCATAATTTTCATCGCGTTTTAGCATCCGTGCCAGCTCCAGTCCGCTCATATCGGGAAGCATCCAGTCGATCAAAGCCAGATCCGGCCGCTCATTAGCAAGCAACTCGCGCGCCGATCGGCAATCCTCGGCCTCCAGGACCTCGAAACCTGCACGCGACAAATGGAAAGCGGTCATTTCGCGGATCGGCTGCTCGTCTTCGACGATAAGTATCTTATTGGTGGTCATGCTGGTCAGAATACTGCTTTCAGTCTATGCGGCACCGCATTTCAACAGCGCTATATTACAGGAATGTTACGAATCTCTGGATGCTGGTTTCTCGGCGACCTTTTGTCTCAGGTAGGCGGGTTGAATGCGGTTGGGCTCGATTGCCTCTGACTTGCCAGACAGCCTTAACAGACTGACTGCGCGCGGATAGTGAACATCGGACATCGCGCCCATCCAGCGTTGATTGATCGCCATGAGGTCCAGGTAACGCTGCCAACCTTGCCCCGCGAACGTAAATCCGCCCGCATTGCCAGCCAGCTCTTCGATCACTTCCTGCGCTTGCAGGCGTTCGTCGCACAGCGCCACCGGCGAACCATCATCGCCGCGAGAAAAGAGCCCGAGATAGACTTCGCTCATGTGAGCATCCTGCGCGACGGCGACCTGCCCTGCGCTGGAAGTATCGAAGACTTCCTGCGCTATCGCCGCAAGCGACGAAACTGGAATTATCTTCAGGCCGGCGCCGTGTGCCAGGCCTTGAGCGACGGAAGCTGCGATTCGCAGTCCAATGAACGATCCCGGACCGTTACCCAGAACGATCGCATCGAGCTCAGCGAGAGAGACTTGCGCTTCTTCGAGCACGGCTCGGATCATCGGCATTAGCAGACGAGTATGCTCGCGCGCCTGTTCTTCGTGGCGCTCGAATATCGTGCCACCGACATCCAGCGCAACCGTGCAGGCAACCGACGATGTATCCAGAGCCAGGCGCATTACGCTGTCGCCGCCTTGCGTTCATGCTGCACCAGAAAACTGGACACTTCGTTGAGTGCCGACGTCGTTGGCATCGGTTGCAGGCATTCCAGGAACATCTTGCCGTAACGCTTTCCCGTAATTCTGGGATCGCACAAGACGACGACGCCGTAATCTGTGTGATCTCGCAGCAGCCGCCCCGCGCCCTGTTTGAGCGAAAGCGCAGCCAGCGGTAACTGATGCTCCATAAAGCCGTTGGCACCCTGACGGCGAAGATATTCGAGGCGCGCCATCATCAGCGGATCCGCAGGGGAAGCGAATGGTAATTTGTCGATCGCGACCACGCTTAGGGCGGGCCCGCGAACATCCACGCCTTCCCAGAAGCTGCCTGTGCCGAGCAATACAGCGTCACCGATTTGTCGAAACCGTCGCAACAAGTCGTCTCGCGGCGCGTCGCCTTGCGCGATTAACGTACGGCCGCCCAATACCGACTTGTGGGACTTGAACCATTGCTTCGCAATGTTCAGCGCCCGGTGGCTGGTAAACAGGCAGAACATACCGCCAGAGGTAAAGTCCAGCAACGGCGTAACCGCCTCGAGCATCGCATCGGTGTGCCCCGGGTCGGACGGCTGCGGCAGGTCCGCAGGGAGATAGATCAGCCCATTCTGATCCAACGGGAATGGACTGGGAAATGTGAGTGCTGCCACGCCTGCCAGGCCCATACGGGCGCCGAAATGTGAAAAGTCCTCACCGACCGCAAGCGTCGCCGAGGTAAATATCCAGGACTGGAAGCCATTGTCGATGAGCCCATTCAGCTTCGTCGAAACATCCAGCGGCGTGAGATGCAGCCGCAAGCTGCGTGGATGGATCTCCAACCAACGCAAACCATCCCAGGTGTCGTCGTTAGATAAAATCGTCAACCGCTCCGCCATGCTAACAAGCCGATCGTGAATCTTTTCAAGTTCGACCGACGCGTCCGCAAGATCCGCAATGGCAGTCTGCGCATCGTGAATTGAGTGACTCAGGGCATTGAGTGGCTCTTGCAGTTCCGTTATCACTTCGCTGAGCTCGTGGCGCCCTTCTTTTCGCGGCGCGTCGGCGCGCAAGTTTCGAATTGCCGTTTGCAGCGCATCTATTCGGCGGTTGAGCTCAGGTTGGGAAAAAGGCAACGTGGCAGAGCGAGCTTCCTCTACGAGACGTTCAAGCTCGCGGCTACCGAGCGAAACGCCAAAGAACTGCACGGCTAGATCCGGTATCTGGTGGGCCTCGTCAATAATGATGGCTTCGGCGCCTGGCAGAAACTCAACGAAACCCTCTTCCTTCATCGCGAGATCGGCGAGCAACAGGTGATGATTGACGACGACCAGATCCGCTTCCTGCGCCGCTTTCCGTGCTTTCACGACATGGCACCTGGAGTATTCGGAACACTTTTGACCCAGACAATTATCCGCAGTCGATGTCACCAACGGCCATATCGGCGAGTCCTCCGGAACGTCGATGAGCTCTGCTTTATCGCCACTGATGGTGCGATGACGCCATTCGCGCACTTCGTTCAGGTCTTCGAGCAAAACGGATGCAGGGTCTGTCACCTGATCCAGACGTTGGCGACAAAGATAATTTGCACGGCCCTTGAGTAAAGCCGTGCTTACCGGCCGGCCGACCGCTTTGCTGACCAACGGCAAGTCGCGGTGATACAACTGGTCCTGCAAAGCCTTGGTGCCCGTACTGATAATCGTCTTACGGCCACTCATCAACGCCGGAATCAAATAGGCAAAGGTCTTACCCGTACCGGTACCGGCCTCGACGACCAGCTTGTCGCGATTCGCAATCGCTTCTGCGACCGCTTCGGCCATCCATCCCTGGCCTGCCCGCGGCGTGAAGCCCGGCAACAGATCTTTGAGGGGGCTTTGATCGCCAAAATAGTCGGTCAGAGTTTTCACCGCGAGAAGATTACACGGTTAGAGACACGATCGCTCTAGGTCTTTTGACCGCAAAAAGCCGCTAATTGAATGACCAGGAGCTATTCGACACATCTAGCGAAAAACGAATAGCTAGTTTCGCCTTTTGCATACTGTATTTTGTCAATTAATCAGTATAATTTGCCACCTGTTTCAGACGAAACTGTGCTGATCTCACCCAAGTAAAACGCCCTTAGAGAAACTTCCAATGACGACACTCGCGTCTCTGCAAAGCTGGGTTGACCAGGTTGCAGCCCAAACCCGCCCCGACAATATCGTTTGGTGTGACGGCTCCGATGCCGAATACCAGCAAATGATCGAGCAAATGCTGTCCGATGGTACCCTCACGACGCTCAATGAAGAGCAATATCCCAATTGCTATTTGCACCTGTCCGATCCAAGCGACGTCGCACGTGTGGAGCATCTGACTTTCGTTTGCACGAAGGAGCGCGAGGACGCCGGACCTAACAATCATTGGATGAAGCCCGAAGACGGGCACGCCAAAGTCGATGATTTGTTCGCTGGCTGCATGAAGGGCCGCACAATGTACGTGTTGCCCTACTGCATGGGACCCATCGGTTCGCCGTACTCACGCTGTGGCGTCGAGATTACCGACAGCCCCTACGTCGTCGTGAACATGAAATTGATGACACGCATGGGTGATGAGGCTTTACAACGCATTGAAAATGAAGGAACTTTTGTTAAGGGGCTTCATTCGACGGGTGACCTTGATCCGGAACGTCGGTTCATCATGCACTTCCCCGATGAACTCTCGATCAAGAGCATTGGCTCCGGCTACGGTGGCAACGCCTTGCTCGGCAAGAAGTGCCATGCGCTGCGCATCGCGAGCTACCAGGCTCGCACGGAAGGCTGGCTCGCCGAACACATGTTGATTGTCGGCCTGGAAAGTCCGGAAAGCGTGATTCACTATGTCGCTTGCGCCTTCCCGTCCGCCTGCGGCAAGACCAACCTGGCGATGTTGATTCCGCCTGAATCAATGCCCGGCTGGAGAATCTGGACCCTGGGCGACGATATTGCCTGGTTGCACCCCGATGAGGGCGGCAAGTTGCGCGCGATCAACCCGGAGTCCGGGTATTTCGGCGTGGTACCGGGTACCAACGAAAAGACCAACAAGAACGCCTACGACATGATCATGCACGATACGATTTTCACCAATGTCGCGACAACGGCGACTAATGTGCCGTGGTGGGAAGGCAAGCTAGATGGCGTGCCGACAACCGATTGGCAGGGACGTGACTACGATGCCGCGAACGGCAAGGCGGCACACCCAAATTCACGATTCACTGTCTCGGCGACCAATAATCCCAGCTACTCCAGCCTGGCAGACGCTCCGGAAGGCGTGCCGATTTCGGCGATTGTCTTTGGTGGGCGTCGCAAAGAGCTTGCGCCTTTAGTCTACGAGGCGAAAAGCTGGGAACACGGCGTACTCGTTGGCGCCGGCGTTGCATCTGAGACAACCGCCGCGAATGTCGGAGAAGTCGGCGTTGTTCGTCGCGATCCGATGGCGATGAAACCATTCTGCGGCTACAACTTTGCAGACTACTGGGCGCACTGGTTGGCATTTGGCGAGAGCCTCGAACATCTTCCGAAGATCTTCCACGTCAACTGGTTCCGTCAAACCAAGGACGGTGATTTTCTTTGGCCTGGATTCGGCGAAAACCTGCGGGTACTGCAGTGGATCATCGAACGTTGCGAGCATCGAGTCGATGCGAATGAAACACCGATCGGTTTCTTACCCAACCCGGCAGACATCAATACGACGGATCTGGACATCAGTGCCGAAAACCTCGAGGCGCTGACGTCAATTGATACCGATCAGTGGCGGGCGGAGATGAAATCCGTTGGGGAATATCTGGAAAGCTACGGCGACCGGCTGCCGGAGGCATTGCGGCGGCAACAGCAGGCTATCGCGGACGCACTATCGCCGTCGTAGGAGCGCGTCTTACGCGCGACCCGTTATTCTATTGTTTTAAAGTAGATCGCTAACGAGGAACCCGGTTCTTCCGCGCGGCCGAGCCCGATCGTGCCTTCTTCGCCGAGTTCCGCGGAGTCACGCCGAACAAACTTTTCCTTACCCAGCACGTCCTGAAAGAACGTCCCGTTGGTACTTTGGTCCGTAATGATGAACTTCCCGCGTCGCATTTCGATCTTGGCGTGGATCCGAGAAATCAGGTTGCCTTTGACGACGACATCATTGTCGTCAGCCCGGCCAAGATTGATGCTCTTGCGCTGATCTGTCACTTCGACGGTCGAGTCCTTGAAGTTGATTAGCAACTTCGATGCCTTTCGACCTTTAGTCTCCCACTCAATCGTGGGCAACATGCTGGTTGCCTCCTCGGGCTGCCAAACCAGCTCGAACAGCGCGACTTCATCGATTCGACCGCGAACGGTCGCGACGTCTATCTGGCGACTCTGATTGCGCAGCTCCGGGCTCATCTGTTCGACAGTAAATCCGGAAATCACGATCTGTTTTGACTTCGCTTGCGAGGTCATGCGATTCGCCGTGTGCACCGCTGCGCCGAAAATATCGTTTTGCTCCTGCACCACCGGGCCGTAATGGCAGCCAATTCGGATGGAAACCGGGATGCCGCCGTCTTTCTTGCCTTGTGCGGAAATACGGGTCTGCATCATGACTGACGCGCCCATTGCCTCGTCCACCGTCTCGAACGTTGACATAACCTCGTCGCCAATCGTCTTGATGACGGTGCCGTTGAACTGGTAGGTCGCATCTTTCATGATATCGAGGCAGGCCGCGACCGTCTCACTGGCCTTCGTATCACCGAACTTGTCGTACATCTGTGTACTGCCGACAACGTCAGCAAACACAATTGCTACTTCAAGATCTTTTGCCATAACACGACCCATAGGTTAAAGCGCCAAGCGACTAATAATAGTACTATTTTTCCGCGACGATGTAAGCGATCCATGCCAAATCCGCGACACCGACCTCATCCGGCGCGAATTCACCATTACCATCGCCATCCTCGTCCTCGCCTTCCCAGTAGACGGTCGCTTTTTTGAAACCCGCTTCCAGCAGGAGTTCCCGAATCTCGGGAGCAGACCACAAGCGCCACTCGTAGGTGAACGCCTTCTTGATCTTGGAGCCGTCTTTGAACTTGAAATGAATATGGCAACGAATGAAGTTCGTTATTGGGTGGAAAGTTGCCTGGTGCCAGATGTACGAGAACCGGTGTTTCTTGTGTTTGGTCTTCTCTTTGGTCTCTTCCTGCGCTTCAGGCCCACCAAACAGGTCGCAAAAGAAAACGCCATCGTCTTTGATCGCGTCATACGCTTTTTCGAAGTACGCCCGCAATGAATCGCGTGTGTCGAAAATGAAAAAGCTGAAATTAAACGCCGCGAGCAAATCAACTTTGGGCGTTTCAACGGTCATGACGTCAGACTCGATCAGGCTGACGCGCGCCTGGTCTTCGCTATCCAGCTTGCTCAGCCGATTCTTGCGTCCCCACTCCAGCACTGAAGGTTCGATGTCCACACCGATGGCCTGGAAGTCTTTGCCCTGCCGAACCCACTGGCAAGATACGCTTGCGGTTCCGCAAAAATCTTCGCGAAACAAATACCCCGTGCGACCGGTAAGCGACGTAAAGGTCGCCTGCAGGAACTCGACCTCATTCTCCACGTTCTGTACGGACAGCTCGTAAAGTTCATGAATATCGGCTTTCTCGGCCATCGTCTGGTGCTTGCTAGCGGATTTGGCGCTCATTCTGGGGGATTCGTCCTTTTGTTCTGATGTCTATTGGGCGGGCCGTGCATTGTAGCGGTGCGATTGCGAATAGGCCATCTATTCGGTGCGCCCCCCGTGAAATCGATAATAATATTGTACGTATCAACCACGATAACGATGCCATTTTGGCTGCGGCAAGATGTTGAAAGCTGCAAAGTCTGATTATGGGGACTTGGAAGCGCTCGACACACGGATGTGTTTTAAATATTCCGGCAGACGAACAGCCCATTTGAGTTCCGCCCAATGGGAGAGTTGCTATGCCTGAGCACGAAACTTTCTACGACGTCATGCGCCGACATGGCATCACACGCCGTAGCTTCCTTAAATTCTGTAGCCTGACCGCCGCCGGCCTCGGCCTGGGTCCGGAGTTTGTGGGCCGTATCGCCCATGCGCTGGAAACCAAGCCCAGAACACCCGTGATCTGGCTACACGGTCTCGAGTGTACCTGCTGTACAGAATCCTTTATTCGTTCCGGAAATCCGCTGGCCGGTGACGTCGTACTGTCGATGATATCCCTCGACTATGACGACACGCTAATGGCCGCGGCCGGACATCAGGCCGAAGAACTGTTACAGCAAACGGTCGAGAAATATGACGGCGAGTATATTCTCGCCTGTGAGGGTAACCCTCCCCTCAATGAAGACGGCATGTATTGCATACAAGGAGGCAAGCCTTACGTTGAGAAGTTGCGTTACATGGCGGACCACTGCAAGGCGATTATTGCCTGGGGTTCCTGCGCGTCATGGGGTTGTGTACAGGCAGCCAAACCCAACCCGACGCAGGCAACGCCGATTCACAAGGTCATACTCGACAAACCGATCGTAAAAGTACCGGGTTGTCCGCCGATCGCCGAAGTGATGACAGGTGTCATCACCTACATGCTCGCATTTGGCCGCTTGCCGCCGTTGGACCGACAAGGTCGACCGAAAATGTTCTACGGCCAGCGACTCCACGACAAATGCTATCGCCGTCCGCACTTTGACGCCGGACAGTTTGTCGAACGCTTCGACGACGAAGGTGCGAGAAAGGGCTATTGCCTTTATAAAGTCGGCTGCAAAGGACCAACAACCTACAACGCCTGCTCCACCATCGAATGGAACGGCGGCCTGTCCTGGCCCGTCAAATCCGGTCATGGCTGTCTCGGCTGCGCCGAAGAAAACTTCTGGGACAAAGGCAGTTTTTACAGTTCCGTCTCCAATCTCAACGTCACTGGCAATGTCGAGGCTACCGCAAACAAAATAGGCGGCACACTCGCCGGCGCCGCAGCAATTGGCGTCGCTGCGCATGCGGCGGCAACTGTCGTTCAAAAGGCTACCGCGAAAAAATCGCAACCGTCCGAGGAGATGAGCAATGGCTAGCGTAACAACACCGAACGGTTTTGATCTGGACGACAGCGGTCAGCGCGTCGTCGTCGATCCGGTTTGCCGCATCGAAGGGCACCTTCGCATCGAAGTGAATCTCGATGAAAATAATGTGATCCGAAATGCCGTTTCCACAGGCAGCATGTGGCGCGGACTCGAGGTCATCCTGAAAGGCCGGGATCCGCGCGATGCCTGGGCGTTCACCGAGCGCATTTGTGGCGTCTGCACGGGCGTTCACGCACTGCAGTCTGTTCGTGCTGTTGAAGATGCTCTCAACATCGAGATACCAACGAACGCGAATCATATTCGTAACCTGATGATTCTGGCGCAGTACGCGCAGGACCATATCGTGCATTTCTACCACTTGCACGCGCTTGATTGGGTGGACATTGTCAGTGCATTGAGCGCCGATCCGAAAGCGACGTCTGAGTTGCAACAGGCGATAAGCCCCTGGCCAAAATCATCACCTGGGTACTTCAGTAGTGTGCAAAACAAGCTGAAACGTTTTGTTGAATCGGGACAGCTAGGCATATTTGCAAACGCCTATTGGGGCAGTCCAGCTTACAAATTGCCGGCCGAAGCGAATCTTCTGGCGACGACACACTATCTGGAAGCACTCGACTTCCAGAAAGAGATCGTCAAGATTCATACAATCTTCGGCGGCCGTAATCCGCATCCGAACTGGGTCGTGGGCGGTATGCCCTGCTCGATCAATGTCGATCAAGTGGGCTCCACAGGCACGGTCAACATGGTTTGGCTCAATATGGTCAAAGACATTATTGAACAGACGATTACGTTTACGGATCAGGTCTATTTGCCGGACCTCAAGGCCATTGCCTCGTTCTACAAAGACTGGGGCTACGGTGGTGGTTTGTCGAGCAAGAACGTCATGGCTTACGGCGAGTTCCCGGCCTATGCCAACAACCACACGAACGACAGTCTGATGATGCCGCAGGGTGCCATCCTCGATGGCGACCTCAGCACCGTCCACGATGTGGATGTGCGAGACCCGGCGCAGATTCAGGAGTTTGTTGCTCACTCCTGGTACCAGTACGCCGATGACAATGTCGGCCTGCACCCGTTTGACGGGGTAACGGAGCCGAAGTTCGAACTCGGCCCGAATCTGGTCGGCACCAAAACCAATATCGAGAACATCGACGAGGGCGGCAAGTACTCGTGGATCAAGGCGCCGCGCTGGCGCGGCAACGCGATGGAAGTTGGCCCGCTCGCGCGTTATCTGGTCGGCTACGCAAGAGGTCGCCCCGATATCAAGGAGCCGGTCGATAAACTGCTGTCTGACCTCGGCTTGCCGGTCACGGCGTTGTTCTCAACGCTGGGTCGAACCGCCGCTCGCGGACTCGAAGCGTCCTGGGCAGCGCACAAAATGCGCGACGTCTATGGCGAGCTGATGGCTAATCTCAAGGCCGGCGACTCCACGACGGCGAATATGGAAAAATTCGATCCTGCTACCTGGGAAGCCGATGTGAAAGGCGTCGGTTTTGGCGAAGCACCGCGTGGCGCGCTGGGACACTGGGTCCATATCAAGGACACCAAGATCGAAAACTACCAGTGCATCGTACCGACGACATGGAATGCATCACCGCGAGATCCGGCGGGCAACATCGGTGCCTACGAGGCTGCTCTGTTGGGTACTCCAATGGCCGACCCAGAACAGCCACTCGAAATACTTCGCACGATTCACAGCTTTGACCCCTGTGTCGCCTGCGCGACGCACGTCATGTCGCACGATGGCAGGGAACTCAGCACCGTCAAAGTGCAATAAGGAGGACGTCATGGCAATCACCGGAGATAAACGCGTCACCCCTCCGATCTATGTGTTCCAGATACCCATCCGCATCTGGCACTGGCTACACGCGCTATCCATCACAACGCTGTGTGTCACCGGGTATTTCATAGCCACTCCATTGCCATCCGTGGGTGGCGAAGCCAGTGATCATTTCGTGATGGGGACCTTCCGACTCGTGCATTTTTCGTCAGCATTCGTATTTGCTATTGGCCTGTTCGTGCGGGTTTATCTAACGTTCGTTGGCAACCACTACTCGCACGAATTGCTGCTCCCACCGATTTTGCACCGCCACTATTGGGTGCTTGTGTGGGAGGAAATTCGTTTCTATGCCTTCCTGACCCGGAAATCCGGGAAGTACGCCGGGCACAACCCGCTCGCGCAAGTGTTCATGTGGCTGGTCAATGTCGTTTTAGCACTGTTCATGATGTGCACTGGTTTCGCCTTATACAGCCAGGGCACAGGTGCCGGCAGTTGGGCAGACTCGCTTTTCGGCTGGGTGTTTGTATTGCAAGCCAGTTCGCAAACCGTTCGCATGTGGCATCTGATGGGAATGTGGCTAATGGTGGTGTTTATCATTCTCCACATCTACATGGTTATCCGGGCCGATTTTCACTCACGCCAAAACGGCGTCAGTGCAATGATCAGTGGTTGGCGCACATTTAAAGACGACGGTCCGATAGATACGCGCTGAGACAAGGAGATGAGTAGCCCTTCCCAGAGCATTGCCGACGGCGACCCAGGCGCATACGACACCCTGATCCTCGGTATCGGCAATATTCTTTGGGCAGACGAAGGCTTTGGCATTCGCACGGTTGAAACGCTGCATGCCCAATACTCGTTTCCGGAAGACGTCCGCATTATGGACGGTGGCACGCAGGGAATTTTTCTCTTGCCGTGGGTCAGAAACGCCAGGCGCCTGCTCATTTTTGATGCGATCGACTTTGGGCTCGAACCCGCAACGCTGAAAATCATTCGTGGCGGTGATGTGCCACGATTCATGGGCGCCAAGAAAGTCAGCATGCACCAGACCGGCTTCCAGGAAGTCCTGGCAGCGGCCGATTTAGCCGACGACCTTCCGGAGGAATTGGTCCTGATTGGCGTTCAGCCGGAATTGCTCGATGACTACGGGGGCAGTTTGCGGCCATGTGTCAAAGCCCAAATCGACCCGGCCATCCGACTTGGCCTCGAAATCCTGAACGACTGGAATGTCACTGCCCGACCCCGTGACAAGCCCTTTGACAGCGACGAGTCCGTCGGGCCGACCGCGCTGGGCATACACGACTACGAATCCGAACGCCCCGCGGCAAAGGGAGCAATTTCAAATGGAGAACCGCAATGACTCACGCACTCATTGAGCGACTTCTCAATGACTTTGACTACCCTGAAATCTCGCTCGACAATCACGACGCCTTTGTTAAGCGGTCAGGACTCAACGTGTTGTTTTTTCCGGGTGATCCCGAAACGATCAAGGATTCCACGGACGTCGCGGTGATCCTGCCGGAACTGGTCGCGGCGTTTGCGCCACAGCTCAGTGCAGGTGTCGTGACAGACACGTTTGGTGCGGGTCTGACGCTCAAACGCCAGTACGGCTTCACACACTATCCGTCGCTGGTTTTCGTCCGCAGCGGCGAATACGTTGGCACGATTTCCCGAATTCAGGACTGGTCCGAGTATTTGTCAAAAATAAATGTCCTGCTTGCGGCACCCGGCCGCAGAGCACCGGGCTTCAGCATTCCGGTGGTGGTCGAATGAACATCAAAGACATTCCGGTGCGCGTTGTTGGGCCCGGCAGCCAACCCGGTGCAGAAGGTGACGCGCCCGCTTACATCGATATGCCCCGCGACATGACGAGTTACAACGCGCCAACAATTCCCGATCCGGACTCCGTTCAGCACTTGTCCGGTGCACGTGAAGCAATGACCTGGCTGAAACAAGCGCTCACAGAATGCTCGGAAGACCGCGCCTCGCCGCGCGCTAATCTGAACGCGCTCGACGATGAAAACCGCGAGCTGGTAAACCAGATACTCGGAGAAGGCGAGATTAGCATTACCTATGACGGCGATCCGGTCGCGAATGTGCAGGAGTCCGTTTTAGCTGGCGTTTGGCGCACCTTGTATTTCGACGATGACGACAACGTCGCGATCGATATGCTTGAGGTTGGCGCAGTGCCCAATCTGGTATTGGCGCCATTTCAAGGCGCTCGCACGGTGGACACATCGGCAGCCGACGTTTCCGCCGACGTGCCGAATGCAATGCCGCTGCTGTTTGAACTCGAGGATCGATGCAACCGATTCGAAAAATCGGGTACGGCTTATTCGATCAATCTGACCTTGCTGCCGCTGTCGCAAACCGAGCTGGAATTTCTGGATGTTCGATTGGGTCGCGGTCCGGTGGATGTGCTGTCCAGAGCTTATGGCAAGTGCGAGGTCATCAACACGCTGGTCCCGAATCTGTGGTGGGTTCGGTATTACAACTCCATGGGTACACTGATTCTTAACTCTCTGGAGATCGCCGATGTGCCTGAGGTCGTCGTCGCTGCCCCCGAAGACCTGTCGGACTCAGGTGAGCGCCTCAGTGAAATACTGGCGCCCTACTGGTCGGATGCGGCGTGAACGAACTCGCCGACGATACAAAACTCGAATGCAAAATCTGCTGGTACGTTTACGACCCGGCGATCGGCGACGACGTATACCAGGTTCCACCAGGAACGCCTTTCTTGCGACTACCGGACTATTGGCGCTGTCCAGAGTGTGATTCCAGCGCATCTTCGTTTCTACCTGCAACCGGATAAGGTAGCCACGCTCGTGCCGATATCGATCGACCAAATGACCGAACGGTTCCGCGACATTCATGCAACGCGCATGCAGGGGATGCCGTTCATCAACGCAAAACTCCGCGTTGAGGCCGTGGGTTTTCGACCCTGGGAGGAACACGAACTTGGCGTGTTGATTACGCCGTGGTTCATGAATCTTATTCTGTTGCCAGAAGTTGACGCGGACATTGATCAGGGACACAAGATCGATGCGGGTTTTCCGTCGGGCAAGATCGAAATGACGGCGGCCCAGGACGAGAAACTCGGCTTGTATTTTTCCGCCGTGCTGTTTTCGTCGGTCATGGATATTCCGAATCAGGAAACTGCCAGAGATATTGCAGCGGAGGTCATGCGAGAGCTATTTGATACGAAACGCAGTTCAAAGGTCATCAGTCGGCGCTCGATTTTCATAGCCACGAGTCGCGCCGATGCATGAACTGTCTGTATGCCTGGCTTTGCTGCAACAAGTGGAGACGATTGCCAGCGAACGTAACGCGGCCAGGATCGAAAAGATCTTTCTTCGAGTCGGACCGCTCTCCGGCATTGAACCGGCATTATTGAAAAACGCCTACCCGATGGCAGTCGCTGGCACTATCGCGGCCGAGGCGGAGCTGTTCATCGAACCAGCAGAGGTCGTGGTGTCATGTACTCAATGCGGTGCCGAATCAACCGTTCAGCCGAATCGGCTACTTTGTTTGGAGTGCGGTGACTTTCGCACTCGGCTAATCAGCGGCGACGAAATGATACTGCAGCGCCTGGAGATGAGTTTTGATCAGGAGGCATTAGCAGTAATAGCCGATACCTGACCGAACAACTGCTGACGGATTTTCACGAGACTACGGAGTTCTAAACCCGGCGACGGTGCAGGATAGTCGCCGCCGTCTCCACGACCCACAGTCGACAGCGTCGACTATCCTGCACCGACACCTGTTCAATACTGTGACGGTTACGCGAAAACCGTGACCAGCTAACGAGATGCTGCTGAGCACTTGCCGTGTCAATTCCAGTTTTGACTGTTACAACTAGCAGATACGCGGTAGAGGATCGTCTTCCAGTTCTTCGAGAAAACGCTCGCCGCCGAGCGAGGTTTCCAGAATGACGCGTTTGTTGGCGGACGTTATGCGGCCTATTCGAGCGGCATCGCACCCCGCATCAAGGGCCTGCCATTTCTGCAATGCGCGTTCAGCCTGATCCGGCGCCACCACTGCGACAACTCGTCCTTCGCATGCCAGATAGTACGGATCGTACCCGAGCATGTCGCAGACCGATTGCACCTGCTCCTTGACCGGAATATTTGCGGAGAACTTCACGCCAAAACCGGTTGCCCGAACAATCTCGTGCGCTATCGACGCAATACCGCCACGCGTCGGGTCACGCATAAATCGCAGGCCGTCGAGTTCCAGCAGCGGTTCGGTCAACGCCATCACGGGCGCCGCATCCGAAACCAGGTCACCGCGCAGGCCGAACTCCTCCCGTGCCAGCATTACTGCTGTGCCGTGGTCACCGACCGTGCCACTTACGATCATCACGTCGCCGTCGCGAATTCGATCGATGGAAGGAATCGTCCCCGGCAGACGCACGCCAACACCGGTCGTCGCGAGATACAGTCCGCCGCCTTCGCCACGACGCACGACCTTCGTATCGCCAGCGCTGATCCGAACACCCGCTTCATCCGCTGCCCGTGCCAGACTCGCGACAATACGGTTCAGCTGCTCGACTTCAAAGCCCTCCTCGATGAATGCGTTGAGGGTCATGTACATCGGCCGCGCACCGGCGACAGCAAGATCATTGGTCGTGCCGTGGATCGCCAGCGAACCAATATCACCTCCCGGGAATTCCAGTGGTTGAACTGTAAATCCGTCAGTTGTAATGAGAGCCTCTCCACCATTGAGGTCGATGGGCACCGCGTCTGCCTGCACATTCAATTCCGACTTGTGCAAATGCTTCGCAAACACATCCTCAATCAATTCGCGCATAAAGCGGCCGCCGTTTCCATGCGCCAGTGAAATTCTTGTGTCATCCATTCTGCTTACGCTCCCTGATCCTGAGCCGCGAATTCGACGATCTGGCCAAAGCACAAAGCCGCATCGTTACACGGCAATACAGTTGGCATACGGACCCTAAATCCTGACGATGAAAGAAGTTCGGCGGTCTCAGCCGCGAGTATTCGATTTTGAAAAACGCCGCCCGTCAAACCGACACAGGCAACTCCGATTCGTTCACGCGCTGCGATCGCCTGGGCATGCAGCGCATGGGCGACACTCGAGTGGAATATTTCGGCGCGAAGCCGGGGTGACATCCGCTCATCACCCAGCATTGACAGCAACGGAGCCCAGTCGCTGCGCAGGACACCATTGTCGTCAGGCTCGAGCGGAAGAGTGATTGGCGTTCGCGTTTGTTGGCAGAGGGATTCCAATTGCATCGGACCCTGCGCCTCAAAACTAACGTCGTTGATGCCACAGATGATCGCAGCAGCCGCGTCGAAAATCCTGCCGACAGCACTGCTATAGGGGCTGTTCAAACCATCGGACCATGCTCGGCGAGCGAGACCATCGCGGTCGGGGGCTTTGTCCCAGATTTCGTCACACTCCCAGTAAAGGGCCGCTGCGCTGCGCCAGGGCGCGCGTCCTGAAAGATTAGCGCCGGGTACCCTGAAGGGTCGCCAGCTTGCAAATCGACGCCACTCGCCCGGACTGCCAAGCAATGCCTCGCCGCCCCACAGCGAACCATCTTCGCCAAGACCAACGCCATCCCAGGCGAAAACCAGACACGGTTCGTCGTCAAGGCATTCGCCCATTAATGCCGACGCATGTGCGGCGTGATGGAAAATTTTGGCGTGCGGCAATTCGTGTTGCCTCGCCCAGCGATGCGTTGTGTAGCCCGTGTGAGCATCGCACAGGATACGCTCTGCGTTGATACCGTAAAGCACCTGCAAGTCGTCGACGAGCTGTTCGAATACCCCCATGCTTCTGGCATTGTCCATCTCTCCAATATGCGGCGATATCACGACACGCTTATCCCAACCCAAGGCCAACGCGCCCTTCATATGTCCGCCAACAGCCAGCACGGGTTCGGTAAGTCGCCGCTTCAATTCAAGCTCGACCGGCGCTGAACCCCTGCCCATTCTCAGCGGTCGCATGACGCCGGCTATCTGCCGGACCACGGGATCGTCAGCAGGGCGAACGATCGGTCGATTGTGATGCAGGAAGGCGTCAGCGACCGGCGCCAGCCGCGACGACGCTTCAGAATTATCGGTGAGTACCGGTTCGCCGCTGATGTTTCCGGATGTGGCAACCAGCGGCCCGCCAAATCGCGACAGCAGGAGGTCGTGCAACGGGCTGTAGGGAAGAAAGACACCGATCTCCCGCAGCCCCGGCGCGATGTTAATTCCGAGCGTGGTCTTATTACGCTGTTTGACCAACACGATGGGACGAGACGGATCGAGCAAGGTCCTTGCCTCAAGATCATCAATCTCTGCCACCCTCCGAACAGCATCCAGTCCGTCAGGACCCTCCATTGGCAGCATGATCGCCAAGGGCTTGTCAGGCCTGTGTTTTCGATCGCGCAGCTTCTCTATAGCAATCGAGTTACACGCATCCACCATCAGGTGATAACCACCAATGCCCTTCACCGCGACGACATTGCCCGCCATGAGCTCTCGTACCGCGATATTGATTTCGGTATCCGGATCACTGAATTCGACGTAAGCCCCTTTTTCAATATCGAGGCCCGGTCCGCAAACCGGACAAGCAATCGGTTCAGCGTGGAATCGTCTATCTGCCGGATTCTCATACTCCGTGCGGCAGTCATCGCACAGCTCGAAACCTGCCATGCTCGTGTTTTGCCGATCGTAGGGTAATGACTCAATCAACGTGTAGCGTGGCCCACATTGGGTGCAATTAATAAACGGATAGTGGTACCGCCGATCGTCGGGGTCATGCAGTTCCTTCCTGCAGTCGTCGCACATAAAGTTATCGGCCGGTACAAATACCTCCGCATTCGCATCACTGGAACTCTCGATAATCTCGAATGCCTCTATCTCGAAGGACTCAAGGGCGGCCGGATCGACACGCTCAAAATGCGTCACTCGCGGACGCGATAACGGCGGCGCGCACTCGATAAGGTCTGCTCTGAATTTCTCTAACGAATCCGCAGGGCCGCAGGCGAGAATATCGACTTCGCCCAGCCGATTTTGCACATAGCCGGTGAGCTGATACTGGTGGGCCAGCCGATAGACGAACGGCCGGAAGCCCACGCCCTGCACGTGCCCCGTCAGCGTAAGTTGCGCGGCACTATTCAACCGTCTGCTCCTTGCGCCGGCCCTCCCAGCGATTCTCCCGGTACCCGGATGACCACCAGATTCTGCACGCACCTTCGTCCGACACCATGCAAGGACCGATCGGTTTTCTCGGTGTGCACGCAGCACCGTACAGGCGGCATTCATTCGGATAAATCTTGCCGAGCACTACCCGGGCGCAGTCGCAACCCGGCGGCATCTCACCGACACGCTTACGCGAGTCATCAGCATAAGACTTGAACACCTGGCGCGCGTCATGCGCGGCAAACGCTTCGCGCAGGCGAAAGCCGGAGTTCGGAATGACGCCAATACCACGCCAGTTTGCGTCATAGACTTCCATGACGGTTTGCAGTTGTTTACGCGCCAGATGATTGCCGCCAGATCTGACGACTTCCGGATAGCAATTGTCCAGATGACGGCGACCGCTCTGAAGCTGTTCCAGGACGGAGTACATAGCAGCGAGCAAGGTGTCTGGTCTGAAGCCTGCAACGGCGGCCGGTATGTTGTGCTTTCCAACCACGAACTCCCACTCTTCCGGCCCCATCACCGTCGCCACGTGACCGGGGGCCACCAGTGCGTCGAAACCGGGCGACTCGGACTCCAGCAACATCGCCACGGCGGGCCACGTCAGTCGGCCCGACAACAAGACAAGCAGATTATCCGGCGCTCCTTCGGCAAGCATTGCCGCAACCGGCGCGGTCGTCGTCTCGAAACCCGCTGCGAAGAACACGACTTTTCGCGGCGCTACCTCGGTCGCTATGCGCACCGCTTCAGTCGGTGATGCGATTGGACGTATGTCGGCGCCCGCCGCCTTGGCCTGTTCCAGCGACTGCGCCTCACGCCTCGGAACGTTTACCGGCACCCGCAACATGTCGCCGAATGCGACGAGTACCACGTCCTCATTCAATGAAATCTGTATTGCCTCGTATATATCTTCCTCCGGACAAATACACACCGGGCAGCCGGGACCCGGGATCAATTCAATGTTATCGGGGATGGCGGTGCGCAGCCCGGCGTGTGATATCGAGCGCTCATGCCCACCGCACACATTCATGATGCGGACTGGCGCCTCAAAATTCAGATCGCGCAGCGCCGTCATCCATTGCGCCGCGTCCTTCATTAGGCCAGAACCTTGTCTACCCAGCCCAACCAGCTTTGCATGCCGGCGCCGGATTTTGCGGACAACTCAAACATGGGCGCCGGATTGGCGAGTTGTTGCAGACACTTATGAGCAACGTCCGGGTCGAAGTCGTCGAGGACCGTCAACAAATCCGACTTGGTCAGCAGGACCAGATCAGCGGCGCGGAACATTACTGGATACTTAGCCGGTTTGTCGTGCCCCTCCGGGGTCGACAGTAGAGCAACATTCCAATGCTGCCCGAGATCAAAGCTCGCCGGGCAGACCAAATTGCCGACGTTCTCAATAAAGACGATGTCGAACGCATCGAGATCGAGTTCGTGCACAGCGTCATGTACCATTTTCGCATCAAGGTGGCAGGCGCTCCCCGTGCAAATCTGGATTGCCGTGACGCCTTTGGCGCGAATTCTCGCCGCGTCGTTTTCGGTTTCCAGATCACCCTCAATAACAGCGATCCTGTACTTGCCATCAAGTGCATCTATCGTCGCTTCGAGCAATGCGGTTTTACCTGAGCCCGGTGAAGACATCAGATTGATTGCTTTCACCTGGTGGCCATCGAAATGCTCACGATTGTGTTCAGCCTGGTGATCATTCGCATCAAGCAGTCCTTGCAAGACCGTTACAGTCTCATGCGAATGCGTTTCGCTGTGAGTAACGTTACAACCGCAGGTGCCACACATACTTTCGCCCTCGTCAGACTTCCGCTGCCAGCATTTCGTCAAACAATGCCCAGGATTCAGCCGCCTCGGTCGCCGATACCTTCTGAATGGCATAACCGACGTGCACAAGAATATTGTCGCCAATCTGCAACGTGTCATCCTGCAGCATGAACAGGCTGACTTCGCGCTCGATACCGCGAGCTTCACAGGTACACAGGAAGCCATCGATTGCGCTAATTTTCATTGGAACAGCAAGGCACATAAATCCCCCTCAATCTAGATCATAGGCCGCCAAAAGCACCGGAAACCTACGTAATTACGCCTATTTCAGTTGGGTGATTGTCAGCTTATCTTTAAGGCTTGGACAATTGCGCTCGCCAACCTTTATGCGTGGAGAATCGGGATGCGAATGATTACAAGCCTCTTACTATTGACGGGTGTTGCCGGGCCGGCGATGGCACACACTGGCGACGGGATGCTGGTTCCAGCAATCTCGCACCAGATCTTCGGTCTACACCATCTGCCGTTCAGCATTCTGCTCGTGGTCGTTGCGATCTATGTAGTCCGCCGCTGGCATCGCGGCGAGCGCGTCGACTAGAACCTCACTTCCGGCGCCCTTTATATGGGCATGCTCACTGATATAGCGGCGCCAGGCTCTGGCGCCAGGCTGGCCTGCGTATAGTCCCAGCATGTGCCGCGTGACGCGTCCCAGCGGCTCGCCGGCATTCACCACCGCGTCAACGTAGGGCAACATCTTTTGCACGATCATGCGCCGCTCCGGCAGCTGCGCAGAAGGATTGAAGTGGTGCTCGAGCTCTGCCAGGAAATAAGGTTGATGATAGGCCTGCCGTCCTATCATCGCGCCGTCGACGTGCTGCAGCACGCCCTCTATCTGGGACCTGTCTCCCAGCC
>RCNG010000424.1_pt1 | contig 21290 bp, 18 predicted proteins | sample 2041371 | NCBI WGS metagenome assembly RCNG01 (sample SAMN09708227, study PRJNA481090) | Marine sediment metagenome, whole genome shotgun sequencing project. | biome: marine sediment; feature: ocean; material: sediment; isolation source: Sewage treatment plant 1 marine sediment (STP1) ... | reverse complement strand
GGCACCATTGCCGCATTGCTCAACTTCGCTACCATCAGCATTATAAATGCGGTATCTGAAATCAATCGACTGGTCATGGCTGTTATGCGCAGGCTCAACCAGCAGCAATTGATCGCAACCGATACCAAAACGACGATCGGCAATAAAGCGCACTTGTTCGGTCGTTAAATCAACTTTCTGGGAAATGGCATCAATAACCACAAAATCATTACCCAGACCGTGCATTTTTGTAAAGTTTAATAACATAAGATCAGTGACATATATTTCTTTTATGGGGTGGAATCCGGCGTCTGCAAGTCCAGCTCCAGTTGTTTCATTATACACGGCTCCGCAAATGATGAGAGCGTAACTCCCAGTAATCTTACCTTGCGCCGCCCGGCTTCTGTTTTAAGCAGCAATATTTTACACAGTGAGTATATCGTATTATAGTCATTAATTTTACGCTCAAGGGTTTTACTGCGGGTGATTTGCTGAAAATCATCAAACTTCACTTTGAGCGTCACCGTCTTACCTTTGAGATTATGTTTAAGTAAGTCCTTACTTACCTCGTCAACCAGCAAGGATAATTGTTTTAATAACTCATTTGGTTCTGAAATATCAGTGGAAAAAGTAGTTTCACTGCCCAGTGACTTTCTAATCCGGGTGCTGTTCACCTCGCGTTTATCAATTCCACGGGCGATTTGATAATAAAAAGCGCCTGATTTTCCAAAATGCTGAAACAGAAAGTCCAGTGATTTTTCTTTTAGGCAGGCACCGTTATCAATACCCAAAGCACGCATTTTTTTCTCAGTTGCCTGACCAATACCATAAAACCGGCCAATTTTTAACTGTGCAACAAAGGCTTCTCCTTCTTCAGGGAGTATGACCTTTATACCATCCGGTTTATTAATATCCGACGCTATCTTGGCTATAAATTTATTATAGGACACACCTGCCGATGCAGTTAATCGGGTTTGTTGTCTGATTTGCTGACGAATTGCCTGAGCAATACGGGTTGCTGATGGTTCATTGAGCTTATTTTCAGTAACATCGAGATAGGCTTCATCCAGTGACAGAGGTTCAATCAGATCGGTATATTGGGCAAATATGCTGCGAAATTGCTGCGATACTTCACGATATGCCGCAAAATTTGGTCTGACAAAAACAGTCTGCGGACATTTTCGATAAGCCTGGGAACACGGCATGGCGGAATGAATGCCATATTGCCTTGCCTCATAACTGGCAGCCGCCACCACGCCGCGGCTATCAGGTCTGCCACCCACAACAACGGGTTTGTTGCGCAGGGCCGGATTGTTTCTTTGCTCCACTGAGGCAAAGAAGGCATCCATATCAATATGAATGATTTTTCTCATGGTTCAGTATTTATATCATAGCAAAATGTCTTTAACTGGAATAACAATTTATTTGTCTTAGGTCGCTGCTCTCAGTAGAATGGATTGATGCTGAATTTTACCACACTACCACCTTTATCACTCTATATTCACTATCCCTGGTGCGCCCGGAAATGCCCATATTGTGATTTCAATTCTCATGAACCTGCGGCATTAAATGGCGGTTCGTCCTTTATGTCTGACAAACAACGTGACGAGCAGTATATTAATGCCCTGCTCATTGATCTGCAGCAGGAGTTACCCGCTATCTGGGGCAGAACGGTACAGAGTATTTTTATCGGTGGCGGCACGCCCAGTCTGATGCAGCCAGAGGCGTTGAGTAAATTAATAAGCCATGTCGCGGCTCTGGTCAAGCTCTCTCCCATGGCAGAAATTACTATGGAAGCTAATCCGGGAACTGTGGATCTGGTAAAATTTGCTGAATTTTACAGCGCTGGTATTAATCGTCTGTCTATGGGTATTCAAAGTTTTAATGATCGCCTGCTGCAGAAAATCGGTCGTATCCATGATGGCCAGCAAGCCCGTCAGGCTATTGAACGAGCTCAGTCAGCCGGGTTTGATAATATAAATCTGGATTTAATGTACGCCTTGCCCGGACAAACACTGCAGGAAGCTCTTGATGATACACACCAGGCAATTGCCTTTCAAACATCCCACCTGTCCCATTACCAGTTAACACTGGAACCCAATACCCTGTTCGCCAGTCAGCCCCCGCCTCTTCCAGATGATGATCTCAGTTATGAAATGCAGACTCAATGCCAGCAATTGCTGGCCGATAGTGGTTATGTACATTATGAAGTATCAGCCTATGCCAAGCCGGGAAAAAAATGTCAGCATAATCTGAATTACTGGCAATTTGGTGATTATCTGGGTATTGGCGCCGGAGCTCATGGAAAAATCAGTGATGCCTCCCGACAGAGCATTACCCGCCCGCCGCTGGAAAGAAAAACACCCGCAGACCTATATTGACAGGAGTCTCGTTAAAAATGGCCTTTTAAGACGACATAAGTCTGCCAAATATGAAGAAAACTCTACAAAAGAGCAAAATTCATTTATGATTGGGGGAGAAGAACAATTATCCAGACAGGATATAGGTTTTGAGTTTATGCTCAATGCCAGCCGATTGATAGAAGGTTTCTCTAGTGACCTGTTTGCCAGACACACTGGTCTGACCATTAATCAAATTGAGAAGGGACTCAAAAGAGCAGTAGATCTGGGTTTAATTGAGTGGCATCTGCACCACATCAAACCAACAGAACGGGGGCTTCGATATCTCAATGACTTACAAGCAATCTTCTTATAACGGCTCGAATGGCAGCTCTAATAGCATGAGTGTCCGGAAACCATCCTTATCAGCAAAATCTTCACTAGCGAACAATAGCACTGAGCGTTATAGCTACGTAAACTACTGCTATACCCGTGAAGCTGTCCGCAACCTGGACTTTCTTATGGTAGAACAGGGGATTGTTGAAAATAGTTATCAATTAATGACCCGTGCCGCCCAGGCATTGCTGGATTTTATTAATCGCAAATACTCTAGGATCAGTCATATTTCCATTGTCTGTGGTGCCGGCAATAATGCGGGCGACGGTTATGTTCTTGCCCGTCTGGCAAAAATGCAGGAAAGAGAACCCAAATTAAAGGTGCATCTTATTTCCATTATTGATCCAGAAGATCTTTCCGGTGATGCAAAGCGTGCCTATAAGGACTGGCTGGAATGCGGCGGCAGTATTGAAACAATGGCCGAAGCTCACTTTCCGGCCACCGACCTGATTGTCGATGCGTTAATTGGCACGGGCCTGAACAGGGCATTAGAAGATGAATGGTATAGTACCGTAGAGACTATCAATAGCAGCTCCAAACCGGTTTTGGCCGTAGATATTCCTTCCGGGCTGGATGCCAACACCGGTGCGATTTATGGTACTGCTGTTCATGCCACCAATACAGTTACCTTTATTGGCCAGAAAATGGGTATGTACACCGCACAGGCTCGCTCGTATTGCGGCAATATTAAATTTGCTTCTCTTGGCGTACCAGACACTCTGTATCAACAGGTTGAACACACGGCCATTTTAATGGAATGGGCCAATATTACGGCAAAATTACCCAGTCGAAGTCCCACCAATCACAAGGGTGATCATGGTCATTTACTGATTATTGGCGGTGACTATGGTATGGCGGGAGCTTGTCGAATTGCGGGAGAAGCAGCACTGAGGACTGGCTGCGGGCTGGTCAGTATCGCCACACGCAAAGAAAATGTCAACGCCATTACCGGTACTAGACCCGAGTTAATGGTCCATGCAGTTGATAGCCCCGATGAACTGGACCCATTACTGATAAAAGCGACTGCCATTGCCATAGGCCCTGGTCTGGGTACCGGACAGTGGGGTAGAGCGTTACTGGACAAAATCAGCAGATTCATGAGGCTTCAGCCTGACTCAGCTGAACCGAATGTTCATTGTGTTATTGATGCCGATGCTTTAAATATCATGGCCAGACTTAATCTGGTGATCCAGAACCAGGATGTTATTTATACGCCGCATTATGGCGAAGCCTGCCGCTTACTGAAATACACGTCTGAAAGTCCTTCTGAAGATACCGACCGTTTTTCAATGATCAGGACACTCAGAGGAAAATATTATGGTACTTTTGTGCTAAAAGGGGCTGGCACCCTAATTAGCCTGCAACACGATACTGCCATCTGTCCCTATGGTAATGAGGGAATGGCAAGTGCGGGCATGGGGGATTGTCTGACTGGAATTATCGGTGCCTTGCTGGCACAGAATTTACCCGTTACTGAAGCGGCCCAGGTGGGCGTCTGTCTGCACGCAAAAGCAGGTGATCTGGCGGCATTAGAAGGAAAAAGAGGCATGATAGTCAGCGATTTGTTTCCCAAAATACGGCAACTGCTCAATGAATAGTCTGTAAAAATCCAGATGTGTTCAGACAGGTATCGTCAGATACTTAATCACTTGAAATTTACGACTCCAGGTAAGCAAAAATTTTAATTTAGATCATTTTGGCTTGAGTCCAGCTGATTTAGAGTCGTTCGGGTGGTGATCGTTTAAAACCGTGCTTTGGAGTGTGGGCTGGCTGATTAGGGGACGCTTCAAGCGCATCCATGCGCCGCTATGTCCAGGCATCCATGCCTAAACAATCCCCTAATCAGCCAGCCCACACTCCAAAGCACTCCTACGACATTCCCTTTCACTAAAGAGCTAAGATCAAGAGTTATAAAATCAGAAAAATGAATCTGTAGTCATCGCTCGGCAGCAAAAGCAACAAAGTTGCCGTATTGAAAATAAAAAACAGGGCGGGATTTGATCAATGATTTTATTATTCAGATACTCCTGATCAGGCAGCCCATACCACACAACGGACGTAAAAAATCAAAATAGCAGAAGAACAAAAGAATGACTATTTGAGTAGAAGGTGATTTTATGAGTGACTTAAAAAAACATATTGCCAACAAGGTGCTGCTGATGGAAGGCAACACTGTTGCCAAATGAGCTCAAGAGCTGAAGCTGAGTTTTTTATAAAGAATTGTCCAAATACAAAAATGGACGGTGATTATGATGGAGTTCCATGTGAAAATGATTATCGATTTTAATAGGGGGTATCACAGAGGCTCACTTGTTGATAGCGAGCTTTGGGCATGTTCTTTCGTCTTTGATTGTCATCATGTCATTAGAATATTTCAATTATATACGATATTCAAACAGTTTCTGAATTATTTTTGGGTTCGCCCTTGTTGGTGAGGGAGGTCTTGCGGTAAATAGTAATATTTCACTGCTACTCTGCAGTTAAGGGTATCCTGCTGTCATGTGAAATCCAACTTAATCAGAATGACTTCGGAACCCCCAGTCTTCTCAAATGGCATAGTCTCTGGAACCGATTAATTTTCCTGCCCGATAATAAATCGATAAATTGTCAAAAATATTGCTATTTTGTGAAAACAATGCTATAGAGTTACAATCTAACCTACTATAATTCCTGAAGGCAGCTATTTATCTTTAAGGTATTTTGAGGTTCTTGTTAGTATTAATAAAATCTAAAAGGAGTGTGTATTATGAATATGATGATAGCTCTAATAACGATTGCTTTAATCGCAACTATAGTCAGCTTTTTTGCGGGTAATATTTCCATGGCTGTGGGTGGTAAATATGATGAATCACACAGTGAAGGTTTTATGAATTCACGGCTGATTTTTCAAGGTATTACCTTATTACTTATTATCATCGCGGCAATTGTGTGGTGATTTACATTCAGTTTATAAACCTGGGACTGTAGATAATTAAATTTTGCACTGGATGATGGCCATATAGGCAACTTAACAGTGTTGCCAATAGGATAATGAATATTCCCGGACTGGAGGATCCTGCATCAGCGTAAGGTAATTTTCATTGATTTTCGAACATCGCCATTTTCCAGATAGTGCAATTCAATCGTTTCACCGCGCGGATTATCAATTAACGTCAGTTTAAGATCGGTATAGTTATTAACCGGCTTATTATTAATGCCGACAATAACACTGCCCGCTGTTATTCCAGCCTCTTTAACTACACTGTTTTGCACAAAGCCCTGGATAACAACCCGCCCATCAATAGTTTCTACAAACACCCCTAATAAACCTGAGGGTTCCAGGCTCTGATTGGCTGAGAGTACCAGAAAGTCGGCCATATCAGGGGACAGCGATAAAGAATCATCATTAACCAGGATAGAGAACTGCTTGCTATCAAGTCGACGTTTGATCCGGTTTGGAATACCCGAGCCAAAACGAATGTGGCCACTGCCTGCCAGCACCAACATCGTTAAATCAGGATGCTGTTGCAAATAGTCTACTGTCCGTGTCGCCATGCTTTCGTCCCAGGTCAACTGGGTGACAAGAAAATTTGCAAATTTTCTGGACTTGCCCGGATGTAATTTAAAAATATCACGTAATCGTTCAACATAGTCCCGATCAGTAAAATCATAACTGTCCGGTAGCTGCGACTGCAACTCAGCAGGCAACTGCTCAAAGCCTCCCTTGCCTAAAGCAGAAATAAGTTCCTGCGAAGCATTGAGCGCAATAATCGGGATTTGTTTTTCACGTGCATATTGAATGATGGGACGGTATAAACGATAATCGTAACCCCAGCGTTGGAAATATTCGGTACGATGAAGCATTTCAGTTTCAGTGATTTTACCAGCGATATAATCATCCAGATGTTTCTGAAAAGGCTGTTGAAACCATTCTACTCCCAGAGCAACACGTTGTTTACTCAGGTAAAGGTGCTTTAGTACCTCCAGTTGCACCAGATGGTGATCGTAGCGTGTGTGAGTTTCACCTACCAGCAACACCCTGGCTTCCTTAATTTGATGGAGGATCCCATGTAATGAACTGGTCCGGGACAAATCTGCTACCGGTAGTTCTAGCATCGTAATATCAGCGGGGTTTTGTTCTCTGGCTGCAGCCAGCGTGACAAACAGAGAAAATGCCAACAGCCATAAGCTCTGGTTCAGGGCGAGTAAAAATTGAGGTTTTTTATGCATATAGCTATTTACAGAAGGCGTATTTTGTTGGCTCATATCCGCTTTTCCTGGTTGTTAGCACTTATCTTGCTGCTGATGTTTCCTCTGGCCAAAGCGCAGACCATCCATCATACATTAAGCGTCACACTATTACCTGAACAGTCTCACATTATAGTCGTTGATCAGATACAATTTCCTGAAGGTTCAGCCAAAAACCTCAGTTTCAAGCTACGCAGTAGTTTGTCTGTAGAAGCAAAAGACGCCGGACTTGTAATGACCGGTGAATCCGCACAGGGCCGCCTGCGGCATTACCGTCTTAACAGATTAGCACAAAACAGCACAGTTCAGGTAACTTACCGGGGGGAAATATTCAGCAGCCAGGAGCGGCAGTTGTTTGAGATGCCTGAATCAGTGCTTTCCAGAGAGGGGGTCTACCTTGATGGCGGTAGCGGCTGGATACCCTATTTCAGTCATCAGAGCAATATCACATTTGACCTGACAGTCAAGGCACCAGAGGGATGGGAAATTATCAGCCAGGGAAAACGACAGACCATAGACAAAAGCTTTCGCTATGAAATGCCTTTACCTCAGGATGATATTTACCTTATTGGCGGACTGTTTAAACGTTATCAGAAACAGTTCAATGACATTGAGATGGAAGTTTACCTGCTTGAGGATAACCAGCAACTGGCTGAAAACTACCTGCAGGCAACGGCTCAATATCTGCAATTCTACAGTGAGTTGATCGCTCCCTACCCTTATGCAAAATTTGCCGTAGTTGAAAATCGCTGGCAAACAGGATATGGCATGCCCTCTTTTACCTTACTGGGTTCAAGAGTCCTTCGACTGCCGTTCATACTGCACAGCTCACTGCCTCATGAAATATTACACAACTGGTGGGGCAATGGGGTATATATTGATTTCACACAGGGTAACTGGAGCGAAGGTCTTACCGCCTACTTATCAGATCATCTGATCCAGGAACAACGTGGGAAGGGCCGGATTTACCGTCGCAAAGCTCTGGAACGGTATGCTAACTTTGCTGCAGAAGAGCATGACTTTGCTCTTTCTGAATTTCGTTCCCGGCATAATGAAGCCAGTCAGGCAGTGGGTTATAGCAAATCACTGATGCTCTTTCACATGTTGCGAAATCTATCAGGCCGGGAGACATTTAAGCAGAATATAAAAAAACTCTGGCAGCGCTATCAATTTCAGAAAGTGAATTTCCCTGATGTTATCCGCCAGCTTTTTACCGGTAACGATTTGCAATACCAGTTGTTTGTAGACCAGTGGCTGAAAAAACCCGGTGCGCCCAGTCTGTCTCTGGGGGAAACTCGCATCACTGAAGATGCCACAGGCTTTCATCTTCAGATGACGATAAATCAGCTTCAGGCAGGCACACCGTATGTAATGCATTTACCCGTAGACGTTGAATTGGCAGACAGGGAAAGCCTGGAAAGAAGGTTCATCACTTTAACTGAGCGACAGACTTTGATTTCCCTGAATTTTCAGCAGCGCCCGGTAAGTATCACTGTGGATCCGGATTACGATGTGTTTCGCCTGTTGGATGGCAGTGAGAAACCCTCTTCCCTGGGCCGCCTGTTTGGTGCTAAAAAACAATTACTGGTATTACCCACAGAAGTCAGTCAGGAGCAGAAAAAAGCCTGGCAGCAGCTGGCTAAACAATGGTCATCGCGTTATAACAATATTGAAATTATTGATGATATTAACTTGTCAATATTGCCCAAAGACACGGCTGTGTGGTTACTGGGCTGGAAAAATAAGGCGCTTAAAACCTATCAACAGCGTTTTACCGCAGCCGGGCAGCAGGTACTTGGCGGGGAGGTACAAATACATGGCCAGACATTAAATGCCAGTACCCACACTGCAGTATTACTTGACCCTGATAATAGCCGTACCGCTTTGGCCTTTATTGCTGCTGAACAAGCTCAGACCATTGCCTTGCTGGCTCGAAAACTACCTCATTACAATAGTTTTGGTGTGCTGGCTTTCGAATTGCCCAGGGTAAAAAATATCATCAAAAGCTCCCTGACTCCCAGAGTATCGCCGCTAAAACGCAATTTAAGCAACTGAATCTTTTTTTGTTCTCGTGACATAAAACGAATCACTGCAACTCCTTAATGCACATTAGAACCGTATTGTTTATGAAAAATACTTAGAGTTTAATGACTTACCGTGATAGCCGGTGGCAGGTGCGGTTTTGAAGGTAATGAATTGCACTTCAGAATTGCATCCGCAGTTTAATATTAACAAATTTTATGTCATCATTTACCTTTGAAGGCGTTCATCCCTCGTCCTGACAATTCTTAAATTTTATTAATTACAAAGGTATATTAAATGAAGTTTGTATTCATGAAGTCTTTTGGTTCTATAGTGCTTTTAACAATGCTGGCGATACCCCTGTGGGCAACTGCCAGTGAAAAGCAGGCACATGATGATCCGGCAAAATGGTCATATAAAGGTGCTAGCGGTCCGGCTCACTGGGGGGATTTATCTCCTGAATATACTACGTGTAAGCAGGGGAAGAATCAGTCACCTGTAAATATTAACAGTGCTATTGATGGCCGTTTACCGTCAATTAAATTTGATTATAAGATGCTGGTTGCTGAAAATATCATTAATAATGGACACACCATTCAGGTTAATATCCGCAAGGGAGGTCTTATCAAGCTGGATGGTAAAGACTTTTTCTTAAAACAATTTCATTTTCATAGTCCCAGTGAAAATATGATTGACAGCATGAATTTCCCACTGGAAGCCCACTTTGTTCATGCCAGTGAAGACAATGAATTAGCGGTAGTGGCTTTGTTATACCAGCCTGGAGCTCCCAACCCCGCTCTGGATGTGCTGTTAAAAAATCTGCCCATGAATGCCGGCGATGAAAATCGTCTAGGTTCTAAAGATATAGAACTCTTTGAACGGTCGAAGAAAATAAGTGATTATTTCCGCTTCAACGGTTCTCTGACAACGCCCCCCTGTACTGAAGGGGTACGTTGGATAGTGAGCAGAACAAAGTCCACTATTTCCAGACGGCAACTGGATAAGTTTCAACAAGCGTTAAAACATCCAAATAATCGCCCCATTCAGCCACTCAATGCACGCACGGTTATTAAATAATCATAGAATGGGCTTGCCAGCCTTCCCCAGCGGGGAAGGTGCTGCCTTATGTTACAGTTTAGTCTCGCACAGGCTCCTGGCGGCTGCTGGCAGGTTGCTCTGCTTTCTCCATCGACCCGGCAATTTTCAACTTAAGACCAAAAAACCACGCGCCCAGGCTGATAATAAAAATTACAGCCGTTATTATCATGGAAAAGAAGTTTCCACCTACCAGAGCGAGTGAGACAGGACTAAAAAAGACTAAATTGAACACATTAACCAGGATAGCGATGGCAGAAAAAACCAGACTGCCTGTCAGTCCGGCAAATCCCGCCATAAAGATGGAAGCCCAGATGAGGTATATGGTTACAATGGGTGTAAAAACAGCCATCATGGCGAGCAATAAACTGCTCATTCCGAGCATTTTTTTAATACTATAAAGCAACGAGTTCATTTGTATACTCTTATTTTATAAATTACTTATTTAAACATAGTTAACTTATATTGGACAGTGCTTTCTGATTCTGCTGCGAGTATGTACCATCAAACTCAGCAAAAAAAGAAGGACAAAAAAGGATAGACAATTTTAAAAGTAGACTTTAGGCGCTAATTTTTTTAGCTTTCAGATTATTATTAATATCTCTGCTTTGACGAATAAGCTCATTACTATCATAGCAATGTGAAGATTTAGTCAGTCTGTCGTAAAGAACAACATTTACGCTGGCAGCCAAATTCATGCAGCCGTTAGTAGGCACGTACACAACCGCATCCGCTTTATCTATTATTTCCTGACTCAGCGTACCGTCTTCTGGTCCAAAAATATAAAAGGCGTTGTCCGGGTGCTGATACTGTGGCAAGGGTATTGCACCTTCAGCAAATTCAACACAAACTATTTCCATATTCTCAGGAGCTTCATGTATAAGACAGGGTACTCCAGAGACTGGAATATTCAGACTGACATTACGACTCATATTGGGGGTGCCCGGATTAAGCTTTACAGCACGAGGGTAACGCTTTCCGGTATAAAAAATTGAATCGACGCGAAAGTTGCCCGCCGCACGCTTTACTGAGTTTACATTCTCCGGACTTTTGGGGTTACTTAATCCAATGCTGACTTTTGATTTATTCAATGAGATTAATTGTCTCGCTATCAATCAGGCTATTGCCTGTGTTTCACGCCATTAATAATGGATGCAATTACAATAAGAACCAGTGTGCCGAACAATTGTAAAAAGGGCAATACAATAAAGATCAAACCTGAACTGCCATCTGACAGTACCGCCATATAATAATAGTAGTTAAGCACATTAATTCCTAAGAAAAACAAAGCGCTTATGACCAGAAACATCAATGCATTAACCGAGTCCTGGATAAAAAAATTTGTGATAAACAAAAGGCTGTAAGGAAGAGCCACCCAGATCATATAAAACACATGATCATCCTTTACCTCTATACTTGTACTATTGTCATGCCAGGATGGCCAGAAGTGAAATAACAAGGCATTCACAGTAACAATGCACAGGAGCATAACCGTATTAGATAAAAATAGTGCTGTCTTAGGAGTCATTGCAGGCAAATTTTTAAGCGTTAATTTAAGTTGATAAGCCCATTATATCGTGACAATGCTTCATAATCACCCGTCAATTCAAGCGTGTTTCCAGCACCGGGTTATCTGCACAGTGCAATTCAATATCCCTGTTGAGGTTTCCTGGATTTAAGGCTGCCCTTAGTCCCAGAGTTCCAGAATCGTCGCCATTGCTCGGGTGAATTCATCGAAGGAATGAGGTTTCACAATGTAGTCGTCAACATCATACTCAAACGCAACGGCCCGGTCTTTAGGCTCATTGGACGATGTCAGAACAATTATGCGTAGATCTTTGAGTTCCGGGTCACTGCGCAACTCACGCAAAAACTCGATGCCGCTCATCTTTGGCAGGTTGAGATCCAGAAGGATGAGTGCCGGCGGCAGTGATATTTTTTCATAGCCGTCCTGTCCGCGCAGCATGCTGAGCGCTTCCAGGCCGGTTCGGGCGATATGCAGGGGATTACTGATGTTATTCTTCTTCAGGGCGCGCTGGACGGTCATGATATCGACCCTGTCGTCCTCGATCAGTAATATTATCTCGTCTTTGTTCAACATAACTTGTTATTCCTAGTCTAATACCTTGTATTCATTTCCGACCACACTACTCTGAAGAGAGCTTGTTTGGCCAGGTAAAGTGGAAACACGCACCTTTTCCAGCTGCAGACTCCAATCTTATTGTGCCGCCATGTTCTTCCACAATTTTCTTGACCAACGCTAATCCGATACCAGTGCTGCTTTCAAAGTCACTCGACTTCAGGACCTGAAACATCATAAAGACTTTATCGTGATATTCCGGGGCTATTCCCTGACCGTCGTCGCACACGGTGAATTGATAGACATCGCCATAATTTTTGCTCCTGACCCGAATCTTTCCCCCGTCTCCCCCATGGTGTTTCAGGCTGTTACTGATCAGATTGGAGAACACCTGCCCGAGCTGGAGCCGATCAACGTACAAGGTTGGCATTTCACCCTTGATTTTAATAGTGAACCCTCCAGGAGGTGACAGTGAGTCTATTATCTCTTCGACCAGCTCTCTTGTGTCGACGTTATTTTCGGAGTCACCGGTCTTGCCTACCCGGGAATACTCCAGCAGTCCTTCAATCAGATCGTGCATCCGGCGTACCCGGTCGCGGAGCAGGGCAATTTGCTCCCGTGAAGCATCATCCAGTTTATCAGTGAGATCCTCTTCGATCCACTGGGCAAGATTGCTCACTGCCCGTAGAGGAGCCTTCAGGTCGTGAGAGGTCACATAGGCGAACTGTTCGAGATACTGAGCCTTGCGTTCCGCCTCAGCTGTACGGCTGGCGATATGTTGTTCCAGCGTTTCGTTGAGACTCTGCAGTTCCTGCTCAGCCGATTTACGCTCAATCACTTCCCGGTTCAGGGCATATACTGCCTCTTGCAGCTGTGATGTTCTCTCTTCAACTTCCTGCCGCACCCGTTTTGCCCGCCCCACTATGGTTGACAGGTAGATGCTGAGCAACAGGGTGAATGCCAGGCCTCCGGAGAAGATGACCCAGCTATTCCTGGTTTCAATATTGAATTTTTCGATAGCAGGGTGGCATACGACTTGCCATTGTTGGGTCCCTACCGAGATAGATTGAGTGTAGGTTTTCTGAGAAATATCAGTTTCGGTATCGGGCGCCAGGCCATCCCTCAATCGGGAGAGATGGGCGTACAGAAGCTGTCCATCCGCGCTGGAATGATCCTGATAGAACTGCAAATCAATCCCCCCCGAGCGAAGGCTTTCCAGGGCTCGCTCAACAATATCGCCAATGTAGAAGACGCCAATGGCAAATCCTCTGATTCTGCGGGAGCGCTGAGCCGGAATCTCTTCCGGCCCGGTGCTCTTAAAGAACACCGGAACCGCCACTACAATCCCGGTCTGATCACTGGTATCGTCGATGCGAGAGATCCCTGGAGAGACCTGGCGGCTTCGGCTGAGCTCCGCCTCCTGCAACAGAGTTGAAACAATGGGATTAGCGCCCAAATTGAGACCTAATATTTCTTTGTTGCTTTGATAGGGCTGGATGTAGAGGACAGGATAGTATACGGGCCGTTCAGGACTCTCTATCGGCTTGCCCGAAAGGTCGACTTCCCTGATCTGAAAGGGTGGAAAACTTTCCTGAGCCTCCTTCAAAAAGGCGGACCGGTTTTCAGCAAGAACTACAGGTACCCACTCCAGGGCCTTAATGCCGGCCTGACTTTTCAGTGCCGGCCCCACAAACTTTCGGAACTCCCGGCGGCCCACAAACTCCGACGCCTCAGTAAAACTGGCGATATCCTGGACTATCCCGAGGGAATACTCGATCTCCCGCTGAATGACTAATATACGATCCTGGGATGCTTCTCGGAATGCAATTTCGACCCGGCTTTTCTCCCAACTCAAAGATTGAACAAATGCGGCAATGGTTATTAAAATCCCTACCATGGCAACCAGTGAAACAGGAAAGTAGCCCCACCAGATTGATCTCGGAATCTGCGCCGATTCCTGGGATTGTTGAGGTATTACACTGTCTAGATATCTCTGACTCAGGTGCTTTTTTATGTGCAAAACTGCTGTGCACAGATTCTCTATGAAGCGGACTATTTCAGTGCCTGTGGGTATATTCCCCGGTTTCCCGTTATGATGTTTCCTGTTAGCACGTTTCATATCAGGACGTAACCGGAAAGTGCTGGGTTATGGTATTGCTGATGTGCATTAGTATCTCGTCAAGAGCCTCCTCAATTTCGGCGTTGATGATCAACGGGATCTTATGCTCTTCTGCTTCCATAATCAGATAAGACTGCAGTATCCATATCTGGTCAAGTTGTTTCAAGTAACGGGATGAAGTGCGCTCGGGTTGTTCTTTTTCCCGGTATTTAAGGCGCTTTCGCAGGGTCTTTTTGTTCTGAACGGCCAGCATCAGGGGAATGATAATAGCCTGGTCCCGGGCGATGTCCAGCTCAAGCTTCGAGGGTAACACATGGACACCATCGATGATCAGGTCGTGATTTTCCTTGACAGCACGGTAAATCGTCGCCTCCAGACCATGTTTGACTATTTTGTACTGGGACAGGAAACCACGGATCACCTCTGCGTCACCCGCTTCGGGCAGTGATTTACCTTCCTCTGTCAGCCCCCGCCAGGCTTCAAAACTCGAATAGGAGAGCGTGGGGATTTCTGTTGGCGGAAGGTAGCAGCGAACGATCTCCCGCATCATATCGGTAGATTGGGTCCTGACGATATTTAACTGATAGGCCAGTTCCGTTGTCAGGGTGCTCTTTCCAGTGCCCGTTATGCCTCCAACGAGTACGATCAAAGGCAGACCGCTCTCTTTGAAGCGTCGCCAGGAGAGAAACCGGTTCGCCGCCGATTGGGAACAGTGAACTTTCAGGCGCTGATATACAATCTCCCTTAAAGCAACATGATCAATAAGCGTCGTTTCCCCCTTCTGCAGGAATTCGTGAACCTGTTTTGCAGTGTCAAGCGCATCTGTGCGTTCAATGGCACAGGCCTGCAATGAACGCGAAAGTATGCCTGCTGAAAAAGGCACCTCATCGGTAGAGGTCTGGACCAGGATCTGCCGTTCCCGTGATGACCCAAGGTGATAAGATTTCGCCAGTCGCGCTCCAAAGCGCTCCCGCACTTCGGTTGACACCCGCTTCTTGAGTGTGTCAGTCGTAATCTCGGCTTTGTTCCCGATATTGTTCTCGAGGCTGGCACGAATAGACTGGGCAATCAGATAAGCGTCCTGAAATGAGAGGCCGGCCCGCACAAGGGACTCCACCAGTACCCCCCGTAGGAAGGGGATCCTCTCCTCGGTAGCACTCTCGATAATAAATAGTTTAGCCACGCGAACCCGCCGTCAGAAAAAACAGATGTTCTATGTGCACCGACCCCATCTGATACTTGAGTAATCTGTCCATTGATAATTTCAATCCAAGCAGGAAAATATCACTATTTTCCTGCTCCCGCAGTGGCGAGGTTAGCCAGAGCATTACTGATATTACCCAGTCGTTCGTCCTGACCTTGGACGTTGTGACGCTTCGCGATGAAGAACGGGTCGTTATAGGTGATGTGAACCTCCCTGAATCGGTCTTCCCAAACAAGAAACTTTTGCGGCAGGTCCAACGCGATCTCCTGCGAGGACTGCATCAATGGCGTTCCGGCATTGGGATTTCCGAACACTATCAATACCGGTTTGTTTCTATGTCTACCCTCACCATAGTCCAAAACCAGCGGGATCCTGAACGCCCCCGTCGCGCCAATGGCGTCTTGCAGTGCCAAAACCGTATCGTCCATTGACTGCTCACTGCTTATTGTGATCAGGCCGTTGTCCGGCATGACGAATCGCTCGGTAACACGCTCCAGCTTCTGCAGTACATGGTCATGCAAGGTGATGCTGTGTCTATCGACCAGATAACCGGTCGGGTTGCGTCTGCTTTGGATCAAGCCATCCTCGTCCTCAAAGACTAAGATCTTAATTGGCAGGTCGATGCCCACAGTTTGCGAGCGCCTCAATAGAGCACTTTCGATATACGCTGGCGGACGAGCGAATATCAATTGCGTAGGACGCAGCTCAAGACCCACGCTCAGAGCAGCCGCGGCGTGATTCACTGTCAATACGATCTCATACCCCTTCCTTTCCAGTGCGTCCTGAACAAGGTCGACAGCATTCTGCACACTGTCGGCCTCTTTAATAACTTCAGCCAAATCTTTGTCATATCGATGTGCCTGTACTGTCCCAACAGAAATTGCCAAAATTACAACACTGAGTAACCATTTCGCTAGCCTTTGCATTTCGAGCCTCCATTTCATTTAATTGTTATAGTCAATCAGGGTAAAGAATAAGAAATTCATCGACACATTACAATGCATAAATTTTAAATTTAATTTGTAAACAATTTAAACTGCATAAATAGATAACTTATTCATGCAGGGTAATAGGGTATACCCTAGGCTCATCAACTAATATCCCTAGTAAATTTATATGGAATTATAATTGGACTTAATCTATGATTTTTAATAAAAGACAGTATATACCTGAGTGTTCTGATATGTTTAATAGAGAAATTCAGATCGAGTTAACCGCTAGTTGAACAAAACCGCTTCGCGCTAACTTATTCTTCCCAGTGCAATACTGGCCTGGAGTGACCTTATATAGATCGGACCTATCTTAAAATTATTCGTTGCGATGAATACTATCGCTACTTATTAGGAGCACATCATGCATCAGACAGTGACCGAATTTCTCAACAAAGTTTGGACAATCCCTACAACCAACCCCGGCATGCCCCTTCAGGACCTAAAAAAAGCTATCTACTATCTTTACACACCACCCCCGCAGGTTGGCATTTCCCAAGCGTGGACCCAAATCGACTACCATCCTTCAGTACCACATCAGATGGGATGGCGGGTATATGTAAGTGCAACGGCTAGGTCGCTAAAGAAAGTCTGGGAAGCTCTGCAATCATTGTTTTCCGGTCAGCCGGACGTGTTGGCGGCCAAGCATACAACGACTGCGGCAGCTGCGACACGCGTCGACACGATCGTAGTGTATCTCCTTAATGCCTCAGCCAAAGACACGCTTATCGCTGGGATGCGTACACTCTTAATAAAACTTTGGAACCAGAACATGCAGGCTTTTAATAAGCAGGGCATTATCGGCAACCCCTGGTCTAACGATTATGATGCACCGCACAGCACAGCAACTGTGTCAAAAAAACTCAGCCTATGCATTAACCTTAGCAGGCTGAATACAAATCTATGTCTTTGGCATGGCCAATTCTCATAACTCTACTTCTGATAACACAGAAACCCATAAGTAAGGCATCGCTGAATCATTTTTACAGCTACTCATGTATTTGTAAGAATCGTAGCCTATTCGATGTGCATTAAGCATTTGCTTCAGAGCTCAACCAGCTAGTAGATCCATCTATCTGGTCATTATTTCAGGTTCATTTCAGGTTCATTTCATATACTAGCCGCACTAAGATTTAAAATGGATAAAAAAATGAACCTTAAATATTATTTCAATGCATTCACCTTATCGCTCATTGGTTTGGGACTTATGCCTTATTCCGCCTCTGCTGTTTCGCTGGATTTCGTGCAATTACTGGATAATGTCATTCAGCATCAGCCTGAGCAACAAACCACAAAAGGGATTGCGGAGGTACACTCTGCGAATCAGTCCTTATCCGATAGCTGGATTTCCGGGGACGTTGATCTGATTGTGCATCATGAAAATGATACTTTAACCGATAATAATGATTATAAAAACTGGGAAGTAGGTGTAGAATTCCCCATCTGGCTACCCAGTCAGAAAAATGCCCAAAAACAGATTACAGCCAGCTATGGACAAGAATTGTCCGCCCAGCAAACCTATCTCAGATGGTTAGCTTCAAGCGTCCTGCGAAAACTGGTGTGGAACTATCAAAGCGCCGAAATTGAAGTCGAAGCGGCTCATTCGGCATTACAAAAAAGTAAGTCGTTGCGACATAAAGTTCAGCAAAAAGTCAAAGCAGGGGAAAGCCCCAAAATTGACCTGTTATTAGCAAACAAAGCGGTATTAAAACAACAAAATGAACTTATACAGAAACAAAGTGCCTTAACCATCGCTCAATATCAGTTCCAAAAATGGACGCAGACCAATCAACCACCCGAAAATATTAAGGAAAGGCCGCTGGCAGCCATTCCGCTAATGCAGCACCCGAAAATTGTCAAACTATTATCCGCTCTGCAAATTTCACAATCTTCCTTACAAAAAGTGAAATCCTTTAAACAGGAAAGTCCACGTATCTTTGTCGGTGCAAAAAATGATAAAGATAAAAACACTGAAGATACCGCTTTAATGTTTGAAGTGTCTATTCCCCTGGGTGTGAATCCAACCTTTTCACCCAAAGTGGCTGAACAAAAACGTAATGTATATGAACAACAGGCTGTTTTAGACACAGCCAAAATTCAGCTTGAGCAGCAAATTTTTCAGGCTCAACAAAACCTGGCTTCAGCCAAACAGAGTATTCTCTTTTCCAAGAAGCAATATAAAATCAGTCAACAGGCACTCACCATGTCAGAAACCGCTTATCAGTTAGGTGAAACGAACATTCAGAATCTATTATTGGTTCAACAAGATACTGCAGAGGCAAAATTGAACTATGAGTTAGCACAGGCGCGCTCAGGTCGCGCGATTGCTGACTTGAATCAGATATCAGGACATATTTTAGGAGCAGAACAATAATGTTTAGTGTAAATACCAGGGCTTTATTTTTATCAGCTTGTCTACTTGCAACCGGCCTGTCTCAAATATCGTTCGCCAGTGACTCGATGACTGAATTGAACCTTAGCACTGCCCAGCAATCTGCTATGGGGATGCAAACCGCAGCGGCAAAACAAACTGATTTGGTGCCCAGTGCCATCTATCCGGCTCAGGCCACTATCCCTTTGCAAACCATTCGCAGTCTTTCCAGTCCGCTTTCCGGGCAGATTATAAAACTGAATTACGTCCATGGTCCTATTGAAAAAGGGCAGGTGGTTGCAGAAATTGAAAGCCCTGATTTATTAAAAATACAGGAAACTTTTTTAGCCACCCTGTCGGATCTAAAAGTTAGCCAGCAAAATTTAACTCGAGCACGGAAACTGACTAAAAGCGGCGTATCTTCGACTAAAAAACTGCAACAGGCACTTTCTGAAGTTAAAAAACTTTCCTTAAAAAAAGCGCAATTTAAAAAGAACCTGGCACTGGTTGGTATGGCCGCTGCTGCAATTGAGGATCTGGAAAAAACTGAGAAGCTACAGCCTGCTATCCTGGAAATTAAATCACCCATTACCGGTCAGCTTTTTGATCTGGAAGTGAGACTGGGAGAACGTGTATCTGAAAATCAGTCCCTTATTTCACTTGGAGAAACCAACCCCATCATCCTGGTGGTTCGCGTGCCTGTGGAAACAGTCAATAATATTACAGAGGGTCAAAAAGTGGAAGTGGTTTCTATTGCTAAAAAAGGACTGGTGAAGCATATTGATCCCATGGTTGATCCTATGACCCAATCGGTAGATATCCATATTAAGGTACAAAACGACGATCAGAAACTTCGTTCCGGACAATTATTTAAAGTGCGCTTTTTAACAGAAAACACTCAGCCTGTTTATAAAATTTCTGCCAATGCAATCAGTCAATATAACGGCAGGACGGTAGTATTTGTACAACACAAAGAGACCATACAGGTACTGCCAATCCAGGTAATTAATATCACCAATAAAATGTTGTATTTTACTTCTGAAACAAAACCGGCAGTGCCTTTAAATATCTATATAAAAGGCTCCACAGCGCTCAAATCCGCTTTGGATGCCGCCAATACTTCTGGCGAGGAATAAGGACAACAGTATGTTATCAAGAATTTTACAATTTTTCCTTATCCAGAGAACTCTCGTTGTGCTGATCGTTTTTGCCGTATTGGCAGGGGGTTGGCAGGCTTTCCAGAAGATCCCCATTGATGCCTTTCCGGATGTATCACCCGCTCAGGTAAAAATGATTTTCAAAGCACCGGGAATGACACCTGCGGAAGTTGAACAAAGAATCATAGCTCCGTTAGAGCTTGAATTATTAGGCTTACCCAATCAAAAAATCCTACGCTCTTTAGCAAAATACGGCATTGCTGATATTACCCTGGATTTTACTGAAGGCACTGACATCTATTGGGCCCGACAGCTGGTGTCCGAAAGATTAAATAATATGGATTTGCCGCAGGGTGTAGTGGGTGGAATGGCACCCTTGTCGACACCATTGAGCGACGTTTATATGTTTACCATAGAAGGTAATACGCTTAATAATATGGAAAAACGTGACCTGCTGGACTGGGTCATCCGTCCGGCACTACGCTCAGTACCAGGTGTTGCAGATGTTAATATGTTAGGCGGCTTTACCAGAACCTTTGTGGTAAAACCCGACTATCAAAAACTGCATACATTTCATGTCAGTCTGGATCATATGATTACGGCTTTGCAGCAGAACAATAAAAACGATGGTGCCGGTCGCCTGAACGAAGGTGAAGAAGTATTTCTGGTTCGTACTCAAGGCAATCTGAGCAATTTGTCGGACATAGAGAACATTGTTGTTGATTATAAAAATAGTGTCGCGATTACCATCAAGGATTTGGCCACGGTAGAAATTGATTCTCTGTATCGCAATGGTGCAGTGACGCAAAATGGTCAGCAAGAAGCCGTCCAAGGCCTGGTAATGGCCTTAAAAGGGGCTAATTCCCGTGAAGTTATTACCGGCATTGAAGCTCGTTTGCAAGATCTGGAATCAGCTTTTCCTAAAGGCATCTCGGTGGAGGTCTTTTATAACCGCAGTGATTTGGTCAATGCAGCCATTTACGGCGTTTCTAAATCTTTAGCTGAAGCAGTTGTTCTGGTCATGATCGTGTTGCTGCTTTTTTTAGGCAATCTGAGAGCGGCAATAACCGTGGCATTGATTCTGCCCCTGGCAGCCTTAATGACCTTTATTCTTATGCGCTGGTACGGTTTGTCTGCCAACCTAATGTCCTTGGGCGGTCTGGCAATTGCCGTTGGTATGCTGGTGGATGCTGCGGTTGTGGTGGTTGAAAACATTGTCTCACATCAGGAAAAAGACGCAGAAAAATCACAGGGACAGCTGCACAAAATGCACATTATTTTCCGTGCTTTAAAAGAAGTCTCGACCCCTGTC
>RCNG010000318.1_pt1 | contig 21323 bp, 20 predicted proteins | sample 2041371 | NCBI WGS metagenome assembly RCNG01 (sample SAMN09708227, study PRJNA481090) | Marine sediment metagenome, whole genome shotgun sequencing project. | biome: marine sediment; feature: ocean; material: sediment; isolation source: Sewage treatment plant 1 marine sediment (STP1) ... | reverse complement strand
ATGTGGACGTCGATGCCCCCTGGAGAATGTGCCTTGGGGACGATACATATATCACCCCGCATGTTTACGCATGAATAGCAAACGGCGATTTGATGTAATACTATGAAATTGATCGCCCCAACTGCTTCGGGCGATTTTGATATTTCTCTTATCTATGCTTCATCTGATTGTCCCGCAGAACCCACAATGTCATGTTGAACTATTGAGGCTTCCTGTTTTCAACCTGTGGAAGGAGACAGGGATCTTCTGCCTCTTGGTGTTACTTCTGTTTCGAAAGAAAGTCTTCCGGCATCTTGAGGGCGACGACCTCCCCGCGGGCCGTTTCCTTTCCTTCGGCACATAGGGTGACGGAAATCACCATTTTGCGGCCTTTGCTTTCTTTCACCCGGCCTCTCAACTCCAGGGATGTATCAATAGGCGTCGGTGCCACGTAGTCGACGTGCAGGGAAACCGTAACAAATCGTTCCACGGTATCGATACCCAGTGATTTACCTTCTTCCTGATATTTAGCGGAAGCAGCTGTGGCGGTGGCATGGCAGTCGATCAAAGAAGCGATCAATCCACCGTAGACGTAACCGGGAAAAGCCGTATGATAGGCTTGAGGTTGAAAACGGCAGATGGTCTCTTCCCCCTCCCAGTAAGTCTTGACTTGATATCCATGTTTGTTCGATTTGCCGCATCCATAGCAGACGGCAATATCGTCCGGGTAAAAATCCTGCACCGCTTTCTTTGTCATCAAAAATTTCTCCCCTGACTTTCGTTTGGATCGGAACGCTGAAATTGAATTACGAAGAAGACGAAGCGTAGAGTTCGGGTAACAGGTCTGACAGGTATCGTATCAAAGCGGTGACTTTATAGGTCCCATTGGGCAGTCGCGTGACGCCTGTTTCCTCTTTTTAAGGTAGCCAGGCTCAAGTGCTTTTTCTGCGTCAATTGCCTCTGCAAAGGGGTTTAAACCGAGGATGGCCAGCCCCATCAGAACCAGCCCACCTATGATCAAGAGCTTCTTCATAACGCCCTCCTGCTTTATGGATTTGATATTCCATGGTATCCGGGTCCACGGTATTCATCAAGATGAAACCCGTAGATTCTCGTTTGAAATTGATGACGGACTGAAAAGCCTGTATAAAGGACTGGGGATTCGTCTCTATGCCCAGGAAGCCGACTCTTTAAAAAATTGGGGAAGCGGTCGTTAAATGTACTTTACTCATTTCAAAGGAGGCAAACATGCCGACCATCGATGACTTCATTCGACCCAAGGAATGGACCTCGGACGTGGTGCTGCAAACTGGACAGGCCGTCAGAAAATGGGCGGAAGAGCGATACCGCCCCATTCTCGAGCAGGTGGATGAAGACTGGAAGGAGCACAAACTCATCGAACCGCTGCTCAAAGAGGTCCTGGTCGATCTCGGCCTCAACGCCGCCTTCTTCCCCGCTGAGGTCGGGGGAAACGACATGCCCCAGGACGAGGTCATGGCCCTGACGAGTGTTGTCTGTGAGGAGTTGTCCAGGGTGGATGCCGGCTTTGCAACAGCCGCGATTTGTTCGACCTGGGGACTCGTGCCCATTATGCTCGAGCCGCACCGAAACATGGAGCTCCTCAGGGAATTCGGGCCCAAGTTCTGCGGCAAGGAATTGTACGTGGGTTGCCACGCGATTACAGAACCGGCCAGCGGTGCGGATATCGAGAACCTGGGTGTGATGAAGGGCAAAACCATCCAGACAACCGCGACCCTCGACGGCGACGAGTGGGTGATCAATGGGCACAAGATCTGGCCGACCAATTCGGGAAAGGTGGCAGACCTCTATTCGGTCGTTTGCACCACCCAAAAGGGCAGCACGGACCTGAATGACTTTGCCGTCATCCTGGTGCCGGCCGATACGGAAGGGGTTTCCGTGGGGAATCCGTACCAGAAGGCGGGCATGGCGGCCGATATCAACACGGATGTCTGGTTCGATAATGTGAGGGTACCGAAGAGATACCGCATGCACGGCCCGGGGGATGATGTGAAGTACTGGATACGGACCGTGAGCATGGGACAAATAGGCGCGGCAGCCTTTTCGGTGGGGGTGATGAAGGGTGTCTATGAGATCATCAAGAAGTGGACCACAGAGCGGGTCATTGCCGGGAAGCCGCTCAAGGAACACAGCATCTGCGCAGACATGCTCTCCGAGGTCGCCATGCTGATCGAGTCAACGTCCGCGTGGATGTGGACGTACATAAGGGAATGGGATCATCCCGAGATCTACGGGAAGGACCCATGGGACGAGGACTTCACTCTCAAGACGAGAGGCCTGGCGGTATACGCCGGTATCGCTGTCGAACAGGCTTGCAGCCGAGCCATGGATTTTATGAGCTCCTATGGCTACGCCCGTGAGTTTGGAATCGAGAAGCACTGGAGGGATTCCAAGATCATCGGACTCTGGATGGGAGGAAGGGCGCTGAAGACCGTGGAAAACGCGCGATACTGGTATGATCTTCAGACCATCTGATGGCCCAGATGGAATTGACAAGGCTGCTGCTTCCGGACATGCTCAGGAGAAGAAGATCTTGCCCAGCCAGGAGAAGTGCAAACGAAAAATGACGATGACGACCAGAAAAATCCTTCCCGGTGAAACCAGAATCGGTTGGGTCGGTACGGGCGTGATGGGGGCCAGCATGTGCGGGCACCTGATCGACAAGGGGTTTTCCGCTACGGTCTACAACCGTACCCAGAGCAAGGCGGAGCCGCTACTGGCCAAAGGAGCGGCCTGGGCCGGCAGTCCCAAGGAAGTGGCAGAGCAAAGCGACGTGGTTTTCACCATTGTCGGTTTCCCTCGCGACGTGCGAGAAGTGATCCTGGGCGAGAGCGGCGCACTGGCCGGGTCCGGGGAGGGTGACATCCTGGTCGACATGAGCACGAGCGAACCGTCGCTGGCAATGGAGATTGCGGAACAGGCGAAAATCAAAGGCGTCTACAGCGTAGATGCACCGGTCTCCGGCGGCGACATAGGGGCACGCGAAGCGCGACTGTCGATCATGATCGGCGGAGACAGGGAGGCGGTCGAGGCCCTTCAGCCCTGCTGGGGGGCGATGGGCAAGACGATCGTCCACCAGGGCGGACCCGGTGCCGGCCAGCACACGAAAATGGTCAATCAGACCCTCATCGCAACGAACATGATCGGCGTATGCGAGGCGCTGTTGTACGCGCACAAAGCCGGCCTCGATCTGGATTCCGTTATGCAGTCGGTTGCCTCCGGAGCAGCCGGCAGCTGGTCGCTGTCGAACCTGGGACCGCGGATCATCAAGAACAACTTCGATCCCGGTTTCTTTGTCGAGCACTTCATCAAGGACATGGGCATCGCCCTGGATGAAGCCCAGCGCATGGGACTGGCGCTGCCGGGATTGGCCCTGGCCAAGCAACTGTACTTGGCCGTTCAGGCTCAGGGTCACGGGCGAGACGGAACGCACGCACTGCAATTGGCGCTCGCTTCGATGTCCGACATGGACTGGAAGAACCGCTAATAGGGTTTGTAGGATTTCTCCTCGATGAAGTCTGATCCGAGTTTTCGATTGATTGCCTTCTTGACTTCGAAGCGCCTGTCGTTGTTCTGATAGACGGCGCGCGCGAGCTGTATGAAGGCGTCATCGAAAGTCTCTTGCGACTCCTTGTTACGGATATCCTCTTCGATCACCCAGAGCTTTTCGTTGATGGCCTCGAGTTCAGCCATTTCGTCGCTCACATCCTTCCTGGAGAAGGGCAACTCTTCCAGCAGGCGATTCAGTCCGTTCAGTTCTCGCTCGATGTTCTCGAGCTTGGCCGCGTCTCTTATGCGGCTGCGCTTGATTTCGAGAATCGTGAGCTTGTCGAAGAACTCGCCGATCGAGATTTCCACAGGAACGTTCATGCTGCCACCTCATTCTCCATTGCGTTCAGAGATTCATCTGCGTGATGTCGCCCCGGTCGTCTTGATAAGACCACAGGCTTGCCCGCGGGGCTCCATCGGAACTCAAGAGGATGTCTAATTGACAGCCGGGCGGTTGTCAAGCATGCTCTTGTCGGAGAAGAAGACCGTGAAAGGACCGCGGAATCTCGGAGGGACTCGGATGGCATTTGACCCTGGTTTCAATGCCCTGCAACCCATGGCGGACAACGATCTGTGGTTCGTCATTCACGAAGAGAAGCTGGCCGTTAGAAAGGTCGGGGACGCCTATTACGTTCCCCGCTTTTCGGATGTGAAACAGGGTCGGGAATCGTTGGAAGGAGCGCAGTACTTCGGTCTGAAGGACGGAAGCCCCTGCTTTCTCGCAGAGTTGGCCGACCCGGGTGCACTCGCCGATGGGTTCGAACTCAGGGGAATCTTCGAGCTCTTGGGCTTGCTTGAGGATGAACTGCTCCTGGTGGCGGGCTGCGCGGCGCAGCTTATCCGATGGGGCCGAAGCCACAGGTACTGCGGTCAGTGCGGCAGGCCGACGGAAGACAAGGCGGATGAACGGGCCAAGACCTGCGCGGATTGCGGACTGAGCTGTTACCCTCGCCTCTCTCCCGCGGTCATCGTGGCCGTTGTCAAGAACGACAAGCTCTTGCTCGCCACTTCACCAAGATTTCGCTCCAGTTTCTGGAGCGTTCTGGCGGGATTCGTGGAACCCGGAGAAACCCTCGAGGAATGCGTGGTGCGTGAAGTCCAGGAGGAAGTGGGGATCACGGTCAAGAATGTCCGATACTTCGACAGCCAGCCGTGGCCGTTTCCCGATTCACTGATGCTCGGGTTTACCGCTGAGTACGCAGAGGGTGAGATCAAGACGGATGACGACGAGATCGTGGACGCGGAGTGGTTTGCGGCGGACAACCTCCCGAACATCCCCCCGAAAGTGAGCATCGCCAGGAGGCTGATCGATTGGTTCGTGGAGAACTACTCGAAGGAGTCCTCCTGATCCAGCGTTGCGGGCTACCATCTTACAGGTCCTTGACATCTCTCCCGGATTTGATTACTATATGACTAATTGGTAAAATAGTAAATTATTGCCATGGATGATGCGAGGCGGCCATGACATTGCGGGAAAAGGAAAGAAAGAAATGTGAGCTTCAGGCCGAGGTCCTGAAGGCCCTTGCCCACCCCCTCCGGCTGGCTGTTGTGCAGTACCTGGCGAAAGAAGAGAAATGCGTATGCGAGATCGTCGACTACGTGGGAACCAGCCAGTCGAACATTTCCAAGCACCTGAGTGTCATGAAGAAAGTGGGCATCCTCTCCGACAGGAAGGAGGGGCTTTCCGTGTACTACAGGCTGAACATGCCTTGTGCTCTGAACTTCTTCCAATGTGTCCAGGAAATTATCGAAACCCAACTTTCCGAGCGCTCCGCAGCGCTTAGGTAATTCTTGAGGAGGAACACACCATGAAGATCGCCGTGCTTGGCCCCGGGTGTTTGAAATGCAGGAAGCTCTACGAGAACGCGCAACAAGCCGTGGCCGAGGCCGGAGTGGAGGCGGAGCTGGAAAAGGTCGAAGACATCCAGAAGATCAACGAGTACAACGTCTTCATGACACCGGCACTGGTCGTGGATGGGACGGTCAAGTCCACGGGGAAGGTTGCTTCTCCGGAGCAGATCAGGAAGTGGATCGAATCAACATGAGCGAACGACGTAAACTCATCTACATTCTGCTCGCCTTTCTCGCAGCTTACTTCCTGCCGATCCAATGGCCTCGCTTTCAGGGAGCCGTCTTCGAGGCCCTGGCCCTGGTCCGCTGGTATGCCAGGGAGCACGTGATTCTCTGTCTGGTCCCTGCATTCTTCATCGCGGGAGCCATCAGTGTGTTCGTGTCTCAGGCCTCGGTCCTCAAATACTTCGGAGCAAGCGCGAACAAGGTGCTGGCCTACGGTGTGGCCTCGGTGTCGGGCTCTATCCTGGCTGTCTGCTCCTGTACGGTGCTTCCGCTCTTTTCAGGCATCTACACGCGCGGGGCAGGCCTCGGACCCGCGATCACCTTCCTCTACTCGGGCCCTGCCATCAATGTTCTGGCCATCATCCTTACGGCCCGCGTGTTGGGACCGGAGATGGGAATTGCCCGCGCCGTGGGTGCCGTCCTGTTCAGCGTGATCATCGGGCTGCTCATGCATTTCTTCTTCCTCAAGGAAGAACTGTCCCGTGCGAATCGAGGGGAGGTCGCCATGGGTGAGGACGAAGACGTGGCGCGTCCCCTCTGGAAGGACGGCTTGTACTTCTTCTCCATGGTCGCGGCCCTGGTCTTCCTGAACTGGGGAGCCCCCCAGACGGAGGGTGGAATCTGGGCCGACATCTATCACGCAAAGTGGGGCGTCTCCGCCTTCTTTCTCCTGGCCGTGGCCTTCATGCTGATCCGCTGGTTCAAGAAGGACGAACTGTCCGAGTGGGTGGATGCGTCCTGGGGTTTTGCGAAACAGATCCTTCCTCTTCTCCTGGTCGGGGTGCTGGCAGCCGGCCTGCTCCTGGGCCGGCCCGGCCAAGAAGGCCTGATACCCTCCGAGTGGGTGAGCAGGCTGGTCGGGGGGAACTCCTTGTGGGCGAACCTGTTTGCCTCTGTCCTTGGGGCCTTCATGTATTTCGCGACCCTTACGGAAGTCCCGATTCTCGAGGGCTTGATGGGCGCGGGTATGGGAAAGGGGCCGGCCCTGGCTCTGCTCCTGGCGGGTCCTGCGCTTTCCCTGCCCAACATGCTGGTCATCAACCAGGTGATCGGTCCCAGGAAGACAGTGGTTTTCTGCACCCTCGTGGTCATCATGGCGACCCTCTCGGGGATCCTTTACGGGACTATCTTCTAATAACCGATTGAAAGAGGAAGAAAAAGATGCAACCAAGTCAAACGAATGATCAAATAGGGGAAATAGGGGAAAAAATAGGGGTCAAACCTACACATTTGACAAAATCCTTCGGTGTACCCAGAGGCCCGGTGGTTGGCCTGTTCGTTTCCCTGTGTCTCCTTCTTGCCTCTTCTCTCGTTTCAGGGGTGGAGCCGGTGGGTGAAAGCCGGGAAGCCCCTGAAGCGCAGGTGTTGGTAACGTACTACTATACGAGCTACCGATGTCCCACCTGCAAGAAGTTGGAGACCTACTCGCGTCAGGCAATCGAAGAGGGTTTTCCCGAGGAGCTCGAAGAAAAGAGGATCGTTTTCCGCACGCTCAATCTGGACGAACCGGAGAACAGCCGCTACGTGGAAGACTACAAGCTGGTCACCAAATCCCTGATCATCTCCTTGAATCGAAACGGTAAGGAGATCAAATGGAAGAACCTGGCTGACATCTGGAAACTTGTGGGGGATCAGGAGAAATTCGGGGAGTATGTTCAGAGAGAGACCCGGGGCTTCTTAGAGGAACTCTAAATGTCTTTCATCCTCTCGGTGGCATCGGCCTTCTGGCTGGGTGTTCTGACCTCCATCAGCCCCTGCCCGCTGGCCTCGAATGTAGCAGCCATTTCCTATCTCACCAAAGACGTGGATCAGCCGCGCCGTGTGCTCCTTGCCGGCATTCTCTACAGCCTGGGAAGGGTGATCACCTATGTGGGGTTGGGGGTGCTGATCGCGGGATCGCTCATGAGCGTCCCCAAGGTTGCCTTCTTCCTCCAGACCCGGATGAACCAGATCCTGGGGCCGGTCCTGGTCCTGGCCGGGGTGTTCCTCCTGGGCTGGATTCGGCCCGGATTCACCGGGGTGAGCGCTTCGGAACGAACCGCCTCTCGGCTCAAGGCCCTTGGATACGCCGGGGCCCTGCTGCTGGGCCTGCTCTTTGCCCTGTCCTTTTGCCCTGTTTCAGCCGGGCTCTTCTTTGGCAGCCTCATTCCCCTCGCGCTGCAGCAGGGCGCTCCCGTCGCGCTCCCCGTCGCCTACGGCCTGGGGACCGGACTGCCCGTGCTGGGATTCGCTCTCGCCATCGCCTTCGGCATCAAGGGCCTGAGCCGGGCGTTCGAAAAGACCTCTCAACTCGCCTCCTGGCTGCGCAAGCTGACCGGTTTGGTCTTCGTCCTGGTGGGGCTGTACTACATTTTTTCCCACCTTCTCCTGCCCCTGCTGCGCACGGTCGCCTAGAGATGGCAAGGTTCTTTTCCGTCCTCCGTCCTCCATCCTCCATCCTTCAGCGCCACCCGCCGCATCGCTTCATAGGCCCCAAATAGCTAAGATTCTTGGGAAAAAGTGTCGATGTACCCCCCAGAGCAGGGGGATGGATCGGAATCCCAGCGAAAGAGGCCTGAAGGTGAGAAAGACGTTCAAGATCCTGTTTCAGGTGTTTAGGTCCTCTTCCCTTTCTTCAGTGGGGTTGCAGGAGTTCGAGTTCGAAGAGAGACGGAAGAGGCTTCTCCTCGCCTACTTCTCCCTTGTCGGCCTGATCCTCATGTGCAGTCTCGCCCTTTCGGACTTCCTGGGCGGCAATCTCCTGGAAGGAACGTTCGAACTCCTGATCGCCGGCTGGTTGTTTTGCGCGCTGAGCCTGCTCAGGAGACTGAAGAAGGTGGTGGTCCTTTTCCGGATCACCATGGCCCTCCTGATCTTTCTCGTATTTCAGGTCCTCATCAGCGATGCGGGTGCGCAGGGATCGAAGCTCCTCTGGTATTTCGGCCTGCCTCCCTGCATCTTCTTTCTGCTGGGGAAACGGGAAGGAATCATCTGGAATGGCGCCTTTCTGATCGCCACGATCTTTCTGATCGTCGACCCCGGCGACCTTCTTGGAATCTATCCCTACGATCCGGATACGATCGTGAGATTCACCGGTTCCTTCCTGATCGTCTCGTCCCTTGCGTACATCTTTGAAAGTATGCGGCACAGGGGCCAACTGACCATGCAGGAAGAGAAGGAGAAACTGGCCAGGGCCAAGCAGGAGCTCGAGGAAGCGAACCGAAGACTGCAGGAGACCTCGGACCGTGCTCACGAGCTCGCGAAAAAGGCGGAGGCGGCGAACGTGGCCAAGAGCGAGTTCCTGGCCAACATGAGCCACGAGATCCGCACGCCCATGAACGGTGTCCTGGGCATGACCGGTCTGCTCTTCGATACGGAGCTGAGCGATGAGCAGCTCGAGTACGTGGAAACGGTTCATTCCTCCGGGGAATCCCTGATGTCCCTGATCAACGATATCCTGGATTTCTCCAAGATCGAGGCCGGCCAGCTGGATCTGGAGGTTCTCGACTTCGACGTTCGCACGACCCTGGAAGACGTGGTCGATATGCTGGCCGTACCGGCCGAAAACAAGGGGCTGGAGCTCTCTTGCCTGGCCTATCCGGATGTCCCCTCTCTTGTGCGGGGCGATCCCGGCAGGCTCCGGCAGGCCCTGCTCAACCTGGTCGGGAATGCGATCAAGTTCACGGAACAGGGAGAAGTCCACATCCGCGTGCGCTCGACACAAGAGACCGACACGCATGTGACGATGCGTTTCGATGTTACCGACACGGGGATCGGCGTCCCGACAGACCGCCTGGACAGGCTGTTTCAGTCCTTCTACCAGGTGGACGCCTCGATCACGCGAAAGTATGGGGGCACGGGGTTGGGGCTGGCGATCTCCAAGCAGCTGGCCGAGATGATGGGCGGCCGGATCGGCGTAGCGAGCGAGGCAGGCAAGGGCTCTACCTTCTGGTTCACCGCCGTTCTGGAGAAACAACCCGGCGCACGCGACCAGGAGGTCATCGTCCCGGAGGACGTTCGGGGCGCGCGCATCCTGGTGGTCGACGATCATCCGACCAACCGGCTGGTACTTCGGGAGTTGTTGCGTTCCTGGGACTGCCGTTTCGAGGAGGCCGCGGACGGCCAACAGGCCCTGGCGAGCCTCCACCGGGCCGTTACAGAGGGAGACCCGTTCAAGATTGCCCTGGTGGATATGCAAATGCCGGTCATGGATGGGAAGACCCTGGGCGGAAGGATCAAGGCGGATCCGGACTTGAGGGACACGCTCCTGGTCATGCTCACCTCGGTGGGGCAGCGTGGGGACGCCCACAAATTTCAGCAAGCCGGATTTTCCGCCTACATGACGAAGCCGGTCAAGGTGTCCCAGCTGTATGACTGCCTTGCGACCGTCCTGGGGGTCGCCTCTGTCGGATCCGAGCAACCCGGGAGGCCGATCATCACCCGGCACACCCTTATGGAGGACAAGAAGCGGAGGGTCCGTATTCTGGTGGCCGAGGACAACGTGGTCAACCAGAAGGTGGCTGTCCGTATCCTGGAGAAACTGGGCTATCACGCCGATGCCGTAGCCAACGGCCAGGAAGCTATAACGGCCCTGGAAAAGATCGGGTACGATCTTGTCCTGATGGACGTGCAGATGCCGGAGATGAACGGGTTCGAGGCGACCCGGATCATTCGGGGCCCGGGGTCCGGGGTCCTCCGGCACGACATCCCGATCGTGGCCATGACGGCTCATGCACTGAAGGGAGATCGGGAACGATGCCTCGACGCGGGCATGGACGACTACGCGAGCAAGCCGGTGACCGCCCTGGCCCTGAGCGAGATCCTGGACAGGCATCTGGGGAGCGCTGCGTCATCGGGCGGGGTCGTTTCGGAGCAGAATCCGTCACAGGCGAGGCCTGTCGAGATCGAGCAGATCCAGGAGGTCGCCGACGGAGATATCGAATTCGAGCGTGACTTGATCCAGACGTTCCTCTCGGACAGTGAGGAACAGATCCGCGGCCTCGAAGTCGCCCTTGGAGAGCAGGATGCGGAAGAAGTCCGGGGGCGGGCACACACGATCAAGGGCTCCAGCGCGAATGCCGGGGCGAAGGTTATGCAGGAACTCGCCTATCAGATGGAAAAGATCGGGGCCGGCAAGGAACTCGCACAGGCGCCGGACGTCCACTCCGAGCTGAAGGACGCCTTTGAACAGGCTCGCGAGTTCCTCCAAGCCCACCTGAGATCTCTGGAATCCCCTGCAGAGGAACGCCTTCGGGAAGACGGACAGGACCCTCTGCTAAAGACCTGACGACTTTGGTGCCATCCCTGGCTCATTTTGTCTCGTCCTCGTTGTCGAACCGGAGCAGCCACCTGACTCATTGGCTATTAGGCGTTAGCTCTTAGCTTTTAGCTCCTCGCCACCCCCCAGGCAGAGTGCCCGACATGGGGCGGCTGGGCGGGCTAACAGCTAAAAGCTAACAGCCGAGGATGAGGACGAGGACGACGAACGGTTTCATCCCCCCTTCACAATCGACGCCATCAGTTTGTCAAGCTTGTCCGTTACGTCGCTCACACGGATTCGATCGATGGCGGCCGGGTTGCGTACGCGTCTTCCCCACGACACCTGGTCGACCGTCTTGCCGAGCTCCGCTTCCAACGCTTCCGGGTATTTGTTCACGACCCATTGCCGGCTTAAGTAGGGGCCCGTGCGCATTGGGTTGGACGTAGCGTACAAGCCGATCACCGGTGTCCCGACCGTCGTAGCCATGTGGACCGGCCCGGAGTCGGGCGCGATGAGGACGTGGGCCTCATCCAGCAACGCCAGCAATTCCTTCAGGCCGGTCTGACCGATCAGGTTCGTCGGTGTGTGTCTGGTGATCCTGCAGATTTCGTTCCCGTACTCCGTTTCCATGGTTGTAGATCCCCCTGTCAGGATGACCCGCATGTCGTGTTTTTCAACGGCATGGTCGGCCACCGCCGCGTACCCTTCCACGCTCCAGTTGCGCCAGTTGCGATACCGAGAGGTCGAGCAGGGGCTGATGACAAGGGTCCTTGTGTCGGTCTGTATGTGTTTCGCGGTGAATTCTCTGGCCCTGTCCGGGATCGGAATGTCCCACCGAAGGTTTGGTTCCTTGATGCCCAGGGCCTCTGTGAAGCCGAACAGGCCGTCCATCACGTGTTGGTTCTTCTTCGCCTCGATTCGATCCGTCGTGAACAACCATTGGAAGTCCCGGGCGCGGGCACGATCGAAGCCCAGCCGGACGGGACTGGAAATCAACCGGCTCGCCGTGCTGGAGCGGAGGGAGACCTGCATGTGAACCAGGAGGTCGAAGGCCCTGCCTTGCATCTCCCGGCGCAGATCACGGTAGGCCCGCCAGCCTCGAGACTTGTCCAGGATATTGAAGGTCACGCCCGGAATGTCCCCGACCAGAGTGGATTCGAGCTTTCCGATGACCCAGGTGATGTTCGTGGTCGGCCAATGGTCCTGGATGGCCCGCACAACCGGCACGGAGTGACAGACGTCCCCCACCGCCGACAGTCGGAGGATGCAAATGCTTTTCGGTTCGGATGTGAAGGACAGAACCTGTTTCACCTTTGACCTATCAATGAATCGCCTGTGACTCGACACGAAGTAACAGGTAGATGCCCAGGGCGGCAAAGAGTATGTTGGCGGCCCAAGCCGCTACCAGAGGATGCAGCAGGCCTGTCTGACCGATCGATACGGTGACGGCAAAAAGGACCCAGAAGGTGAACCCGAGAACCAGACTCATGCCCACCGCCGCGGCAAGCCCCCCAATGCGAGGCAGGCGCAAGGCGAAGGGGATTCCCAATAAGGCCGTGATGATGTTGAGGACAGGGAACGAAATCTTCACCTGGAGATCGACACGATACGGGGTTGAATCATACCCTTCCGACTCGATCTTCCGGATGTAGCGCGTGAGCTTCCTTAAGGTCATCTCATCGGTCTCCGTGCGAAGGACCTCGAAGTCTTCCGGGGTTTCCTTGAGATCGATGCTCTTCCGGTCTGCGCGCGTTATCTCGATCAGTTCGCCCGATCGAAACGTTCTCTCCACCACATCATAGAAGACCCATTGACCCTCCTCCCAGGTCGCCCTGGCCGCATCGATCCGTTTCGAGAGCTGGAAGGGTCTTACGACCGTGAACCAGGTGACCCCCTGCATCTCCTTCTTGGAGGGCAAAAAGGAGGCGATCTTGTAGAAGCCCTCTTCCCCCTTGTACCAGACCCGATCGCGGACCATCATGCTGAAAGGGACATGCCCTTCGATGACGACCCTACGAATGTACTCGGCGTGCTGGAAGGCGGGGGACACGACGAATTCGTTCAGCAGAAAGGCGCCGAGACTCACCAACAGGGACATGCCCAGAAAGGGGGCTGCGATGCGCGATACCGGGATGCCGCTCGTCCGCAGGGCCAGGATCTCGTTGTGCCTCGTCATCAGGCCGAGTGTGAGGAGGATGGCCAGCATCATCGTGGCCGGGACGATCTGGTAGACAATCAGGGGAATCTTGTACAAGAGAAAGAGCACGATCCACTTGATATCGGGACTGTACCGAAGGAGGAAATTGAGTCGGTCGAACAGATCAATGACCAGATAGAGAGCCACTCCGCCGGACAGACAGAGCAAGAAGAGCCGGAGGAATTCTCTCATCAGGTATCGCGTCAGGAGTGACAAAAAAATTCTCCTTCTCTGTTCTTCTTCGAGTCAGAACCCGTCGCGGAACCGTCGCTGAACGGCTTCCTGAAGGTTCCGGACGAGCTGCGCACACGCGTCGAGCACTTTCAACGGCTTTTCCTCGGCCTTTCTCCAGGTGAGATACACGCCCATCGTTCCCAGGACCAGATTGGGGAGCCATGCGCCAAGGGAAGCCGGGATGTACCCCGAAAAGGTCAGTCCTGAGCCCACCTGCATGAGGACGAAAAAGAGAAGCATCACCACGATGCTCAACGAGAATCCGGTGTATCGACCCGCCTGCTGGGAAAGCAAGGCGAGAGGCACCCCCAGCGTGCAGAAAACGATTGCCGCGAAAGGGAAGGCGAGCCGCTGGTGGTAGTTCATCCCAAGTTTTAGAGCCTCTTTTTTATCATGAGTGCCCTCCAGGATCTCCTTCCGGAGTTCGGGCAGGGTAAGCTCCTCCATCTGTCGCTTTCGCCCCTTGCCAGCCCCCCGGGGTATCAGCATTTGTCCTATGTTGATCTTCACCCGATACCGTTCGAAACGAGCGACCTGATAGATCCCCCGGGTATCCCCCAAGCGATGAATGGCGCCGTTCTTCAGGAGGAGGGCAATCGTTCCTTTCTCTGCATTCCCGTGCACCTCCCCCTCCTCGGCGAAATAGTAAACCGGTTGTTCGGTGAGGGTCTGGTCCGAAATGAAGACCCCCTTGACCAAGCTCTGCTCCGGAACGACGTTCTCCACGTAGATGACGAAGTTTGGCAGCGCATCGAAGAAGACACGCTCCTTCAGCCCCACAAAGAGGTTCTGGGTAGCCATGGAAAAGAACATGGACTGGAACGTGCGTGTGGAGTGCGGTCCTACCCATCCGGTCAGGAAGAGGGAGACCGCCGATATGAAGACACCGAAGGCATACACAGGGGGCAGGCACCTGTAGAGACTCACCCCGCAGGCCTTGAGGGCATACATCTCGTTTTCCGATTGGATTCGGCTGAAGGTCAGAAGCACGCCCAGGAGCAAGGCCATGGGCAAAGTGAACACGAAGAAGCTCGGCAGGAGGCAGCCGAAAATCTTGAACACATCGGTGACCGACACCCCTTTGCGGACGATCCATTCGACGATCCGCATCACCTTCTCCATGAGAAGGACCAGGGTGAAGGCCAGCAGGCCTACACCGAAGGAGGGGACGAGATCTCCCAGAAGAAACCGAAAAAGGAGAAGGGGCATAAGGGTCTTCAACCCTCCTTTTTCTCCAGCAATGCAAGCCTGTCCAACATCAATTCCAGCCGACGGTGAAAGATCATATCCTTGATCTGTTGATTCGTGTGACGGGTCTTCAGGTTGTAGACCTGATCGATCAGTCGGTACCCTTCGGGTATCTCCTCGTCGAGATCGATAATTCTCGCACAATACGTGTGATCGATCTCCTCCAGGGGGTGCTGTTTCGTGTAGCCGACCACATTCGCCCCCGGCAGGAGGAAGCGGTAGAGTTCGTGTTTGATCAAGTACGTCCTGGAGGGGAAATAGACGGTCTTCCCCTGTAACTCCCTGCGCGCCTCCTCACTGTACTTGCGGGAGAAGGGGTCGAGGAAAAGGCTGGCGGTCAGCAGGGCGCCGAGGGCGATCAGCGGGAGCAGGAACCTTCCGACCTCGATGCGGGCCAGCGAGAAGAGGGACAGCGCAAAAAGGAGGAGGGGGACAAGATAATTCTTCCAGGAGAACAGCCGCGCACCAAAGGCATGCTCCACTTCCCACTGGACCCAGAAGGTAACGAGAAACAGAAAGGCCGCAACGACGAGCGTGATCCGGAACCAGACGGCGGGCAGGGCTTGCCATCGGAGGGCAAGCAAGACGGAGAGGGCCGCGCACGTGGGCAGGATGTAGTTCTCCTGGCGCTGGGTCGGGATGGAGTAGATGATCAGGAAGCCGAGGACATAGAGCCAGAGCTGTTTTTCGTGGGGGGCGAGTTGTTTTCGCCGCCTGACGGTGTCGATCACGAGGCCCAGCAGGACGACCGCGTACAGGCCGGCGTTGGCGAAGTCCCCCAGCCAGAGCCGCCACAGCGCATACGAACCGCTGTACAGCCCGGTCCAGAAGTTGGTGAGGTTGAACTTGCCCACATTCTCTTTCATCAAGAACTGAGAAAGGACCTTCTCCGGATACGGATCGAACACCAGCCAGAGTGAAAAGACCCCCAGGCCGAGGAGGACCGCGCCCGTGAAGAACACCCCGTATCGCTTCAGGAACGCAAGGGGCTTGAAATCGGCCCGGTACAGGAGGACGAGGCCCAGGGCGAAAGCGCCGACAAAGATCAGAAAGAAGGATTTGTACAACGCGGCCATTCCGAAGCAGAAGCCGCAGAGGAGAGTGTTGCGTACCGTCGTGGAATCCGCCTGGAACATGATGACCAGGGGAAGGAACAGGAAGAGCGTTTCCGGTGCGTTCGTCAGGAAGGGGCGTCCGTGCTGGATGGTCGAAAGAAACCCCAGGTAGATCAATCCCGCCACGAGGCCGGTCCGCGCATCGCCCGAGAGCTTTCTCGTGAACAGGCCGATGAGGAGGGCGATGGCGAAGGAATACAACACGATCGGCCCGCGCAGGGTCCATGGGTTCCAGTACTTCCCCCACCCGGACGTGAGGATCCCCTGCCAGAAGAGCATCGGCGGTTTCGTGTTGTTGATCCCCCGGTCCCAGACGAGGGGCAGCATTCGTCCGCTTTCCGCTGTCACGCGGGCGATCTGGAGATAGGGGGGTTCATCTCCGATCTTTGGGATGTGGATCGAATCCAGGCCGTAGAGATACGCCGTGAGTGCCACGAGCGGGCCGATGATAAAAAGGGCGACATTGAATTTACGCATCGGAGCCTATCGGGATCGGGGGATGTAAGATTCGATGAAGCGAGCCTTGTCCGTGTCCTTTTGAAAGCTGTCAAAGCCTGCCAACAGCATGGCCTCCAAGCGTGCGCACCTTTTGGACCATCCCTGGAACTCCATCCGGTAGATGGCGGCATGCAGGCCGGTTCTGCCCACCCCGTGCTCGCAGTGGATCAGAACCGGAAGGTTCGCCTCATCGGACATGATCTCGAGGAAGGCGTCCACGACCTCGGGGGGCGGCACCTGGCCCGTGGCCAGATGGGCGTACCTGACCCCGGCTTCGCCCAGTGCCTCGGCTTCCGCATCCACCTCGGGCGAGTCGTTACGGAAGTCCACTACGGTCCGGATCCCCAGGCGCTTGCACTCCCCTACAAGCTTCCGCGGATCGTATTCCGCGGAGCGGTAGAGACGGCCCGGGTCCACCACGGCATAGCGGCCCATGGCGACCCAGTACCCCAGGTATCCCCCGATGCCGACCAGGAGGAGGACGATCGTGATGAGTACAACCGAGCGCGGACGCAACCCGGGTCCGGTCAGGGAATCGTTCGGCCGTGCCCCGGAAGCACTCTTCGGCTCGTGGTGGTTCTCGCTTTGGGTCATCCGATCTCTCCAGCTTCCGACTCATTGAGCCATCTGCACGGCCACTTCCTCGGGGACGGCCCGGAAGCGCTCGCGCAGTTGTTTTTGGAGCGCAGGGTATCGGAGTGAGATGTGATAGTAGCGATTCATCTCACGGAGGGCCTTCTCCAGGGGCCAGCCTTGCTCCTCGACCCGGTAAAGGACCGTTACGATGCCGCTTCGATCTCCCCCGCCGTGGCAGTGAACGAGGATGGGCAGATTGCTCTTGTCTGTCAGGATCGGCCGGATGGCTTCCCACTGCCCCTCTCCAAGGCCCTTCGCCGCGCTGAACGGAACATGATATATTTTGATTCCGTAGCGTTCTGCGAGTTCCTTCTCGTAGGGAGGAACGCCGCCTCTCATAACAAGGATGCTCTTGAACCCATATTCTTGAATCCACTTGTCCAACTGGGCCTCCCTGGGCTGACCGGACCGGTACATCTTGCCCGGCACGACGGTGCCGAAGTTCTTCTGGATGCCAAAATCCCACCCGATGCCGGCAGCCAGCAAACCAATCAGCACCACCCATATCCCGAGCAGCCATCGGCTTGTTGTCTTCGTGTTCCCACCGCTTGACACAGGATCAGCCTTTCTGGCCGTAGCGCTTCATGGCCGTGTCGACGGATAAAGTCATGAATCAAAACCCTCCGCAGCACGAATGCGTTTCGTTAGATCCCCCAGTCGGGTCCGAGCAGATAGCCTCCATTGATGATCACGCAGGCGCCGTTCACGTAGGAGGCCTTTGCGAGACTCTGCCTAGTCTGCTGGGCACGGGGGCCGGTGTCAAGTGATGTCGGGCGTGATGGGATGTTGGGTGTGATGAGAGGGCTCAGAAAGAGATCGGTGGAATCAGCTGTTCGAGGCGACCTTGAGGGGCTGATCCACCTCCCTGCCCGCGATCGAGTTGCGCCCTCCGCTCTTGGCGTCGTAGAGGGCCTGATCTGCGGCCCGGAGGAGGATCTCCGGGTCCTGCTCTCTTGCGGGAACCGTGGCAGCCACCCCAACGCTCACCGTTACGTAGCGGTTCGTGGGCGAAGCGGGATGGTCGATCTTCAGCGCTTCGACCGATTCACGGATCCTCTCGGCCACGAGATAAGCGCCGTCGAGATCCGTCTCGGTCAGGATGATCGCGAATTCCTCTCCACCGTACCGCGTCACGAAGTCCCCGGGACGGAAGATCCCCTCCTGGAGGCCGCGTGCGACCTTCACCAGGCAAAGATCACCCTGGGGGTGTCCGAGGGTGTCGTTGTAACGTTTGAAGTGGTCGATGTCCACGATGAGAAGGGCCAGTGGGCGATTCGCCCGGGCCTGGCGGAGCCACTCAAGGGCGTAGAGTTCGTCGAAGTGCCGACGGTTCGAGACCTGCGTGAGCGTGTCGGTCTTTGCCAGTTCCTGTAGTTCTTCCTCGACCTTCTGCTGTTCTGTCACGTCGCGGACGATACACACGGCCTGATGGCCGTGACACGAGACCAGCCGCATCTCCGCGAACGCCTCCGCGTCCGTCGAGACGACAGGGGAGCGGTAGACCTCGAGGGATCCGACCTCCAGGCCCTTGTCGAGAAAGGCCGTCACCGTCTCCCCGATTTCTCTGGGCAGCGCATCGGCGATGTTGCGGCCCACCATGTCCGGGGAAATCCGGATCTTCTCCCCGTGCGCCCCTGAGGTCAGGTCGAGAATCGTGCCTTCACGGCTGACGCGAAAGATGAAATCCGGTATGGAGTTCAGGGTCTCTCTCATCGTCTTCCGGTCTCTCTGCAAGACCTGGATGGCCTGTCGAACCCGCAGTTGGTTTTCGATTCTGCTCAGAGAGATCGACGTGCTCAAAGGCCGAAGGATGTAATCGTTGGCCCCGATCTCGAGCATTCTTACGATGAGGTTTCTGTCGGCACGATCCGTGACCACGACGATGGGGAGATCCTCGAAGCTGTGCCTCACCCGCAGCTTGGCCACGAGCTCGAGATCGGCCGTCTTCGGCTCGCCGATGTTGAAGAGAACCAGGCCACAGGCCTCTTCCTCGATCACTTCGAGGGCTTCCTGCGTACCCGGGACTGCCTTGATCAGGTGCCCCTTCCGCTTCAGGGCCTCGGTGATGACCGAGTCGCCGTGTTCTTGCTTTCCGATGACAAGGATAAGCATTCCGCAATCGCTCATGTGTTTCTCTCCCAATTCGGGTCGCGAGGGGTAGGCCCTCAGGCGCGGGGCCGCTCCTTCCCGATACTGTATCCATCGGACGAAACAGGGCGCTTCATTAGGTCCGAAAACAACGATCTGAAGTCGAGAACGTTTCCCTGGGAGCCTTGTTTGTGAAGTTGCTGCGCGGGGGGCTACCGGGGAGGGGCGGCGTCTTCCCGGACGGAGGGACGGGTGCCCAGAAAGGGCAGGAGGGCCGTGTTGAACCGGGCGAAGCGAGGCGGGTTCCAGTCGGCCAGGTCGCTCATGAGGAAGCCCAGTGTGGCCTCCCGATGCAGGGCGCCATGGGTCCAGCGCAAGGGCCCGCTGGCGATTTTCGATCCATAGTCGGTCATGCGGGCCCCGTACATGTACCCCGGGCGCAGGGAGCAGGCAACGGAGGCCGGGTTCTCTACCAGTGCAAAGGCCTGTTCGAGGCGGAAGAAGGCATCCGGATACTCGCAGTCGGTCGAAGCGTCGAACCACGCCTCGTCCGGCAGGCAGTCGATGGTCTTTCCCGTCCGCTGCGAAAACGCATCGATAGAAGGCAGGTAGTGTAACGGGTCGCCGTAGAGGGGTTCATAGGCCCAGCACTTCTTCCCTCCCGGGGCGTCGTGACGACGGAACACGGCCTTGCCGTCCTTGCCCTCGATGACCCAGCCGTCCGACGTTTCGAAGACACAGAGAGCGATGCCGGGGACCTGTGCAAGGACTGCCGTAACCTGGGGCTTTATTTCGTCCCGGGTGTATGCCTCGAGGTTCGATACCAGGCCATAAGGCGTCAGGACCACGTCGTCCGGGCGTTTGAGTTTCCTCTCGCACCGGTAACCGGCCTGCTTCAAGGCCTTGAGTGCCGGCAGCCGGACGTTTATCAGTGGCTCGCCCCCTTCGACGCCGTGATCCGATAGAATCACCACGTCAAAGGGGCGGTCCGGGTGTTCCTCGCGGACCTCCCGGATCATGTCTTCCAGGGCCTCGAAAATGGGCCTCGCGGAATCCGGCCCGGAGAAGTGCATCACCAGGTCTGTTTCCCCTACATAGATCGTGTAGAGGTCTTTTTCGGAAGCAACGAAACCGTCGATCCCCTTCCGCAGTTGTTTGATGCTCCCTTTCACAGGGTTCAGCGCGTTCAGGCCACCCACCGCAATTCCCGTCCGCGTGACGTCGAAGAAGCCCCTCCAGGGGAATTCGATTCGGTAGTAGCTGACGATGCCGCCGCCGCGCACCCTGTTCATGGCCCAATCGTAGTGACGGTTCTCGTATCCCGGTGAGACCCCGACGCCGAAGGGGGCGAGGAGGGCCGGGATGGCTACGTTCGTGCCCGAGGGAAACGTGCTGACCATGGGGACCGGGCCCTTCAGGTGCTGAAACACCGCCTCCTCTCCCAGAGACGGGTCGGTGATCCGTTTTACGGCCTCATAGGGGATCGCGTCGAGCAGGACAATAAGAGTCCGCCTGGCCGCTTCGGAAGAGGCCGGAGACGGTCCGGCCAGGCCGAATGCGATGAGTGCCGCAAGAATTCCGAGAAGAAACCGAAAAAACAGTGTGGATCGAGTCATGAGGGGGCCGGCTACTTGATTTCCACGATCGGTTGCTTTGCCGGGTACTTCTCGAAGGTCCGCATGTGCTCGGCCCGTACCTTCATCATGATCGGGGCGAGCCACGTCTTCCGGATAATCATCGGCCTCCGCTCCCGTGGGTCGACGTACAGGTTGAAGGCGAAGGCCTTGTCGGCGGTTTCCACCGTACCCTGGTTCATGCCCCCCATGGCGCTATAGCTGCCGTTTCCGATGTTCACAATGTGAGAGTAGATCTTGTACTCACGCCACCGTATGGCGTGGAACCTGCCGTCAGACCAGTAATACACGACGTTACGATTCGAAAGGCCCTTGTCGGCCAGGAAGAACGAGGTCTGGTCGATGCCGTCGATGTAGCGATCCTTCGGGACCAGGTCCGTGCGCCCTGCCAGGCCGAGGGAAGTGTTGAACAAGTCCGCCAGGTCCACGAGCCCGTCCGAGACGCGGCCCGCCTTGATCGTCCCGGGCATCCAGACGATCCCGGAAACACGGACCCCCCCCTCCCAGCTCGTGCCCTTTGAGCCTCGCCACGGGGCGTAGCCTGCATCCGGCCAGGTGTCCTCTTCCACACCGTTGTCCGAGGTGAACAGAACAAGGGTGTTTTCCGCCTGGCCCGTGTCCCGGAGCGTCTGCAGGATCTCTCCCACGATGTCGTCGACCTCGACCATTCCGTCCTTGTAGGGGTACTTGGACGGGGATTTCCCTGCATACCCCTCTGCGGGGTAGTTGTCGAAATGCACCTTGCTGAAGCAGTGCCAGAGGAAGAAGGGCTTGTCGCTCTCCGCCTGACG
>RCNG010000316.1_pt1 | contig 21364 bp, 13 predicted proteins | sample 2041371 | NCBI WGS metagenome assembly RCNG01 (sample SAMN09708227, study PRJNA481090) | Marine sediment metagenome, whole genome shotgun sequencing project. | biome: marine sediment; feature: ocean; material: sediment; isolation source: Sewage treatment plant 1 marine sediment (STP1) ... | reverse complement strand
GTTCCTTCTCGAGCGCCTTGCCGGCGATGGTCTCCACATCCGGATCGAGCCGCCGGACACCGCTCCAATCCTGACTCATGGGTTCAGGACGTTCTTCACAGATCACGCGCACCGCTTCGACGATGGAGGCGCGACCGACATCGTACGGCCTCGACCCGACGATGATCTCGTAGAGAATCACGCCAAGGGCGTAGACATCAGTGCGGACGTCGATGGCCTCGGCGTCCCCCCTCGCCTGTTCGGGCGACATGTAGGGCAGGGTTCCCTTGATCATCCCGACCTCGGTGAGCATGGAGGCGGCCTGAACATCTGCATCGGTCACTCTCGCGAGACCGAAATCGAGGATCTTGACCACCGGAAGACCAGCGATCGACGAGTTCGACACTCCGGATGCAGATTCGCTGTCCTCTGCGATCAAGATGTTGGAAGGTTTGAGATCGCGGTGGATCACTCCACGTTGATGGGCGTAGTGAACCGCCTGGCTGATGGTCTGAAAGAGACGAAGCCGCATCTTGAGCTCGGCCTCGGTGACGAGAGATGGCCGCGCCGCCAACCACGCCTCCAGCGTCTGACCCCGAACCAATTCCATGGCGAAGAAGTCCCGACCGTCCTCGGTGTGACCGGATTCGTAGATCGCCGCGATGTTCGGGTGTTTGAGCCGACCCAGGGTCTCGACCTCGCGCTGGAACATCTTCGCGTGGAGTTCGTCCACTGCGTGACCGGACCGCATGACCTTGAGCGCCACTCGTCGTCTAGGCCGATCCTGCTCAGCCTCCCACACCACCCCCATCCCACCCTCGCCGAGCTTGCCGAGGATCGTGTAGCGACCGATCTGCCGGGGCGCGCCTTCCTGGATCACGTCCGGAGAGGGAAATCCCGAGCCACTCACCGTCTCTTCTTCATCGATGATACCGAGGGTCCGATCGGCATCGGCAGGCTCCACTGGCCCGTTCGATTTGGTCAATCCTTCGTCGTCAATCGGTCCGTTGGGTCGATCACTGTCAGCCATGGTTCTGAATCTCCTGGGTCGCCGGTCACCGGTTGCTGGTTAGCTTCTTATTGAGATGACCTCTCGATATTACACGAGCTCTACAATGGCTCACTATGACGGAAGACCCGAGTTCCACGAAGCGCCGGTCGCCATCACAGATCATCGAGGCCCTCGAACGCCATCCACGGTGTGAGTTCGGCGGCTGTCCAACCCCGCTGGTTCCCCTCGAGCGTCTCAGCCGGGAGGTCGACCGGAAGGTCCTGCTCAAAAGGGACGACACTCTCGGGCCGGTCTGCGGCGGCAACAAGACCCGCAAGCTGGAGTACCTGCTGGCAGAGGCCCTCGATCGACGCATAACCAGGGTTGTGACCGTGGGCGGGCTCCAGTCCAACCACGCTCGGCTCACTGCCGCCGCGGCGCGGCTGCTTGGGCTCGAACCCCACCTCCTCCTCATCGGATCACCACCCGACCGAGCGACCGGAAATCTCTTGCTGGCCGAAATGCTGGGCGCCACGGTTCATTTCATCAAGCCGGGACCGATGGCGGAAGGTCGTTGCGGTTTCGACGAGTTCGATGCGTATGTTCGGCAACAGGCTATGGAGAGAGTCGGCGAGCACTACCACGTGCCGATCGGCGGCTCCACCGGGTTGGGGTCGCTCGGCTATGTACGTGCGGCCCTGGAAATCGAAGAGCAGGCGCGCGAAACCGGCGTTCCAGACGCGCATGTGGTGCTTGCCGCGGGATCCGGTGGAACCCTGGCCGGCCTCTGGGCCGGTTTGCAACTCATCGGCTCATCGCTGAGACCCCTCGGAATCGACATCGGGCGGTTCTGGGACGATTTCCCCGGCCTGGTGTGCCGCATCGCCAACGATGCCTCTCACCTCCTCGGCGCGCAATCAGCCTTCGAGGCAGCCGATGTTCCGCTGGTCGAGTCCACCTATGTCGGCCCCGGCTACGCCATCCCCTCCCCCGACGGTGCAGCGGCAGCCTCGCGGCTGGCAAGAACCGAAGGCGTCCTGCTCGATCCCACCTACACCGCCAAGGCATTCGCCGCGCTGCTGGATCTCCTGCCCTCAGGCCGACTCGGTGAGGATGATCCGGTCATCTTCTGGCATACAGGAGGCCTTCCCGGAATCTTCGCTTCGTGACCGAGACCCTGGCTCGAGAGAGCCGGGCGCCACCGATCACCAGTAAGGCCGGTCCCTCAGTGACCCTTCAACTCGATGAGCTTCTCGAGATAGCGCGAGCCGAGCTGGCCCGCGGCCATGCTCCTCTTGACCGGTTCGAGCCGCAGGATCGCTCCGAGCACGGCGGCCATGGCACGGTGTCCGGCCTGACCGTGGTTGTCGAAGATCAGATGTTGCAACGTCCCCCGCTCCACCGCCATGGCCACCGCTCGGCGAACCGAGTCAAGAGGAGTGATCACCCTGCTCGCGCGCGTCCGCAGGCGGACTCCGCCCTCGGGGCACACCGGGACGCAGACCCCACAGCCGAGACAAAGATCCTCGTCGAGCCTGGCGGCCTTCCGCTTGGGTCGAGCGGGGTCGTTGGCCGACACCAGGTGCATGGCCCCCACCGGGCAGGCCGCCACGCACTTGCCGCAACCCGTGCACTGCTCGTCATCCGTCGCGGCGAGGTAGTTGGTGGTGTGAACCGGATGGAGGTGGCCGAAACGACGCGCAGCGATCATCGCCTCGCAGCAGCAGCCGCAGCAGTTGCAGATAAAGTTTACTCGCTGCTGGACATTCTCGCCGAACTGAACGAGTCCACGGCCCCGCGCCTCCTGTAGGAGATCGAGACACTCGACGACCCCGACGGCCCGAGCATGCCCGTGCCGGACGAGCGCGGCCGCCGTGATGTTGAAGGTCATGCAGATGTCCATGGGTGCGGAACAGGCGCGGCCCAGGTGCTCCATCTTGTGCCGGCAATAGCAGAGGCCGACACCGATGTGGGACGCGGTTTCCGCCACCCGGCTCGCGCGCTCGTAATCGAGAACCTCGAGCGTTCCATCAGTCGGCAGCATTTCTTCGGACACGAATACACGCCCGAACTCCGTCTCTCCCGTGGTGAAGAGCTCCTTGATGAAGTCTTCCTCGACGTTGAGATACTCGTAGTAGAGCTCGGCGAGCAGCTTTTGATCAATGTCGTCCCGGACCCGCATCAAGGAGAACTCGAAGAACCCGGCCATCGGCGCCGGAAGCGAGTAGGTGGTTTCGCCGTCGTGCACCATATCGATCAGAATCGCCCTGCCCGCAAGCTCGTCGAGAACCACCCGCGCCGAGTCGACGGGCATCTTCCACACCTGCGCGGCCCGGTTGGCGGTGAACGGCGCGATGGGCAGTTGGGCCACCAACGCAGCCTCGCGCTCGGAAAACAGCATCTCGAGAATCCGGAACAGCAGTTCCGACGGCGGCGCCCCCTGCGGGTAACGATTCAGTCGATCAACCAGCTCCAGATAGCTCTGTCTGGTTGTGTGATGAGCCATTGCCCCCCCCCGAATCCTGGGTCCATTATGCCAGGAGGACGTGAACTCGGTCTGGCCACCGAGTCTGTTCGCCCACGGCCCACCGGTCATCGGCACGCGGTGGGACGGCCTCGAACGACCAATAGCATCTTTTCGCAAGTCCTCAGCTGACCCCGCGCCAAGAAATAGAAGACTACCGAGCGGGTTGGGTTTCGGACTTCCGCGCTCGATTCGGCGGCAGACGCCCCGGGAGGTGAGCCAGCTATACTGATTTGATGGCAGCACTTCCCCGCCTCCAGTCCACTGCAACGGAGGCCCTCAAGCGGATCTACAAGGGATCGTTCTCCTCCAGTGCGGAACGCGACCAATTGATCGAGGCCGCCATCGCCGGGGCCGAGGGTTTCCGCGCCAAAGACGTGATGTGGATGCTGTTCCGCCCCGAACGCGCGGTCCGCGATGCGGGTGTGCAACTGCTCCAACCCCACCGAGACGCGAAGACCTTCGATGTCTTCATCGCCGCGAGCAAGGGCAAACCGGAAGCGGCTCTCAGGGCGGCCGCCGGGCTCGTCTTCGGCCTCGGGATTCCAGGGTTCGAAAAACGGATGGAGGAACTTGCCGAGACCGAAGACGACGAGGTCGCCAAGTCCGTGCGGCACATGGTCCTCGGCGCCCCTGCGAGCGCCGCGCTGGCGCCCCTCCTGTGGCGCCTCGCAACGAGAGGGTCGATTCGAGAACGGCTGCAATTCCTCGACCGTTTGGCGACATATGAGCCGACCACGGTGAGCGTCCAACGCTGGCAGCATCTCGCCCGGACCGAGGAGAAGGAGATCCGCGTCAAGGCGATCCAGGTGCTGGCTGTGCAGGCGCCGGATGCATCGATCGATCTGATCGTCACGGAGCTGCCTCGCGCCGACTACGGTGTGCAGCAACATTTGATCGAAGCCCTGACCAAGCTGGCTGCGGGCAAAGGGCCGGATTTTGCGGACCGGATTCTGCCCCTCATGGCGTCGGGAGACGCTTCCACCAGATCGGCCGTGCTCAAGATCCTCGTCAGCATGGACAATCGGCCCCAGATGGTGCGTCGATACCTCGATTTTTCGAAGACCCTGGCCGGTTGGGCTCGCGACCGCGCCCTCGAATCGATGAAAGAGTTCGGTGACGACCTCCTTGAACCGGCCCTCGAACTGCTCGCCGAACCGGATCTCGATGTCCGCGCGGCGGCGCTGGCGGTGGTCGGTTCGTTTGACCACCCGAAGGTCGTGGATGGAGTCGTACCGCTGCTCAAGGACGAGGACTGGTGGCTCAGGGTGACCGCCGCCGACACCCTCGGACGACTCAAGGATCCGCGCGCGGTCAAGCCGCTCGTCGACGCCCTGAGCGACGAGGAAGCCCGTTGGGCCGCGGTCGAGGCGCTGGGCCGCATCGGCCACGCAAGCGCCCTGCCCATGTTGGGTCAGCTGCTGAAGGACCCGGCGCCCGAGATCCGCATCGAGGTTCTCCTGGCCTTCAGAAACTTTCGTCACCCGAACATCCTCGAGGCCCTCCAGAATGTCGCCGCCAACGACCCGGATCGTTTTGTTCGCGGGCGAGCCCTCGAGATCGCGGAGGAGGTCGCCGCGAGAGAGAACACCGAGGTCGCCGATGCCGAGAAGCTGCGTGCCGCTGCGCTCAAGGCTCAGGTCGGCAAGGGAGAACCACGCCTGCACGCGCTGCTGGTCGGCACCCGAAACCAACAGGCGTCGGATCTCCACATCGCCGTCGAGCAGCCACCGCTGATCCGCCTGGCCGCCGATCTGGTCAAGATCAAGGGCGAGCCCTTCACCGCCGAGGAAACGAGCTCGATGATGCGCGAGATCCTGTCCGAGGATCAGTGGGCGCGGCTCGAGGCCGAGCAGCAGCTCGATTTCTGCTACTACATTCCACGAGCGGGCCGCTACCGGGGAAACGTGTTCATCGACCATCGGGGCATGAACGCGGTGTTCCGGGTGATTCCGGAGAAGCCGCCGACCATCACCGAGATCGGGCTTCCGTCGCGGATGTCCGAGATCGCCGACTACAACCAGGGGCTGGTGGTTGTCTGCGGGCCGTCGGGAAGCGGCAAGTCCACGACCCTCGCGGCCCTGGTCAACCTCATCAACGAGACCCGCCACGACCACATCATCACGATGGAAGATCCGGTGGAGTTCGTCCACCCTTTCAAGAGCTGCCTCATCAATCAACGCGAGGTGGGTTCGCACACTGAAAGCTTCGCCCGGGCGCTGCGGGCAGCGTTGCGTGAAGATCCGGATGTGATCGTCATCGGCGATCTGCGGGACAACGAATCCGTCTCACTCGCGCTCACCGCGGCGGAGACCGGCCATATCGTCATCGGCACCTTGAACTCGACGACCGCAGGGCGGGCCGTCGATCGTCTGATCTCTAGTTTTCCCGTCGACCGCCAGCCGCAGGTCCGGACCTCGCTGGCCGAGTCCCTCAAATACATCATTGCCCAGCGACTGATCCCGGCGATCGGTGACCGACGTCGGGTCGCCTGTTTCGAGGTCTTGAGGGGCACCATGTCGGTTGCGGCGATGATCCGCGACGAGAAGACATTCCAGCTCCCGTCCGCCATGCAGATGGGCAAGAGCGCGGGCATGCAGACCTTTGACGATGCCCTGGCCAAACTCCTGGATCGGAAGCAGATCACACCCGAGGAGGCGTATCTGCACGCCGAGTCGAAAGCGGCATTCGAACCCCTGGTGTCCGAGGAATTCCTCGAATCCCAGACCTTTCTGTGAGGGTGGAGATGGAACGAAAAATCGACCGATTCCTGCGCCTGATGAACGACCGGGGCGCCTCGGACTTTCATCTGGCAGTCGGCCGGCCGCCGATGCTGCGAGTCTCCGGAACCATGGAGCAGATCCGCTACCGCACCATGGCCGAGGGCGATTGGGCCGACATGATCAAGCCCATCACCCCGCCGGAGCGGTGGGAGGAGTACCAGGCGGGCGGAGACACCGACTTCGCCTATGAGCTCGCCTCCGTGGCCCGATTTCGGGTCAACCTCTTCCGTCAGCAACGCGGTTCGGCGGCGGTCCTGAGGGTGATTCCGTCAAAGATCATGACCATCGAGCAACTCGGTTTGCCAGCGCAGATTCGTCGTCTGGGCGAGGTCCGCAGCGGCCTCGTTCTGGTGACCGGTCCGACGGGCTCCGGCAAGTCGACCACCCTCGCGGCGGTGATCGATCTCATCAACGAGAGCAAGAGCTACCACATCATCACCATCGAGGACCCCATCGAGTTCGTCCACCGGAACAAGAGTTGCCTGATCCATCAGCGCGAAATCGGGGCACATGCCTCCAGCTTCGCCGAGGCCCTGAAGGCCGCGGGGCGGGAGGATCCCGATCTTGTGCTGGTCGGTGAGATGCGCGATCTGGAGACGGTCTCCATGGCCCTGACCGCGGCGGAGAAGGGCACGATCGTCTTTGGCACGATGCACACCAACAACGCGGTCAAGACCGTCGACCGGATCGTCAATGTCTTTCCCGCGGGTGAGCAGGAGGGCATTCGCAACGTCCTCGCCGACACCCTGCGGGCCGTCGTCGCACAGCAGTTGCTGCCCAAGATCGGCGGCGGCCGGGTTGCGGCCATCGAGATCCTCTTCAGCTCCGCCGCCATCGGCAACATGATCCGGGAGGGCAAGACCGGATCGATCATCTCCGCCATCCAAACCGGGGTGAATCAGGGGATGATCGAAATGGACACGTCGATCCGCGCCCTCTTCGAGGAGGGAATCGTTGACGCGCACGCCGCCCACGACAAGGCGATCAACAAAGAGCTCTTCAAGGACATCATCGGCGAGCAGGAGATCTGAACCGAACGATGGCGAAAGCTCTCCGACGGACCGATACTTCAGGTACAGGAGGCAGCCGATGAAACTCAAAGGACATGCGCTGGTGGCGGCAGGTCTTGTTTCGTTTTTCCTGGTCGGACTCGCTTCGGCGCAGTGGCCCACGAGTTCTGCCTCACCCTTGGTGGTCAGTGACCGTTCCGGAGAGCAGGCCCAACCCAAGATCGCCGCCGTGGACGGAGGCGGCTTCTATCTCAGCTGGTTTGACAACTCCACCGGCGGATACGACGTCACCCTCCAGCGCCTCGATGTCGAAGGCCTCGAGCTGTGGCCCCACAACGGTGTTGAAGTCGCCGACCGGACTTTCAGTATGACCCAGGACTACGGACTGAGTGTCGACACCGCAGGAAACGCTCTGCTGGCCTTCCGCGACGATCGCGTCTCGCCCACCGAGATCACGGTCGCCAAAGTCTCACCCGATGGATCGCTTCTCTGGGGCACCGGCGGCATCCAGGTGTCGACGGCGGGGGTCTTTGTCGCCTCGCCGCGGGTGACCGGGACGAGCGATGGCAATGTGGTCGTGGCCTGGACCAGCGATGTCAACGTGATGATTCAGAAGCTCGATACGAACGGGGCTCCGCTGTGGGGATCGGGGATCACCTTCACCCCGCCTGTCGGTCATTCGTTCGCCGTTTCCGATCTCCACGCGTCCGATGCGGGGAATGCCATCGTTTCCTTCACCCACACCACCGGCCTCTTTTTGTCTCCGATCCACCTCTGGACGCAAAAGCTCGCGGCCGCGGATGGCGAGTTGTTGTGGAACGTGGGTCACGTCCAGGTGTTCGGCGCGAGCGGAGGTTCGCTTCAAATCGCGAACTTCCCGCCGTTCGTCAGCGATGAGATGGGCGGGGCCGTCTTTGCCTGGTATTCCAGCTCGCCGACCCTTCAGGTCCGCGCCCAGCGGATTCTCGCCAACGGCACCGAAGCCTTCACCAGCCAAGGAGTCGAAGTGTCCACGAACGGAACCCGGGTGAGGGTCGGCGGAAGCGCGGCATTCAACCCGGTGACCGAAGAGACCTTCGTTTCGTGGACCGAGCAGACCAGCAACCAGAGCCAGTCCGCACTGTACGCGCAGAAATTCGATGTCTCCGGCGTTCGCCAGTGGACCGACGACGGTCGAGGGCTCATGCCCATGAGTACGGACCAGATTTTCGGCATGAGCATCCTGACAATAGAGGAAGGCGCTCTGGTGACCTGGATCCACAGTCCGACCTTAGGCAACGACCCGATCTATTCCATCCGCGTCGATAGCAACGGCGACTTCAGCTGGTTGCCCCCCCTTGCCGAGGTCTGCATTCTGCCCACCGGGTCTTCCCGTCTCGTGGGGAGCATGGGCTCCGAGGCCTTTGCAGCCTACGCCTGGACCGACGGAAGCTCGAACGGCGACATCTATGCGGCCAACCTCAACGGCGACGGCAGCCTGGGGAATCAAGTCGTGCTGTTCCGCGACGGGTTCGAGTCCGACGGGACCACCGCCTGGTCGGGATCGACACAATAGGCGCCTAAAAAAGAGAACGAGGGCCGGGTCCGAACCCCTGCCCACCCTATAATTGACCGATGACGCCTTCTGCCGTCCTGTCACGGGCTGTTTGTCTGATCGTGTGGCTCATCTTCGCGGCGATGCCGGTGCTCGCCACCGACTACTTCATTTCGAGTTCCGAGGGTGACGACGGGAACAACGGGTTGTCGAGCTCGAACCCGTTCGAGTCTCTTGCCATGATCGATGGTCTGATCCTGGCTCCGGGAGACCGGGTGCAGCTCAAGTGCGGCGATCGCTGGCGCGCGGAACAGCTTCGGGTCAATGTCGCCGGCGTCGCCGGAAACCCCATTGTCTTCGGCAGCTATCCGACCGATTGCAGCAACCGGCCAGTAGTTTCGGGGGCGTTGCCCATCACCGGGTGGTCGCTCCACACGGGCTCGGTCTACGTCGCCGATCTCTCGACCGGAACCAACGCCGCGATGTTCCCCATGGGCATCAGTCAGCTCTTTCGTTCTGAAGCACGACTCCCGTGCGGGCGGTGGCCGAATCTCGATGCAGGATATGCCTTCGTCGATGCCGCGCCGGCCGGCGATCAGCTGACCGACGCCGCGCTGCCGGCGGTCAACTGGAACGGCGCCGTGCTCCGGATCAAAACCCAGCGCTGGCTGCTGGTCAATCGCGACGTGGTGGGCACCAACGGCGCCACCCTCAGTCTCAACGAAACCGTCGACTGCCGCGGAGGCACCTGCGCCGGCTGGGGGTATTTTCTCCAGAACCACAGGGCCGCCCTCGATGAGGACGGCGAGTGGAGCCTCGACGCGGTGACCAACCGGGTGTACCTCTTCTCTGCATCCGGCGCGCCGAACGGCATCACCGGTTCGGCAGTGCTCGACGACGACCCGGGGCACCACGGCGGTTTGATGATCCAGGCTCATGCCGAACACGTGGTGGTCGAAAATCTCGCGATCACCCAGTGGTGGGCCAACGGCGTCGGTGCGCAGGGCTCCATGCGCGACGATGTCTACCACCACGTCACGGTCCGCAACTGTGAGATCACCGATGTCGACGCCGCCGCGGTCCGGCTCAGCACCTGGGTCTGGGAAGCTCTGAATGGGCGCGACGGTCTTCGCGGCGGCCGGAACATGGCCGTCGTCGGCAATCGAATTGACGGCGCCAACCACTTCGGCATCACCGGCTATTTCTCCCAATCGCTGATCGAGGACAACGAGATCTCCGGGATCGGTCTGATCGCGAACCTCAACCCCACGGGGATGGGCTGCGGAACCACCGGCGCGAGCTGCACCGAGAACGGCGACGGCGTCCGGATCCGCACCTATCTGGTGGAGGACTCCGGCCATCACAACCAGGTCCGGCTCAACCGCATCAGCCGGAGCGGCTACAACGCGGTCGATGTTTTCGGCCCCGACACGACGGTGGAGTTCAACCACATTGTCAAGCCGTGTTTCTCCAAGGGCGATTGCGGCGGAGTGCGGGTCTTCGGCAACACCAGCCTCGCCGCCACCAGGGTCCACGACATCACCCTGCGGTCGAACCTAATTGTCGACAGCATCGGCAACGTCGACGGCGTCCACATCGACTACCGACAGCCGTTCGGCATGGGTCTCTACATCGACCACTACTCGCGCGACGTCGAGGCCGTCGACAACACGATTCTCAACTCGACCTTCACCGGCCTGCTCTACCAGAATTCAACCGGTGCGGTCACCGGCAACACCATGCACAACAACGCCATCGGTATCTATTACACTGGCCAGATCAACCTTGCCGGCTCGGTCACTCAGCTCAGTTCCATGACCGGCAACATCCTCTATGGGCTCACCGAGAACGCCTGGACGCTGGTATTGGATCAAGGCGGCCTGCTCGGCTCCGACCACAACTATTTCTTTCACCCATATGTGCCAAAGCAGATCACAACCGACGGGTGGGCGGGCCGCAAGACCTTCCCCGAGTGGCAATCATGGAGCGGCCAGGACCTCGGGTCGAAGGACAACTGGTTCGTGCTGGCGGCCGGCGATCCGCCGCTGTCAAAGGTCTTCACCAACCCGACATCGAGCACCGTCACCGTGTCCCTCGCTCCCCGGAGATACCTCGACCTCGACCAGAACCCGATGTCCGGCAGTCTGATTCTGGCGCCCTTCAGCTCACGAATCCTCATCGACGACGGGTTCGCGGCCTCGATCTTCGCCGACGACTTCGAAACCGGCAACGTCTCCAGGTGGAGCGCGGCGACGCCATAGTCCACCCTCATCGACATCTCAGCCGCTTGCAAGAGGCTCCGCCGTCAATCTCCCCTGCGTTTGATCAGCCGCCGCAGAAGGTTGACTGTCCTTTCGAGGGTCCGAGTCTGGCTTTCGTCTAGCTCGCGTGCGGAGAGACTGAGGCCCGGCGTGATCGCCGCTCGGGTCAATTTCTCGGCTCGCTGCTCTCCGCTTCTGCGGGACTGGGTTGTCGCGCGGCTCAGTCGGGTCAGCAACTCGGAGAGTTCCTCCTCGGACACGGGCGGAGGGCCCGACGCGGCGACCCGCATCATCGATCGATCCGCGTCGAAGGATCGTGTGGAGCGCTTCTCTCGAGACGCCGGTGGACCCTCACACGCGTCAACAAATGATTCCTCAACAGCCATGGGATCGCCCGCTCGTCCCGGCACGAAGAGATCCGGCTCATCGGTTTCTTCCAGCATCATGCTCATCCGGACCTCTCGGGATGCCATCTCGTCGGGAGGGCTGGAATGAACCTGTTTGGCCCTGCCGAGCAGCGCAGCAGGAATCAAGCCCTCGAGAGACTCTTCCAGGGTCATCGGGTCATCGGCGAGCGCGTCAAACGAAGACTTGCCGGCGGCGATCTCGGCAACGAGCTGTGGATCTCTGCTCTCGAAGACGTCGCGGATCTCGGCGAGGGTCATGGGCGCCGGGAGTTCCCCCGCCTCTTCGGCCTCTCGCAGCCGTTTGACAAAGAGGAGGCGATCGGCGATGAACGTGGGATACCGGGTCAGCCGACCTCGTCGGCCCACCTTGGGCAGAAGGCCCTCCTGCACGTAGTAGGCAATGGTTCGCCGGTCGAAACCGGTGAGTGCGGTGAGCTCATCGATGGTGAGGGTCTTGGGTCTGTTCTTCATTTTTCCTACCCGGTTGCCCGGCCGGTTCATCGGCGGGACTCGAAGATGATGGGTCGTGAAGGACCCGCCGCGGTCGCTCGACACGTCTACCGAGCGCTCCACGACTCAAGGGTAGCCCGCTGGCATATCACTGTCAATAAGTGTTGACATTTCACCAAACTGACATTATCATGTTGCCTGCTGTCATCAAGGTGGTAACAAGGAGGAAGTGCATGTGTGTCATCAGTTCGGTTCTCGACGGCGTCAAGTTCGGGGCGAAGCTCACACACCAGAGTCTGACCCTGTTTCCGGTGCAAACAGGAGACGGCGGCGACATGGCGTACCTGCGTCTCGCGGAAGCCATGGCATCTGGATTGGCCCGGGCGTCCGAGGTCTCGGAAGGAGGCAGCGTGCCGAATCTCCACCTCGAGAACTCAGCGAGTCTGCCGGTGCTCATCGTCGATGGCGAGGAGGCACTTCCGACGGCGGTCTTACGAAGACCGATGATCGGTGACTCGAGTCGCTCGATCAATGCCCTCAACTCGAACGCAGCGCTTCCACCTTCATCGACAGACTGATCCGCCCGCGTTGCTGGTCGACCTCGAGCACCGCCACCTTGACGACCTGGCCGACGTGAAGAACCGATCGCGGGTCGGCGATCCAGGTGTCACTCAAATGAGAGATGTGGACCAGCCCGTCCCGCTTCACCCCGAGATCGACAAAGGCGCCGAAGTTGGTCACGTTCGAGACTCTCCCCTCGAGGATGAGACCCGGCTCGAGATCCGTGATGGAGGTGATGTCGTCACGCCAGACCGGAGCTTCAAACTCGGGGCGAATGTCACGCCCGGGTCGCTCGAGCTCGTTCCGGATATCCACCAGAGTCGGTTGGCCGACGCCTTTTTCCGGATCAACAAACGACCGCAGATCGATGCGCTGCGCGGCTTCGCCGATGAGTTGCCCGACCCCGAGCCCGAGGCTCTCGGCCATCTTCTTGACCAGCCCATACCGTTCGGGGTGGACCGCGGTGCGATCCAACGGGTTTTCACCGTCGTGGATTCTCAAGAATCCGGCACAGAGCTCATATGCCCTCGGCCCGAGACCCGGCACCTTCAGCAACCGGCGACGGTCTTTGAATCGACCCTCCTTCTCACGGTGGCCGACGATGGCGCCGGCCACCTTGCGGCTGATGCCGGAGACACGTTCGAGCAATGAAATCGACGCAGAGTTCAGTTCCACGCCGACCCTGTTCACCACCGACTCGACCTCCAGATCGAGCTCGGAGGCCAGGGCCTTTTGGTTAACATCGTGCTGGTACTGGCCGACACCGAGGGACTTGGGTTCGATCTTCACCAGTTCGGCAAGAGGATCCTGCATCCTGCGTGCAATGGAAGCCGCTCCGCGGAGGCTGACATCGAGATCCGGAAGTTCCCGCCGCGCCACTTCGGACGCGGAGTAAACCGAAGCACCGGTCTCTGGAACGATGACCACCATCACGTCATCGAGGACTGCATCACGCACGCACTTTCGCGCGAAACTCTCGGTCTCTCGGCTCGCGGTTCCGTTGCCGACCGCGATGGCTCGGACCTGATGACGGCGGCACAGTTCAACGAGAGTTCTTTCCGCTGTCGCGGTGCGCGGCCCCTCCGGGACCGCATAGAGAACATCGGTCGCCGTGACCTTTCCGGTTGGGTCGACCACCGCGACTTTGCACCCGGTTCGCAGGCCAGGATCGAGCCCGACCACCGACTGTTGACCAAAGGGCGGTTGCATCAGGAGTTCGCCGAGATTGGCGCGAAAGACCCGGATGGCCTCGCGTTCGGCGCGTTCGCGCATCTCCGCCCGGATTTCGTTTCCGATCGACGGGCGAAGCAGCCGTTTGAAGCCATCGGCCGCGGCCAAGACCACCTGCTTCCCACACGGAGTCGACAGCGGCACGCCTGGGTTCTTCGCCAAGTGAGCGACCTCATCCTCGTCGTTGATACGAAGGCTGCTGACCAGAACTCCCTCGCGTTCGCCGCGTAGAATCGCCAGAAGACGATGTGAAGGGACTCGAGCCGCCGGTTCTTGATACTCGAAATAGTCGCGGTAGGTGGCTCCCTCCGTCTCTTTTCCGGTCAGGACCCGGACATCGAGAGTCGCGTTGGCCTTGAACACCCGCCGCAATCGAGCGCGCGCTGGGGCGTGCTCGGCGAAGCGTTCAGCCAGGATGTCCCGCGCACCGGCCAGCGCGGCCTCGGCGTCCATTTCGTCGTTGACGAATCGGGCCGCCAGTTCGGTCGGACTTCTCTGGCCGCGGGCCGCATCGAGCAGATCTTCCGCCAGAGGGCCGAGACCACGCTCTCGCGCCATGGATGCGCGGGTCCTGCGTTTCGGCCGGTATGGCAGGTAGAGATCTTCGAGCTCCGTCTTGGTGACGGTTGAACGAATGAGTCGTTCGAACTCTCCTGTCAACAGACCCTGCTCATCGATTGCCGCCAGGATCACAGTTCGCCGCTCGGTCAGATCAACGAAATAGTCTCTCTGTTTGGCCAAGTTCTCGAGAACCTCGTCGTCAAGACCTCCAGTTGCCTCCTTGCGATAGCGAGCGACAAAGGGAACTGTCGCACCGCCGGCGAAAAGCTCAGCCGCCGCCGCGACCTGTTGGGCCTCACACCCGATGCTCCGGGCGATTGATGTCACGAACTGGGACTCGAGCCCCCCCGCCGGTTGCACTTCCATTCAATGCTCCATCCCGCCGGCGCCATCACGGGCGCCGGAAGCGACAAAGGTAACAAAGTGCGGGACCGCGGACACGGAAGTTCCTCTACTCGGATCAGTCGTTTGACGAGTACTTTGCAGGTCACGTCGGGCGCGAGTCGAGGAATCCTCATACCGACGTCTTTGTCGGCTAGAAACAAAATATCTGAAATAAAAGGAGATATCTGCTAAAGTGTGATTCTTGTTGCCTGCCAACGGGGCTGGCATCTGTAACGGTGGACGCAGAGTTCACCACCACGATCGAACCCGCCTATCTCGCCAGTGATTCACAGCGGGTCGCAACGCACCGCGTGGCTGCAGATCGCAGACACGCACCGCAGCATGCGGCCTCGCGACGAAACGCGGAGAGTCAAGCGAGCTCGAGGACGGGCGCTCCCAAAACAGGTTGCGCTCACGGAGAAAGTAGAGATATGTCTAAGAAATTGTTTGTTGGAAGTCTGAGCTGGGGAACGAACGATGATGCCTTGCGCGATGCATTCGCTGTGCACGGTGAAATCAGTGAGGCCGTTGTGATCTCTGATCGCGACACCGGCCGTTCGCGTGGCTTTGGCTTCGTGACCTTCGAAGAGGACGAGGCGGCCGACAAGGCCGTGGCAGCCCTCAACGGCACCGACCTCGACGGCCGCACCATCCGCGTGGATGTGGCTCAGGCGAAAGAGCGCAATCGTGGCGGCGGCGGCGGCGGCGGCGGCGGTGGCTACGGCGGCGGCGGCGGCAGCGGCTGGTAAGCTGACCCACCAATCAACTCAACCCCTCCTCACCGGAGGGGTTTTTTGTTGGCTGAAACCTGAGGTGAGCGATTCCGTCGAAAGACCTTCCTGCATCATCGAAGGTCGTCACGGGAGGGGATAAACCCCTCCCCTACAACAAGAACCGCACAAGAAGGATCAACCCTTCCCCTACAATATGAACCGTAGGGGAGAGATTGATCCCCTCCCGCGTAGTCGCAGAATATCGCAGGAGGCCCGTACCTCGACGGCGCTGCGGTGATACCTCTCAGCCTCCGACAGCCGCCTTGATTGCAGCCTCGTTGTCGCCGCAACCCATGATGCCGGCCATCTCCACCGCCGTGGTGTTGCCGCGGGTCGCCGGGGCGGGATCGGCGCCGGCCGCCAGCAAAGCCCGAACGAGGTCGACGCCGTCGCACTTGCCCGCAGCGTGGAACAGCGGGGTGGCGTTGTTGGAGTCGGCAAGATTGACGTCAGCGCCCGCCTCCACCAGGAAGGCGGCAACTTCTAGGTGGCCGTACATCACCGCTGACACCAGCGCGGTTCGGCCGTCACTGACGGCGAAATCGATGGGGGTGCCCGCCGCGAGGAAGAGCTTGACCGCTTCGAGCTTGCCCTGCACCGCGCTCATCACGAAGAAGTCGCCGTTCGGCTTTGGATAGCCGAGGGTTTTCAGCCGGCTGATCGCCTCGTCCGCCGTCACTCCGAGCTCGGACGCAATGACCATCCCAGCCGTCTCCACCACCACCGCGGCATCGATCTTGGCGCCCGGGGTCGGCGGGTTCTCATCGCCATCGGGCGGCGCGATCCCGACCCGGGATTTGGGCAGCGGCGCCACCGCCGGCAGCTCGTAGGCCACCCGGATGACGGCCCACTCGTCGGCCACATCCAATTGAACCTCGGCGACCTCGCCCCAGAAACTCTCAACCTCGGTGACGACACCGTCGACGACGCTCATCTGCGACGACGGGGCGCTCTCCAGCACGCGTCCTTCACCATCAAGAGCGCGGAACACTTCGATGCCGGTGAATGCGGCCCCTTCGAGGTTTTCCTCGCCCGACCGCGTGCGTCGGGTGACGTAGGGGCCATCGAAATCCACATCGAGGCCGTCGACCGTAGCCCCGCCCTTGCGCGCGCTGAGGGTGTGCAGCCGCACCGGGTAGCGCACGGTCACCGACCCGATGGCGTGAGCGAATTCCACCGTGCCATCCTCGCCCTCCACCGGGTTGAAGCGGATCTCGTCGTGGTGGGACTCGTGATCATAGAGCCCACTCTCGAGCTCGTACGGCACCTCAATGCCGCCCGCGTCAAACAGCGTTGCATCGGCGTATTCCACAGCGGCGTAGACGCTGTTGTCGGCATTCGGCAGCACCAGGTGGATCTCCGGCTGGTTGAAGCCGAAATAGGCGTAGTTGCGACCCGAAACCATGGTGATCTGCGCCACCACCTGCTCGGCCGTCAACTCCGCGAAAGCCGGCACCTTCGCATCTTCCGCCAATTTTGGCGTACCCAGAAGCTCTTCCCGATCCTCGGCCGCGCCAAACGAAACCAGCGCCAATCCAATGGCGACAACGGCAATCAAGCGGTTCAACGGCATCCTCGGCCCCCCGTGTGAAGTTTAGCTCAGACTAGCAGGTCACCTCGCTCGCGACCACACGGCGATGCGCGATCCCGGGCGCAACGGGGCCGCGATTCACCGACCGCTCTGGAGGCCGGAATCAACAGAACGGCGCGACCTTCATCAGCGTGTGTAACTTCTAACCACGCCGGAACACATCAGTCGGTGGCGGTGTTGCTCGATACACCGAAGGTGAGGAACAACTGTGAAAACCAAATCTGGAGGCCCGCGGTCCCGGCGTTCGCTCGTGCGAGTGGTTGCGCCTATTGTGCTCGTTCTGGCTCTCATCGGCGCTCCGACGTGGGCCCACGTGGTGCTGGACTCCCCCAACGGCGGGGAGACCCTCGAACCCTGGTCGGTGTTCACGATCGTTTGGCACGACTCGGTCTACCACGGGGCCGCGGATTATGAGCTGTGGTACTCGACCAACTCGGGCGACGGACCGTGGACCACCATTCCGGCCGATGTCGCGCCTGGTCCGCCGATGACCGCGTACTCCCAGGACTGGACGGTTCCGAACACCCCTTCGACCCGTGTTCGAGTGCGGGTGATCCAGGACAACGCCGAACCGGAGTCCGACTACCAGGACATCAGCGATGCCGACTTCACCATCGATGAGTCGATCGCCGCGGGCACCACCGTTGTCTTGGACGCTGCACAGGACGCAACGCTGTACGAAGGTGACGGCACACTCGCGAACGGTTCCGGGAGCTACCTCTTCACCGGCGCCACCGAGAACCAGAACGGCGCACTCGAACGGCGCGCGCTGCTCGCCTTCGACATCGAAAGTGCGATCCCCGCCGGCTCGACGATCACCGAAGTCAGCCTCGATCTGAACATGTCGCGGACGGTTTCCGGCAACCACCCGGTGGAACTTCGCAGCGTCACCGAAAGCTGGGGTGAAGGGCCGTCGGACCCGACCGGTCAGGAGGGTGGCGGAGCAGCAGCGCAGAACGGCGACGCGACCTGGGCTCACCGGACGTATCCGAACAACATGTGGTCCTCGGTCGGCGGTTCGTTCGTCGCGTCGGCGAGCGCGAGCGGTCAGATCGGAGGCACCGGCCCGTACACCATCACAAGCACCTCACAGATGGTGGCCGATGTCCAGGGGTGGCTCGACTCTCCATCGGTGAACTACGGGTGGGCCCTGGTCATCCCTTCGCCGGCGACGGGCAGCGCCAAGAGGTTCGACAGCCGAGAAAACCCGACCGCGGGCAACCGGCCGCAGCTGAGGGTGACCTACGAGGGCGGAGCACCACCGATGCTCTCGTCGCGAGTCCTGATTCCGGCGGCGGCTCGCGCCGCGGGCGCCGGGGGATCGTTCTTTGTCACCACGGCGGATGTCCACAACCCGAGCGCCTCCTCCGCGAGGGTCCGCCTCGAATGGCTTCCGCGCGACACCGACAACAGCTCGGCCGTGCAGTCCACGGAGTTTTCGCTGGGACCGGGCGAGACCCGGCGGTTCGACGATCTGCTGGCGGATGCCTTCGAATTAACCGAAGGGGTGGGTGCAGCGTCGGTCGTATCGGACGTCGATGGCCTCGAGGTCATGAGCCGCACCTTCAACCGGGGCGTCGACGGCACCTTCGGCCAGAGTCTGCCCGGGGTCTCAGCGAGTGAGCTCTACGACGAGAACACCCGCGCGTTGGTTCTCTTCCTGACCGAAGACACCGATTTCCGGTCCAATCTCGGTCTTGTCAACGGCGTCGATTCGCAGATCACCGTCCGTTGGGAGTTCTTCGCGAGGGATGGAGGTTTGCTCGGCAGCGGTTCCACCACCCTGCCGCCGCGAGGCAACAAACAGCTCAACCGGGTGCTGCAGAGTTTCATGCCGATCCAGGCGGCATATGCCCACGTCTGGACGACGACGCCCGGCGGCGCTTTCACCTGCTACGGCTCGGTGCTCGACAACAAGACCTCGGACCCGACGACGATTCCGGCGAAATGAGGGCGACGATTGTTGTGCGGGCCTCCCGCCCGCACGGAACCACTCAGGACGGGTTTCTTCTAATCTTCAAGCAAGTAGTACACGGGTGATGGACCGACGGAAATCCTCGTGCCGTCCGGTGGCAACACCTCGACGCCATCGCGGATGGTTGCCCTTCTCGCCGGGCCGGGCAGCTCGGCGGCACCGTTCTCCTCGAGGCTCCAGGCGACGACCACCGTTTCGCCGCCACGCGCGAAACGGTAGAGCCAGGTGTTCTCCGGCACCGGCAACGCCTCGGTGAAAGTCGCTTCCCCGAGTTCGGTGTTGAGGGTCTTCAGCGTTTCGAACGACGGCCGTCGGCGCAAGGTCCCGTCGGGCTCGGGCGCGATGAGGCCATACCCACGGGCGATCATCCGCCACCAATAGACCCGCTGAACGGCGCCGCTGGCGAGACTGAGCAGGTAGTAGCGCAGGAGATAGTCGGCCTGGGCTTCTTCGCTGACGGCGACGGTCTTGCCAGCCGGTGAGTGCGGACCTTCCCCAAGCGGCCAGTTGACCTCGGTGATCCAGCTGCGGCCGTTGGTGTTGCGTCCAGTATCGGCGATGGCTTTGAGCAGGAGGACCTTGTCGATGGTGTCAAAGCCCATCTGGCGATTCTCGGGGGCGCCACGACGATCGACATAGAGCAGACTGGCGAGGGCATCGAAGGAGAGCCCGTCAGCCCTGTGGTTGGCGACGGCCGCAGTGATCTGAAACTCGAAATCGATGACCGCCGGACCAATGAGTTCGGCACCCTCGATCCGCCGCAAGACCTCGGCCGCGGCTTGGTAGAGATGCACGTACTCGTTTCGGGTCCAGATTCCCCATTTGCTTCGGTTGACGGCCTGACCGATCTGGAAACATGCACCAAAGGGCGCGAACCGTTCGCCGAGTTCTTCCACCGAGGCACGCCAACGATCGAGATCCGTGACGAGATCGCGGTTCTGCGGTAGGGCGAAGACAAGATCACAGCCAATCTCGTGGAGTCCGCGCGCGAGCTCTTCCTCGGCGTCGTGGTCGGTCTCCCATGGGTGGAGACGAAGGAGGATCTTCCTCACCCCCACCGCCTCGACCGCGGCCAGGTGCGCCTCGGGGTCATCGGGCCACGGCCGCAGACAGAGCCCTATGCCATCCATGGCCACAGGTTTGCTGTGGAGTTCTCTCTCAAGCGTGCGATAGCGCGCCCAGATCTTAGGCGCCGAGGCGGCGACCACGGCGAAATCGGCGACGTGGTGGGGGCCGTCCACAAGTCGGATCCACATCTTTGACCAGCGTCCAGCGTGCTGGTGGGGTTGATCCGAAAGATGGTCCCAGACCGCGAGATCGCGCTTGCCGGCCTTTTCGGGGGCGGGGGGTAGGTGGTCGTGGTGACCGTCGCGATGGGCGTGCTGCCGACGGAGGTTGTTCCGCCGAATCCACTTCTTGAAAACATGTTTGTTGATGTAGGCGTCGACACTGAGGCCGTAGAACCACCACTTGAAGGACCAACGTGGCGGAACCTCGCCCCAGTAGCCATCAAGAAAGGCGGCTCGATTCTCTGGGCCAAGCACCGGCTGGCGGCAGATGTCGCGGGTGCGGCGATAGACACCGGGCCGTTGGTTGACCCGCGCCCGATTGACATCCACAACCGAGAGCTTCGGCTCGGGGCCTTCCGAAATCGCGAGGACATTACCCATGGAAAGATCGCGGTAGATGACTCCGGCGTCGTGGAGACCGCGGGCGTGTCGTCCCATCTGGCCGAGGAAGTCGAGGGGTTCCACCTCGGGAAATGGCCCGGGCTCCTCGGGCTCGGAGTTGAGGCGACGGAAGAACTCGCGGACCTCCGCTGCGCCGTCGAGGCGTCGGGAGACGAAGAAGGACGGCCCATCCAACCGGTCGGACTCAACCAATGCGATGGGTTCCGGCGTGTCGATCCCGAGCCGCTGCAGTTCTTTGGCCACAATCCAGCTGCGGGTCGCCTTGCTGCCGCGCAGCCGGCGATCGAGCTTCTTGCGCCAGCCCTGGTTGCGGAACTGCTTGACCACAACCGGCACGACCCCCGACCCAGCCATGAGATCCGCCGTATAGAGGTAGTTTCTGCCCCAGTGGATGGTGGCCGTGGCGGACGCGGGATCAATCAGGCGCTCGATCTCCGCGATGACATCGTCGGGAAGGTAGGCGCGGGCGATTTCGCCACGAAGGCCGTGGCCCGCAAAGGGCTCGAATGCAGTCGTGTGTTCCGACACTGCGACAGGATAGCAGGGGGAGAGAGGGTGTTCCGACGTGAATGCGTGTGGCTCTCATTTTCTCGGTGGCAAGCTTCGCCGCTTTTTACAAGCCTACGGTTGCCACCGAGAAAATGACTTGACGAGCGCCC
>RCNG010000391.1_pt1 | contig 21380 bp, 14 predicted proteins | sample 2041371 | NCBI WGS metagenome assembly RCNG01 (sample SAMN09708227, study PRJNA481090) | Marine sediment metagenome, whole genome shotgun sequencing project. | biome: marine sediment; feature: ocean; material: sediment; isolation source: Sewage treatment plant 1 marine sediment (STP1) ... | reverse complement strand
GATCACAGTTGCACCGGCCTGACTTGCCCATTGCACGGCATAATGGCCGACGCGACCGGCACCGCCGGTTACCAACATAGTCTGTCCGGTGACGTTGCCATCTGCGAATACTGCTCGATGCGCCGTCATGACAGGTATGCCGAGACATGCACCAACTTCAAAACTGGCGTTGTCTGCCAACCTGGGTGCACGGCTCTCATCGATGGCTACATACTCTGCTGCAGTTCCAAAGCGACGTGCGAACTGGGCCTGGTAAAGCCAGACTCGCTCGCCGATGCGACCTGATTCAACGCCCTCACCGACGGCCTCGATAACGCCGGCGCCATCGCTGTTCGGGATGACGTGTCCACCGTCCAGAAGATTGGGAAACGCACCGGCGCGCTTTTTTACATCCGAAGGATTGACGCCGCTCGTGTGTACGCGAACGAGAACTTCGCCGGGACCGGCGGACGGTTTGTCCAGTTCGCCCACTTGCAAAACATCCTCGGCCGTCCCAAAGGACTCAAACCATGCTGCACGCATTCAATGTCTCCACTTCGAATCGTTGGCTAAGTTAGCCAGTTCAAGAATCCTTCCGTATGTCCGTCTACAGAAAGGGCTTGCCCTGAGATCCTCGACGCCTGATCTGACGCGAGGTAGAGAACTGTATCAGCAACCTCGTCGGCCGAGGCGAAAGAACGCATCGACGTCTGCCGCAAATAGACGTCGCGAACTTCTTTTCTGGTAAGTCCTCTTTGCTCTGCTTCGTTCGCGATAACGCCTTCAATGCGAGGTCCCTCAACGCTGGTCGGGCACACCGCATTGACGCGGATTCCATCGGGCCCGAGCTCCATCGCCCAGGTTTTGGTCAGCCCAATCTGGGCCCACTTGCTGGCAACGTAAGGCGATCGCAAGGGACAACCCATCAACGCGGCAGTCGAGGCAACATTAATGATGGATGCGTCGGATGACTTTCTCAGCAATGGGATCGCCCGTTTGGCCACATAAAACGTGCCGCTTAAGTTGATTTGTATGCATTCATCCCAGCCATCTTCGTCGCAATCTTCAATCCGTGCGGCGGGCCCTGCGATGCCGGCGTTGTTGACCAAGACATCGAGACCGCCGTGGGCGTCGAGAAGCTCAGCGAATACATGATCAACGTCACTCCTGCGACCGACGTCGGCAATCGTCGAAGTTGCCTTGGGGTTCTTCGCTTGAAATTCTTCGACGTTCTCTCTCGATGAGTCGCAGATGTGCACGCTATCGCCCCGCTCCAGAAAGCGTTCCGCCATGCGCCGACCGATGCCCGACGCGGCTCCGGTAATGAGTACAACCTTGCTGTCCGCCATCGTTACTCTGTTTCCACAAAGGTCTCGTCGAGGACCTTGAAGACTGCGTCCTGAAGCGAGACTTCACTGTAGTCTTCCTTGGCGTAACTGGTGAATACGGCAACGACATCTCGTTCCGGATGAATAACGAGGCCCTGACCACCCCAGCCGCCATGCGCCAGGTAGCCGCTCTTATAAACTTCGCCCCAGGCATACGCATTGTGTTTGACGGGACTGTCTTCCGGGTTGCCGGCGTTGCGTAACAATTCAGGGTGGCCATCGTTGAATAAGACGTCGAGATGTTCGTCCGAAATGATCTTCTTGTCCGATACCACCGTATAGCTCGGCGTGTAGAGAAGACCGAAGCGAGCGAGATCTCGCAGTTTGCTGAAAAAACCACCATGAGAGACGGCGATGCCGTAACGGTAGGCAAAGAAACCAGCGTCATTCTCAGCGCCGATGTTGTACCAGAACTCTTTGGTAATGGCGTCCTGATAGGGGTAGCCGGTGACTTCTTCGACTAACCACATCAACAAAAAGTTTGTGCCGCCGGAATAGACAAATTTCTCTCCCTGAGGGCCGGTGCGTTCGATTTCGACGTTCGCCAGGTAGTCGTACGGATTGTCCGGAGCATCCGCGGTGCGAAGGTTGTCGCCGATGGCCATCGAGTACTGGTAGTAACAAGAGTCCACATCTTCATAATTCTCGGCGCAGTCAACGCCGGTGGCCATGTCGAGCACGTTACGAACGGTAGTGCCCGCGTGCACTGAATCGGCGAGCGCTGGAACGTAGAAGTCGATCGGCTTCGACACATCAACCAGTCCACGTTCCTCGAGAAGGCGGACGACGGCTCCCGCCATGACCTTGGTCGTCGACCAATAGGTTGGTTTCTCGTATTCCTGCATGCGTGGATAGGATTCGAAGGCGATTTTCCCCTCGTGCAGAATAACCACGCCCATTGCGGTTGAGTGGTCACTTTCAATGAACTGTGCAAAAGGCATTGGCCCGTCCGGAGTATTAATCTCGACAGTGCCGATTTCCTTCACAGGTGCATGCTCGAGTTCACGGACGGGACCGTTTCTGTACACCGGTACCGACGGGAACATCTGCTGGACATGCCGATGCATCCAGCCCATCTCCGGACCGCGAACATTCCACCAGTGTTCGTCAGGCGGAATCTTGCGGTGATGCTCCATAACCGCAGTCTGAGATTCGTCCGGTTGAAACCCGGTCGACGAAACGGTTTGTTGCTCGGCGCAGGCGGCGAATACCGGGGTGAGCAGCGATACAATTAAAAGGTACTTAGCGTTGAACGATGGCATCCAGACCGCCCTCCTCGTTGGAATAGGGGATTAGAGAAAAGCCGTAGTGATACGAGCTCTTGTTCAGAGAATATTTTTGCAGCGTTCGTTTGCCCCAGGAGTCATCGCCGCCGACGCCCATCTGTCCCAGGTCGATATCGAGCGAAATCAAGTCGCGAGGCTTAATGTCGTTGACGTGGACATTGACGCGCTCACCGTTTACTCGGGCGCCCTCACCATCTTCGCTGGTAATGGCGATCTTCACGGGCGGAACGAAATCGATAAGTCGATTGTGGCTAACGCCGAAACTGATCAAGCCGTCCGCTCTGACCAGCAGTCCATTGTCAGCACCACTGAGCGATAGCCAGCGAACGTCGGTTTTGTAGCCATTCTCCTGCGGCCGCATATAGGGCACGTAGTGATCGGCCACGGTGTTCGTGTAACGGCCGACATTCGCAGATTCGTTTCGGTCGCTGTAGTTTTCATGTGGCCCTCGACCAAACCATTCGACCTGATCGAGAGAGCGCGCCAATTCGACATTCATCCCGACACGCGGCATTACGGGCTGGTCAGGATCGCGAGTGAATGTGTTGTCGACATTGACCTGGCCATCGGCCGTGATTTCATAGTCCGCGATCCATGTCGCGAGAGGCTCGCCGGCATCACTGCTGAATGAGTAGGTCGCAGTTACTTTCGCGCAGCATGGGTTATCCGTGTTCACCACAAAAGACTCGAGGGTTCGGTTTCTGCCGGCCTGCCCCCAAACAGCCGCCCAGTCGGGCATGTAGTTTCCGAAGTCGTTGTCAGTCGGCGCGCGCCAGAAATTCGGCGTCAACGGAGCCAGAAGCATTTCGGCGCCGGAGCGATTTACAGAGCTGAGCAGACCGGATTCCGTACTGAATTCGACGGTCATATTGCTGCTGCTAATTGATACGGTCGAATCGCCTTGCTGTACCTCTACGTTGCCGGCGATGTATTCATCCATAAAGCCGCCTGACATGGGCGGCACCGGTAATGTGAACTGCTGTTCTGCAACGACGTGACCTGCTGGCTGTAGCCCCCGAGCCTCGGTCGATATCAGTTGTAGCAGGAGGTGATGCTCCGGCCCCGCACGTAGTGAGCGCATGTTGTAGGGCAGCCATAGGTGCGATGAGGTCTCGGCGGCGACATCGAGATCATCAACAACTCCACGTTGAGTAACCGAGGCATCCTCGCTTAGTGACCAGTGCAATTCGAATTCGCCCAGGTTGGTGAAGTCGTAATTATTGTGAATCGTCAGATCACCGGTGATCAGGCTGTTCGCCTCGAAGTCGACGTGCTGATAAACGCGCTTCACCTCCCAAAACGCGGGCTGCACACGCCGATCGGGGAAGACCAGGCCGTTGAAGTTGAAGTTGCCACTGGATGGCACGTCCGCCGGACCGTAGTCGCCACCATAGGTCCAGTAGGGAACGCCATCCTCATCATGTTCGATCAGCCCTTGATCCACCCAGTCCCAGATGAATCCGCCGGCCAGAATGTCGTGCTTGTTTATGACGTCCCAGTATTCCCGCAGGTTTCCGGAGCTGTTGCCCATCGCGTGAGAGTACTCGATCAGAACCATCGGGCGATCGTTGTGCGTCTGCGCATACTGCTCAAGGTCCCAGTGCCGCCAGTACATGCTGGAGTGAAAGTCTGAGTGACGTTCGCCCACTTCCTCGATATTGCCTTCGGTTTCGTATTGCACGGGTCGCGACAGGTCGCGTGACTTGATCCAGTTGTAGGTTGCGCCGAGGTTGACGCCGTCGCCAGCCTCATTGCCCAATGACCAGATGACAACGGCTGGATAGTTCTTTGATCGCTCGAGCATGCGTTTGGTGCGATCGAGGTGGTGCTCCTTCCAGTGGGGTTTGTTGCCGAGCGTCTTGTCATGGTCGTAGCCATAGCCGTGACTTTCAATGTTGGCCTCGTCCACCATGTACAGGCCGTGTTCGCTAACGAGTTCGTACCAGCGCTCCTGTTGCGGGTAGTGCGAGTTACGAACCGCGTTCATGTTTGCCGCCTTCATCAGCTGAATGTCTTTCAGCATTGTTGCTTCGTCGACAACGTGCCCCGTGACTTCATGATGCTCGTGCAAGTTCACGCCCTTGAGTTTCACCAACCTGCCGTTGACCATGAAGCGGCCGTTCGCAATTTCAACGGTGCGAAAACCGATCTTCTGCGATATCACTTCGTCGCCCAGACTCACAGAAAGCGAGTACTGATTCGGGTATTCGGCAGACCACTGTCGGACGTTGCTGATGGTGGTCGCGAACGAATAGTCAGTGCTGCCCGTTTGCAGCTCTATTTCGGCGCTTTGACTGTAGACGACTCTATCCGCGTCGCGTATCTCGACGTTCACGGCTTGCGTCATTGCCTCGCCATAGTCATTGGCGAGCGAGAGGTCTATTCGAAAGTTGCCGTCTGTGTAGTTGTTGGAGAGATCGGCATGCACGAAGTAATCGCGCACGCGCATTTTCGGTCGCGCAACCAGGGAAACATCGCGTTGAATGCCGCTGAGCGACCAGAAGTCCTGATCTTCGAGATAGCTGCCCGTGCTCCAGCGATACACTTCCACCGCGATAGAGTTGCTGCCAGCGGTGACCTTGTCAGTAACCCGGAATTCAGAGGCCGTCTTACTGCCTTCGCTATAGCCAACATATTCGCCATTTATCCAGACATAAAAGGCGGAGCTGACCGCGCCGAACTGCAGAAACACTTCATCGCCGTCCCAACTCTCAGGCACGTCAAAGTCCCGTCGGTAGGAACCAACAGGGTTCTTCTCCGTTGGTACGTTCGGCTCATCTATTTCGAATGGGTAGGGCACGTTGATGTAAATCGGATAGCCGTAGCCGTGGCGTTCCCAGTTGGATGGCACGGGAATGTCGGCCCATTGGCTGACATCAAATGACTCTTCGTGGAAATTTGCGATGCGACCCGCGGGTGAGTCGGAGTAACTGAATTTCCAGTCGCCGTTCAATGACAACAGGTGATCCGTCGATGTATCGGCGCGCGCCGGCATGAACATCGCGCGTGGTGCTTCGGTGTTCTCGCGAATGATGTCTATGTCATTCCACGCAGGGCGTTCCGCCCGGTCTGTACAAGCGGAGGAAAGAACGAGCACCGCGCAGGAAAGAATCAGTTTTTTCATGTTGCTATCTCAGGTGTTGAATGTAGCGCGTAGTCGTTCGGCGGCCACTTCGGGTGTGAGGTCGCGCTGCGGCATACCTAATAACTCGAAGCCGACCAAGTGCTTCTTTATTGTTGCGGATCGCAGCAACGGTGGAAATATGTGTATATGAAATTGCCACTCTGGACTTGCGCTGTTGCAAGGGGCGGCATGAAAGCCCATCGAATACGGTGCGGAAGTGTCGAACAGCCGGTCGTTCGCCCCCAGCGATTCCTTCAGCATGGATGCCAGCGCGGCAACCTCATCGTGCGAGAGGTCGTCTGGTGAGGCGACGTGGCGTCGAGGAAGAATAAGCTGCTCAAATGGCCAGGTGGCCCAATAGGGAACCAGCGCGACGAAGTGCTCATTACTACAAACCAGTCGTGCACCGTCCGCCAGTTCTGAGTCGAGGTAGTCGAGTAACAGGGGCGATCCTGTTGCCTCGTGGTGCGCCCGCTGGCATTCGATTTCCTTAACGACCTCGCACGGCAGGTTCTCCGTCGCCCAGATCTGCGCGTGCGGATGTTGATTGCTGCACCCCATCATCTCGCCACGGTTTTCGAAGACCTGCACATAAGCAAACTGTTCGCTTGATGATAGCGTGGCGAAGTCCGCAATGATCGCGTCGAGTGCAGAAACGATGTCCGCATGGTCCATCGTCGACAGTCGTTCGTTGTGTTTTTCGGAAAAACACACGACGCGGCACCGGCCGGACTCGCTTCTCGATTGAAAAAACGGGCTGTCGTTCGATTCAATGTTGCTCTCGCCTGACAGAGCCGGGAAATCATTATCGAAAATATAGGGGCCCGTGTAATCCGGGTTGCGTTCGCCGTTAGCACGCTCGCTGCCGGCGCACAGATAACAGGATGGGTCGTGCGATGGTTCATCGGAGGGTGCGACCGACTCCGTCTGGCCTTGCCAGGGTCGCAGCGTCCGGTGCGGGGACACGAGTACCCACTCCCCGGTCAGTATGTTCTTGCGGGCATGCGATTGGTCTTGGCTGCTCATTACTGAATCACGCGTCCCGCAGGATCAGAAGGCTCAACGACATGAACCCAGGGGTCGGCACCACTTGCTTGATGATATTCAGCCGTCACCTGTCGTTGTACTGCGTCGAGATGTTCGTCGGTCGTAAGACACAGTACACATCCACCAAATCCGCCGCCAATCTGGCGCGAGCCCAATACGCCTTCGCAGGTGTCAGCGATGCTGACCAGTTGATCTACCGGGCCGCAGCTAATCTCAAAATCATCTCTGAGGCTGGCGTGCGACTGGCTGATGAGGCGGCCGAGGGCCTCGAGGTTGGCTGCTTGCAATGCGTCAAAAGCGTCGAGCACCCGTTGGTTCTCGGTAATGATGTGGCGCGCGCGCCGGTACAAAATATCGCCCAGCCCCTGTTTATCGGCTTCGAGCATTTCGGGAGAGACGTCACGCAGCGCGCTTACGTCCGCATTGCTTTTCGAAATGACGGCGACGGCCGCAACGCATTCACTGGCTCGTTCGTTGTAGTTGCTGTCCGGTAGCTGGTGCCGTACGCCACTATCAACGACAAGCAGCCGGGCATTTTCCGGAATGTCCGCATGTTTCACGTCGAGGGTTCGGCAATCAATGAGCATTCCCCGGCCGCGCTCACAACCAGCAATGGCCAACTGATCCATGATGCCGCAGTTAACGCCGGCGAAGCGGATTTCGGCGAGCTGACAAATTTGCGCGATCTTTTCGGCAGGTAACGCGGCACCGGCGACGTCGAGCAAGGCGACGGCGATTCCAACCTCGAAGGAGGCAGATGAGCTCAGTCCACCGCCAATCGGAATGTCTCCATTGATTTCGATGTCTGCACCGACCAGACGCGTACCGTGCGCTTCGATTTCGACGGCGACGCCACGCGCGTAATCAGCCCAGCCGGGCGCGGCGCTGATCGCGACGTTATCCAGACTGAATGATTTTTCGTCTTGCAGGTTGCGTGAAGACAACCGGACCTGCCTGTCATCGCGCCGCTCGGCGAACACGTTGGTGCAGGCAGACGTTGTCGTTGGCAAGACAAAGCCGTCGTTGTAGTCGGTGTGCTCGCCAACAATATTCACACGACCGGGAGCGCGGTATTGCACGGCGTTCACCTCGTGATGTAAGAAATTCTTCCAAGAATAGTTGACGATGACCCCATGTAGAATGGACTTTTGGAGAAAGTTGATGGATATTCTTACGACATTCGAGGCGATTCAGAGCCACCATGGCAGTCAAGCACTTACGAGAGGGATTCGCGGGGCAGGACATGTTCGTCATTCCGCGCTCCGTTCTGACCGAGGCAAGTCGCCATCCGCTGGTGCGTTCGGCCTACCCAACCGACATAGGCTGGTTTCCAGCGGCAGAACACCACTACAGAAATCGGGATGAGGGTGCCGGACAAGATCATTTGATAATGTGTCTCGACGGTCACGGCTATGCAGTCGTTGACGGTCAGGAGGCACACCTCAGGGCCGGCGAGCTACTGATCATTCCGCGCAACACACCTCACACCTACTGGGCGGCGGACGATAAACCGTGGTCGATCTATTGGGTGCACTTTCGTGGTGATGACGCAGGCTATTACGTGGATCGAATTCCGCGGACCGGCCAGCCAGTGCCGATCGACACGGCGGCACTGGCCGAGGCTGAGCGTTTGTTTCGGTATTGTCTTGATGCGCTGTATGAAGGCTACGGACTCCCGACGCTAATCTATGCGGCGCAGTCCGTGCAACACATATTGTCGCTGCTCCTGTACCGCAATCAGGCATTGCCCATGGAGCAGCGCAAGAAACATCGTCGCTCCAGTCTCGACTCGATCGTCGCATTCATGCAGATCAACCTGTGTGAGCCACTGCGACTGGAGGATTTCGCGAAAGAGGCCGGGATGTCCGTCAGCCATTTTTCGGAGCTCTTTCGAGTTCAGACAGGGCAGTCGCCGATGGCCTATTTCATCGACATCCGCATCCGTCATGCGTGCCGGCTGCTGGACCACAGCCCCCAGCCGGTAAAGTCAGTGGCAATCGAGTGCGGTTATCGAGACCCCTACTATTTTTCCCGGGTCTTCAAGAAGGTCATGGGCTCGTCGCCCGAGAAATACCGCGCCATAAAGAAGGGCTGATACCGGGGGATATTCCAAATCCTTATGCGGCTGTCGGCCTGGTTAGCTCGAAAACACATATTTGACAGGCCTCAGAGCCGACGGACTCGGATAACCCGCCTTCGTAAGATTATCCATCATTCAGTAGCAACATCCATTGGCTGACTTACGGGGCCATGCCAATATCAAAGAGATATTTATGTCATCAAACTCGGGGGATCGATCGATGACCGACGAAACAAAAGCAACGTCAAAAACCGTCCTGAAATTATCGCCTGTTGCGGCTTCTGTGGTCGCCGCATTGCAGCCGGCTGGTACGGCGCTGGCGCAGGACAACGCTGAATTCACACTTGATGAAATCATCGTCACCGCGACCAAGCGGGAGTCCAACCTGCAGACTTTGGGCCAGAGTATTTCAGCGCTTAGTGGCACGGATATCGATAAGAAGGCCATTTTGTCGATGGAAGACCTGGTTGCATCGATTCCCAGCGTCACGATTGCTTCGTCTCAACCCGGTCGAAACACGATTATTTTCCGCGGCATGTCTACGGGTACTGACGAGTGGCGAACGGACAGCCCTGTTGCGGTCTATCTCGATGAACAGCCCATGACGGCTATTTCGCAGCAAATCGATCCTCGCATGGTGGACATCAATCGTGTCGAGGCGATGCCTGGACCACAAGGTACGTTGTTTGGCGCGAGCTCGACCTCTGGAACGCTGCGTATTATCACCAACAAACCGGACCTGAATGAGTTCTCGGGCGCTGTCGAAGGGACCGTCAAGACGACGAAAGACGGGGACGAGAGCTACGACATTAATGGTCATCTGAATATTCCGCTGTCCGATCAACTTGGCATCCGATTGGTTGCGTATAACGCGGAGGAAGGTGGCTGGGTAGACAATGTTCTCGGAACGGCTTTGACGGGCCTCGAAGACAACGCGGCACTCGTCGAGGACGACTTCAATAGCTGGAAAATCACCGGCGGTCGATTGACTGCGAAACTCGAGTGGAATGATGAGTGGTCGACCTTGTTGACGGTCATGACGCAGAAAACCGAATCGACCGGCGCCTGGGGTACGGATCCAGCGCTGGGAATAGACGAGGTCACCACGTTCGTCAAAGAAAATCGCATTGACGATTGGGACACGATGGCGCTGACGATCAAGGGTGATCTCGGATTTGCTGAGTTCACAAGCTCGACCTCTTATGTCGATCGGTCGATGTCCTACGTCATTGATAACCATGTGTACGATAGTTACAAGAGCACGGCCGCTCATGATTGCTCATATCCCGGCTACCCCACGACGTGTTATCTAGGCGGTCTTTACGATCTCGATTACATCATAGGCTCTATTTTTAACGATCAAACGCAAACCCGGATTTCCCAGGAGATACGCCTTGCTTCGACGTCGGACAGTCGCTTGCAATGGATGGTCGGTGCGTTCTACGAAGATCAGGATGATGAGTGGTTCTATGGCTCAGTCACGCCGGGCCTCGGCAATACACCGGCGATGGCGTACGCGAACTACTGGGCGTATTACTACAATTATTATCAGGGCTTCGACATCGAATACCCGCTACCGAACAACGATATCTGGTGGGCGCAGGAATACAGCCGTAATGTGAAGCAAAAGGCTGTGTTTGGCGAGATGGGCTTCGACATCACCGATGCACTCACGGTCACTGTTGGTGGCCGATGGTTCGAAAACGAACGCTATCGATATGAGCGCAACACCTTTCCGCAGGAGTTTCCGGACTGGGGAAATTGGGCTTTGAATGGAATTGACGAAGTCGACGGCAAGACCGATAACACAACCTACAAGATTGGCGCTACCTGGCAGCTTAGTGATGACAACATGGTCTACGGCTTGTATAGCAACGGCTTCCGCCTCGGTGGCAACAACTCGGCACGCGCTTCAAATGCTGGTTTTGTTGAGCCCACCTATGAGCCGGACTCGATGGACAACTATGAGATCGGTCACAAGAGCACGTTCCTGAACGGGCGTCTTCGGGTCAATACATCCGTGTTTCATATGGTTTGGGACGACATTCAGCTGCCGCGGTACAACAACAACATCTGGTGGCAGAATGGAAATCTCAATGGTGGTCAGGCCGAGCAAACGGGCGTCGAATTATCCGTCGTCGCCGCGGTAACAGATAGATTCAAAATCACCACGAATCTATATGGTGGTGACGGTGAATATACCGAGGATATCCTTTCCTGGGATATTTCAAACGATGATCCCAATACGCCGGAAATCGAGCGCGAGGTTTTCCTCGATACGCCCGCCGGAACGCCAAAGCCCTTTGCGCCTGATTTCAAATACACGGTGGGTCTTGAGTACATGATTCCGGATGCTTGGGCCGGTGGGGATTTGTCATTCTACTATTACATCAATGGCCAGGCCGATTCGCATAATGACCGAGAATCGGCGCAGAATGGAACGGTCGATTTGCCGTCATGGAGCACCAGCAACATGACTGCCAGGTGGGAGTCGGGCGAGGGACTGGAGCTGTCGCTGCGTGTTCGCAATCTTTTCGACGAGCGCTATGTGCAATCCTATTCCAATGACACTGATTGGCAGGTCGAGGCCTACTGGCCCGGCGAAACTGGCTTCCGAGAAAGATATACCTATAACCGGCCGAGAGAAATCAGTCTGCAAGCCAGGTATAACTTCTAGTCAAGCTAATAACGACATCGGTTGTCCGTGGCTCCATGCAAGGCGAGAGTCACGGTGGCGTGTATCTCATCGACCTCGACCAACAACTGATCGATCAGGTCATTAACTGGAATACCGTCGATATTGACTGGCAGGGCCGCGGCTGGGACCGCGGCTTACGGGGCATCGCCTTCGATGGCGACGTCGTTTACATCGCCGCAAGTGATGAGCTTTTCGCGTACTCCCCGAAATTCGAGCTCATCAATTCCTGGAAGTGCAACTACCTCAAACACTGTCATGAGATCGCGGTGTATAAGCGCAAGCTCTACCTGACGTCGACAGGTTACGACAGCATCCTCGCCTTCGACCTCGACAAACAGGCGTTTAATTGGGCGCTGCACGTCGACACCGTCGGCTATCAGTTCAAAGGCGCGACCTACGATCCGAACGGCGACGATGGACCCTTGTTGTTGAATAAGCTGCATATCAACAATGTGCACGCGAACGAAAACGGCATGTACATCGCAGGCACCAACACTGGCGGCATGTTGTTTTTCAATGGTGAAGCCATACAGATGTCCGCAACGTTACCAGAGGGCACCCATAACGCACGGCCATTCCGAGACGGCGTTCTTTTCAATGACACGCGATCAAATTTCGTTCGCTTTGTCACAGAGATCGGCGAAGAAGATCGGGCAATGAAAGTGCCTACCTACGATCGCTCGGAGCTCGTCGGTAAGGACCTGGACGATTCGAAAATAGCCCGCCAGGGGTGGGGCCGCGGACTTTGCCCACTAACCGACCACGTCATAGCGGCTGGTTCTTCGCCGTCGACAATCGCTGTGCATGATTTGAAGGCGAACGAAACAGTACTGCGCGTTAGCCTGTCGATGGATGTAAGGAATGCTATTCATGGCCTTGAGGTATGGCCCTTCTGAGCCGCTAAAGGCCCGCGTCTTGAACGACCTTCGGCAGGTCGTCGATGACATCGGCCAGTTGCATTTGCCATTCGCCGAGATGGCTTTCATATTTGCGCCACTTGCCCATTCCGCCCGTGTAAATAGGCTGACGCACCTGTTCTGAACTTGCCGTTTTCACCGCGCGTTCTGTTTCGTAAAAACGCAGACACTGCTCTTCGAACGGCAGCCCGCAATGATCAAGAATACGGTGAACCTGACCCTCCAGGTCCGTCACTGTTTCTTCGTAGTGCACGTCGAGGACCTTGCCGGGCAATACAGAGTGCCAGTGAAGCATCATCTCGTGATATTCCTCGTAGTACATGCCAAGCTCGATCATGTCGTAGGTAAAGTTCTGGCCGCGACCAAAAAGCTGCTTGTACGACCCGAGGCAACTGTCGAGCGGATGGCGACGTGCGTTGATGATCTTCGCATTTGGCATCGATAGCGCAACGAACCCAACCAACGGAAAATTATTTGGCATCTTGTCTGTAAAAAACGGCTTGTCAGTAATTCGATGGCGCTGAGTTTTATCAAGATACTCTTTGCCGTATCCGCGCCAGTCGCGAGGGGAGAGATCGACAAGCGACGCGGGAAAACGGACGCCATCCGTTCGATAGCGGCCAATTTGATGCGAAACCTCGCTAAGTTCAGACAGCTCCGCCGTGCCCTCTACCTGGCTGTGGCTTGCAAGGATTTGCTCGACCAGAGTGGAACCAGATCTCGGGAGTCCAACAATGAAGATCGGATCGGGTGCGTCGAAGCCATGGCCCTCTTGTTTCCTCACGAAGTCGTCGCTAAAAATCTCAATTATTTTGCGATCTTTTATTTCACGCACGATCGGATCATGGCCCACAAGACCGCGTTGTTTCTGATTGCCACTGTGATAGTAGTGCCAGGCCTTTTCGTAATCCTTCTTGTCCTCATAAGCTTTGCCGAGTGAGAAGCGAAAATGAACATCGGCACTGTCATCCAGCTTGCCCGTTTCCAACTGCTGTTCCATAGACGCAACTTCGTGATCTTCGAAATTGAAAATCTTGAGATTGGCCATGCTCCAATAAGACTCACCGAAATCGGGTCTGAGCTCCACCGCCTTGCGGTATTCACGCAATGCGGCAGGCTGATCCCCAAGCGTCTTGAGGGCATGTGCGAGACTCATGTGAGTTCCGGCAATGTTGGGCGATAGCTCGATCGACCTCGAAAACGCTTCCGTCGCAGGGTCGGGATGACCGGCCAATGCCTCGGCGCTGCCCAGGCACGCCCAGGCTTCCGGTGCCTCATCGTTCAGTTTGAGTGCATCCCTGTAAACGTCGATCGCTGCAATGTACTTGTGATTCTTGACCAGCAAGACGCCAAGATTCAACGAGGCGCCCATGAAGTCGGGCGCGATCTGAACGGCTCGCCGAAGTAGCGCCTCTGCGTCGCCGAGATTGGTATCTTTCTTGACGTACACCTGTGCCAGAAACCGCATTGCGTCGACGTTGTCCGGCGCTACTCGTAATGCCTCCCGAAGTATCTCAATAGCCTGATCGAGGCGCCCGGCTCGGTAGTGCTCTGCACCGACAGCAACGGCCCCCTTGCCGGGATCCTTCTCGAAAAAGGCCTCGAATGCATCGTCAGCCTCTTCGCCACGGCCGGCCGCCGCCAACGCTTGCCCCAGTCGTTTGTGGGCAGTTGGCCTGGAGGGATCCAGTCGAACGGCCTTCTCAAACGCTTCTATCGCGAGAGCAAGCCTGCCCTCCGAGACGAGAAGTGCGCCCAAGTCTTCGTGAAGCGGTGCGAACCCGGGCCGAAGCTCAATGGCGAAAGTGATCGACTCTTTTGCTTCATCGGACAAATTGAGCTTTCCTGCTGCGTGACTGAGCATTCGCAAGTGATCAATGCAGCCCGGTGAAACGCTGAGGTACTCGCGACACACTTTCGCAGCTGCCGCGGGTTTGTTCCCAGTCATCAACGCCAGGACCTTGTTAAGGCTCTGTTCCTTTTCCTGAATGTCGTCCACGTTTCGCCTGTACTCACTCGATGGGCAGGGTCACATTTTCCCCTATTCCGGAGGGCGCAGTCCAATGACTTTCACGTTATGATTCCGCTCATGAGTGAAACCCAGTCTCCGCTTCGGCTTCGCAAGAAACACGGTACCGGCGCAAAGCGTGATGTCACGTCCGCCGATGGCAAGCGCCTGGTGGACGCCCAGTCCCTTCGCAATGCCATCGTCGCGGGAATGATTAGCGTGATCGTGTTCAGTTTTTTTTGGGTAACACTGACCGAGATCACCAATCGGGTCTTTCCGTGGTTAACCGTCGTGCTTGGTTTCCTGCTCGGGCACCTTATTCGCTTGGCGGGTCGGGGTACCGATTGGCGCTTTCCGTTGATTGCGGCCGTGATGGCACTCGCAGGCTCACTGATCGCGAATATTATTGTCGCGGCCTCGGTTACCGCTGAGGGATTTGATACTGGAACCCTGCAGATACTGCAGGCAGTCACCAGCATGACGTGGCCCGTTTTTTTTGACGAGGTGTTAACAGTGGCCGATGGGTTTTTTGCTGTCATTGCAGCGGCCCTGGCCGCGTTTTACTCGAACCGGCGACTCAGCAGATCCGAGTATCTCGCGCTACGACTCTGGAATGAGGAACAGCAGCACGGCTGACCGAGTCGCGATGAAAGCTTGGTCAGACAGGCATCAATAAGGGCTTGTCGCTCTTGATACCCTTGCCGGTCAGCGAGGCGAGCTGACTCGCGACTAATCGCTCGATGTCCTGAGCGGCATTTGCGATGCCGAGAAAGAAAGCGGGCTCACGTCGCAATAGTGAAAAGTTGTTCGACTCCAGCACCCGGACCAAATGCGTAATATTGCTTCTGATTGCGTCGATGTAGGGGTTTCGTCCGCTGTAGAGCACTTCCGCATAACGATAAACGCGGTTGAACTTCGTGTTCAGGCGATCACGCGTTACCTGCTGGTAAAACGCCGGCGTTTTTCTCAAGAGGTCCATGCCGGACTTATAGCGAACCATGTATTCACCGGGATTCGCATTTTCAACCGCGACACCGCCGACGACAAATTCGTTGTACAGACGATCCCGGCATTTCTCGAGATAGCAGCGATCCGCCATTTGTGCGATCAGATCGGCAGTGCCGATAAGGTGTCCACAAATAATGTCGCGTGGGTCGTCGAGTTCAATCTGGTCGAGGTCGAGCTCGTAACCGGTAAAATGCACGATCATGCTGCTGATACCGACGTCCCTGGTCATGCCAAGCTCGGGAAGGTAGCGGCGCAGGAAGTCCGCACTCCGCGATACGTGATACAGCGTAAACTCGGCGCCGTTCGCGAAGTCCTTGTCACGCACCTTATGACGAATGTAACCGGAATCATGAAATAGCGATGTGACGACCGCCATCTGCGCCCGAGCCGGGCCAAGACGATCGGAAGGTTCGACGCTGCGCTCATAGCCGACCACCAGGCGGGCAACGGCGAGCGTCATGTCGAGCGTATGCTGCATATCGTGGTAGGTCGTATCGCAGCCGTGGTAACCCGGATAGCGACCCGTGAACAGGCGTTCGAAATCGTAGAATGCCAGCCATAGTTTGTCGTAAGACATGCCTGGAAAAGTTTCCGAAAAAAGCTCGTGCACAGCATTTCGAACCGAGGCAGGGCTACTGACCTGCACGGTGTTGGTAACATCGAAATCGTTGCGTCGATCCTGCGACATGGGGCCCCGCTTTTTCTTTCTATGATACACGGCGAGGTCAAATCTCTCCTGCCGATTCTCAGGAATATGTCATATCCCGGCGTGCGAATTTAGCGACGGTCAGAGGTCGAATTCAGCAATAACCGGCGCATGATCCGACGGGCGTTCCCAGGCCCTCGGTTCCTTGTCAACGTAGCTGGCCGTGCAGCGCTCGGTCATTGCGTCGCTGGTCAGGATGAGGTCAATTCGCAGGCCTGCATTGCGGCGAAAGCCCGCGGCGCGATAGTCCCACCAGCTAAATGTTTTCTCAGGGTGATCGAACTTGCGAAAAACATCTGTGAGTCCGAGGTCGAGCAGACCCTGCAATGCTTTTCTTTCTTTCGGGCTACAAAGAATCGCCTCGCCCCAGCCTTCCGGGTCGTGGACGTCCGCGTCCGCTGGCGCGATGTTGAAATCGCCCAGTACAACGAGCTTGTCGTGCTCCTGCATCTCCGCTTCGAGAAAGCGATGTAAGGATGCCAGCCAACCCAGCTTGTACACATACTTATCCGAACCCACTTCCGAGCCGTTCGGAATATAGAGATCAATCACACGCACATCGCCGACCGTGCTGGCGAGAACCCGGCGTTGTGGATCGTCGAGATCGGGGAAATCCATGACGGGGTCGGTTGCCGGCGTCTTGCTGATGACGGCAACCCCGTTATAGGTTTTTTGCCCGCTGGCTAGCGAGTGATAACCGATCGCCTGCAAATCGTCGACCGGAAATTTCTCGGTAATTTGCTTGATCTCCTGCAAGACCAGGACATCCGGTTCACTGGATTGCAGCCACTCGATGACATGCGGTGCCCGCACGTTCATTGAATTAACGTTCCAGGTGGCTATTTTCATGAGGTTTGAATCCCATCCTGACGCAGAAGCGCGTCGATGGTTGGCTTGCGGCCACGGAAGGCGACATAGGCATCCATGATATTGCGGCTGCCGCCGATCTCGAGAATTTCACTGCGAAAACGTTGTGCGGTGGCCGCGTCGAAAATGCCCGCCTCCTCGAATGCCGAAAAGGCATCGGCGGCCAGCACTTCGGCCCACTTGTAGCTGTAGTACCCCGCCGCATAACCGCCCGCGAAAATGTGTGAAAACGCGTGCGGCAATCGATTGTAGTCAGGATGATTGAGCAATGAGACTTCTCTGCGCACGTCGTCAAGCACCCTAAGAACAGGTAGCGCGTTATTCGGATCGTATTCGGCATGCATCCGGAAATCGAACATGCCGAGTTCCAGCTGCCGCAACATCGCAAGTCCCGCGCCGGCATTTCGGCTCTTTTCCAGTTTTTCGAACAACTCCAACGGCAGAGGCGCGCCGGTTTGAGGGTGTGCGGAGCATTTATTGAGAACGTCATAGCTCCACGCGAAGTTTTCCATGAATTGGCTCGGTAGCTCGACAGCGTCCCAGGGCACGCCGTTGATCCCGGACACGCTCGGAACATCAATGCGCGTCAACAGGTGATGCAGCATGTGGCCGAATTCGTGGAACAAGGTCACGACGTCGTCGTGCGTCAGCAGCGACAGTCCGGCGTCGTCTCGTGGCGGAAAATTGCAGACCAGGTAGCCAACAGGCAATGCCAACTGGCCGTTCAATTGCTGGCGACTAATGCACTCATCGATCCAGGCACCATTTCGCTTTCCATTTCGAGCATAGATGTCCGTATAGAAACCACCGATAAGCTGGCCATCGGCGTTATTGATCGCAAAGTAGCGAGCATCGTCGTGCCAGACGGACACATCGTGTCGTTCTGTTAATTCGACGTTGTACAGCTTCGCTGCAAGGGAAAACAGGCCGTTGATGACGGTGCTGGCCGGGAAGTACTGGCGAAGCTCCTCGTTTGAAACCGAATACTTGGCTTGTTTGAATTTCTCGAGCCAGAACGTCACGTCCCACGGCTCGAGAGGCATGCCAGCAAATTCCTGCAGGTCCGCAAGCTCTTGCTCCGCAGCGTCACGTGAGCGGGCGGCGAGCTCTCGAAGGAAGCCAAGCACCTGGTCGGTGGAGGCTGCCATTTTCGTGGCAAGCGAATACTCTGCGTAATTCTCGAAGCCGACGAGATTTGCGGCCTCATGGCGCAGCGATAAAATATTCTCAATGTTGTCGCTGTTGTCCCACGCCGGATCGTCGCCCTGGTCAGACCCTCGCGTTGCCCAGGCTCGATACATCCTCTCTCTCAATTTGCGGTCGTGGGCATGCGTCATGATCGCGTGGTAGGTGGGATAGTTCAGTAGCAACAACCAACCATCAAGGTCCTTCTCAGCGGCGTCTTCGGCGGCGCGATCGATCGCCTGCCCGGGAACGCCGGCAAGCTCATCGGTATTCACGATGTGGTGCGACCAGGCGTCCGATGCGTCCTGAACCTTGTGCTCGAAACTTGCCTGAGCTGCTGCGAGCTCTTGCATGATTTCTTTGAAGCGATTCTTGTCGGCCTCTGGCAAGTCAACACCGGCAAGATGAAAGTCGCGCAGTGCATGGTCAACGGCGCTGCGACGTGATTCGCTCGCGTCGTCCGTCAACGACTCACCGACGCCGGCATAGGCTCGTTGCAAACGAGCGTTCTGTGACATTTCGGTGCTGTGTTCTGTCAATAGAGGCAGAGCCTGATTGTAGGCATCACGCCAGTCTCGCGATCCGAGTACACTTTGCAGGTGAATGACCGGTGACCAGACGCGGCCAAGCTCATGTTCCATCAACTCGACGGGAACGACGAGCGACTCGAAGTCTGGCTCATGATTTTCGTCCAGCAATACATCGAGTTTTTGGCGATGATCAGAAATCAGTTGCTCGATGGCGGGCAACACGTGATGCGGGCTGATCTCGTCGAAGCGAGGTAGCGAAGAGGTGTCGAGCAATGGGTTGGTCATAGAGTGCTTGATATCCATTTCAAGCGCCTCATATTAGCACAGCGCCGTTGGTGCACACTGACGATAGCGTCCGTGAAATTGGGAGATACAAGTGTTAGAACGATTCGATCTGCTGGTAATTGGCGGCGGTAGTGGTGGACTTGCTCACGCACAACGCGCGGCAGAGTATGGCGTTAAAGCGGCGGTCGTCGAATACGGCCCGCTCGGCGGCACTTGCGTCAATGTCGGGTGCGTACCGAAGAAAGTGATGTGGTATGCGGCGCACTATTCGCACGAACTACATCATGCTCGGGATTATGGTTATGACATTGCCGTGAAAGGACACGACTGGAAGGCTCTCAAGGCTCGTCGAGACGCCTATATCGAGCGCCTTAACAATATCTATGGCAATAATCTGGACAAGCGCGGTGTCACGTTTCTTGAGGGTCACGCCACATTCGTGGATGCCAATAACGGTAGACGTCGACGGAACTCGCTACCAGGCTGAACGGATTGTTATCGCTACCGGCGGTCAACCCATGGTGCCTGACATTCCCGGGGCTGAGCTTGGTATCACCTCCGATGGTTTTTTCGAGCTCGAAGAACAACCACTTCGAGTCTTGATCGCCGGTAGTGGCTATGTAGCGGTTGAGCTGGCAGGTGTTTTCAATGGCCTGGGTAGCGATACGCACGTCATCGTACGCAAGGACCGCGTGCTACGGAGTTTCGACAAAATGCTCAGCAGTGAGCTGATGAGCGAAATGCAGGAGAGCGGCATAGCCCTGGATACGGGCGTCGTTCCGGCATCAGTGAAAGAGACGGACGAGGGTCTGGTCCTGACAGCCGGGGATGGCCGCGAGTTCGGGCCTGTCGATGCTGTGCTATGGGCGGTCGGACGATCCCCGAATACGGCGACACTCGACGCGGACAAGGCCGGCGTCGACATGGACGCGCGAGGTTTCGTGCCGACGGACGACCATCAACGAACAAACATAGAATCGATTCACGCTTTAGGTGACGTCACGGGTCGGGCCGCGCTGACGCCGGTTGCCATCGCGGCCGGACGGCGGCTTGCCGATCGTTTGTACGGTGGAATGGATGGCCGGCATCTGGATTACAGCTTGATACCGACGGTTATCTTCAGCCATCCGACAATCGGTACCGTGGGTATGACTGAGGACGAAGCGCGTAGCGAATACGGTGATGACATCAAGATCTATTCGTCTGCTTTTACACCCATGTTTTACGCGCTGGGTGACGACAAGAAGCGATCAGTCATGAAGCTGATTACGGCAGGCGAGGAAGAGAAAGTCATCGGCTGCCATGTATTCGGCGCCGGCGCTGACGAAATGCTGCAAGGTTTTGCGGTTGCAATGCATATGGGCGCGACCAAGAATGATTTTGACAATACTGTCGCGATTCACCCGACAAATGCCGAAGAAGTAGTGACGATGCGGTAACGCCGAAATTCAGGCGGTTATTTTCATCTGCTTGAGTACTGGGGAGGTTTCGGGACGAATACCCCTCCAGATTTTGAACGATTCGGCCGCTTGCTCGACCAGCATGCCCCAGCCCATGACGGATTGTGCCGCGCCGGATTCACGCGCCCAGATGCTGAATGGCGTCGGGCTCAAGCCATAGGACAGGTCATAACAAAAGGTGGTCTCGGAAATCGCGGCGGCCGGATACGGTGGCGATTCACCTCTGAGGCCCGCCGACGTCGCGTTGATGATCAGGTCGTAGGGCTCCGAGACCGGAATGACGTTGAAGCGGCACGCAGAAACCGGGCCCGAGCGCGAAAAGTGATTGGCAAGTGCCTGCGCTTTTTCGAGCGTGCGATTGGCGATTCTAAGTGATGCCGGTTGCATTTCCAGCAACGGGCCGATGATGCCTCGAGTCGCGCCACCCGCGCCGAGAATGAGTATGTTCGCGTCTTCAACCGCGACGCCCAGGTTTACTGCGAGATCACGCAGCAAACCAATACCGTCGGTATTGTCCCCGTGAATCTCACCACCCTTGAACGACAGTGTATTCACGGCACCCGCGGTCGCTGCCCGTTCACTGGTCTGGTCAACGAGCCTTGTAACTTCACACTTGTGCGGTACTGTGATGTTGAGGCCCTTGCCGCCGGTACGTTGAAACTGGCGAATTGCTGTTTCGAGTTTTTCCGGCGAAACCTGCAGCAATTCGTATTGAAGATTCTCGCCGGTTTGCAGGGCGAACAGGCGGTGAATAACCGGAGAACGGCTATGCGACACCGGATAGCCCATAACGCCATAGCGATCTATGGTCG
>RCNG010000313.1_pt1 | contig 21389 bp, 17 predicted proteins | sample 2041371 | NCBI WGS metagenome assembly RCNG01 (sample SAMN09708227, study PRJNA481090) | Marine sediment metagenome, whole genome shotgun sequencing project. | biome: marine sediment; feature: ocean; material: sediment; isolation source: Sewage treatment plant 1 marine sediment (STP1) ... | reverse complement strand
TGTCCGAAGGCGGGGTGGTAGGGACCTGCCATCACATCCCCCCCCTCTCGCCCCATTCCCCCCTGTTCCTGCAGGCCGACTCGAATCACTGGGATGGAGGCCCTCTCGAACCTCTCGAGCATGCGCGCACAGAGCGAGACCGCCTCCTCGAGGCCAAGGGGCGTGTAAACGCCTCTCCGCATCCAGTCGGCGAGTTCGGTTTGTCGCAGGACCAGCAAGGGATAAATTCGCACAAAATCCGGCTTCAGGCCTACAAGCTCCTCCACCGTCTCCAGGCTCTCCGTGCCGGTGTCTTCCGGAAGGCCCACCATGATCTGGGCACCTGCATCCAGTCCCATTGCCCGGACTCTCAGAATCGCGTCTCGAGCCTCCTTCCCCGTGTGCCCCCTTCGGCTGGCCCGCAGGACCCGATCGGACAGGGACTGGACACCCAACTCCACTGTTCTCACGCTTCGTTCTGCGAGAAAGGCCAGCTGCCTCTCCGAGACTTGGTCCGGCCTCGTGGAAACCCGGATCGAATCCACCCACCCTCGCCTCACATACGGCCGGCACACATCGAGGTATGCTTCCTGCCGGGCCAGGGACATCCGGGTGAAGCTGCCCCCGTAGAAAGCGACCTGCCGGCGCTTTTTCCCTTCAGGGCTTCGAGAACGCCAGAGGGCCTTCAACGCTTCCCCCACTTCCAGGGGCGAGGGGGGGGAAGCGGTCTCTGCGATCAGGTACTGATTGCAGAAAACACAGCGATGCGGACATCCGACATGAGCCAGGAAGAACGGAGCAATCCAAGGCGGGGACGGGTCCATGGCACCGAAAAAGCCGTCATGGGATCAACGCAGCCCAAGCGGGTTTTTCTCCAGATGTTTCAAGAATTGTTCGGCAGCGTCCTGTTCGGCTTCTTTCTTGCTTCTGCCTTTACCGCAAGCCAACGTTTGATCGTTCATTTGAAGATGAATTACGAAGGTCTTCGCATGGTCCGGCCCTCGCTCCTCAACAACCTCATAGACCGGTGACCTTCGAAACAAGGCCAGCATGAGCTCCTGGAGCCGTGTCTTCGCATCGGTGAGCAGACTCTGGTTGGTCTTGACTTCCTCCAGAAGCGTTCCGAATGTGCGTCGAACGAAGTCACGAACCGCCCCCAACCCTCCGTCGAGGTAGATTGCGCCCACGATCGCCTCGAAGGCATCGGCAAGGATCGACCGCTTCCGGCGGCCCTCCATCTGCTCTTCCCCCTTGCCCAGATAGAGGAACTCCCCCAGGTTGAGTCCTCTGGCGACCTCGGCAAGTTTCTTCTCTTTCACGAGGGCGGAACGGAGCCTCGTCAACTCCCCTTCCAATTCCTGTGGATAGGCCTGCATGACCCATTCCGCGATGATGAGTCCGAGGACCGCATCTCCCAGGAACTCCAGCCTCTCATTGTCACGACGGCCGCCCTCCGGGATTTCATTCATCAGGGAGCGATGGGTCAAGGATTCTTCGAGGAATCGGCGATCCTGAAAGGTGTAGCCAAGAATCTTCTCCAACTCGGCGTGACGAGCCTGGGCCGACGCAAGGGGCCCCTGGTCGTCAACCCCACGTTCGGCAGGCTTCTCCCCCGGTTCTCTCCGTGGGCCGAGTTCATCATTCCTATCGGACCGCGGCATGCCAGAATTTCCGTAAGTAGTCAATCGCCGACCAAATGCTCAGGACCAGGGAAGCCCAGAGGAAATACATTCCGCCGAAATGGAAATCGATGGAAAGATAGGTGTAATGCAGACACAGGCCCACAATCGCGAAGATCTGGAGGATGGTCTTGTATTTGCCCAGCTCTTCCGCTTCGATGACTACGCCCTGGGCCGATGCGACCCCACGGAGGCTGGTGATCATGATCTCACGGCCCAGGATGATCACGACCACCCAGGCGGGAACCTCCCCCTCCGGGCAGGCAACGATCATAATAAGAGCCGCCATGACCAGAAGCTTGTCGGCCATCGGGTCCAGAAGCTTCCCCACCGAGGAGATGACTTCGTACCGTCTCGCCAGGTAGCCATCGAAGTAGTCGGTCACCGAGGCCAGAATGAACAGGAGAGTGGCCAGGGCGCGGTTCAAGGGAGTCGGGAACGAAAGCAGGGCAACCAGCAAAGGGACCGTAAATATCCGGCAGAGCGTCAGGATGTTGGGCACGCTCTTCATTCGTTTCGTCGCTTTCGGGACTGCCATCTTCCTAGTGAACCCCTTCTTGCCCTGCTGCCTGCTGCCGTTTCTCCGCTGTCCTGTCGTAAGCCTTGAGTACCTTCCTGACGTAGTCCTGGGTTTCCGTAAATGGGGGGATCCCCTTGTATCGCTCCACGGCCTTCTCCCCAGCGTTGTAGGCGGACAGGGCCAGCGTGAGCTTGCCCTCGTACTTATCGATCAGCCGCCTGAGATATCGAGCCCCCGCCTCCAGATTCTCCTCGGGATGGAACGGATCAGTCACCCCCATGACTCGAGCCGTCTCCGGCATGAGCTGCATCAACCCCACGGCGCCCTTCTTGGAGACCGCATTCGGATCGAAGTTCGATTCCGTCTCGACCACCGCCCGGAGAAGATCAGAATCCAGCCCCTCGGTACGCGCAACCTTGTCGATGAGTTTATCATAACCTCTCTTGCGCTTTCCGGAAAGGACCTTGGTGCTCTTCTGCCGCTTTTCCTTCTCCTTGAACCGGAAACGGGCGTCCACAGGCACGTTGGACATGTGTACGATGCCCTGCTCGTCATGGAACCAGTAGATGTCCCCCCCGACAGCAGGGGGGAAAGCTCTCCATAAAACCCCAATCAGTACCGCAACGCAGGCGATCCGCTTCACGCCCAGGCTTCCTGTTCTTCGTCGCTTGGCCTTGCTCAAGTCCATCCCCATCATTCTAGAAGACCCCAACCTTGTCAAACCCACCCCTTACAGTTCGTCCCATTTTCTGATTTAATAAAGATACCCGGATTTGGAGGAGGAAAAGATCATGCGGCATGAGAGCGATTTTTTGGTGATCGGAGGGGGAATTGCAGGCCTCTGGTTCGCCATCCAGGCAGCGGAGCACGGCACCGTGACCCTGCTCGCGAAGAAGGATGTGAGAGAGTCGAGCACGAACTACGCGCAAGGCGGGATCGCGGCGGTCTCGAGCAAGGAAGACTCCTTTGAAGAGCATATTAAAGACACAATGATCGCAGGGGCCGATCTCTGCAACGAGGAAGTCGTTCGAACGGTCATCTCCGAGGGACCCTCCCGCATCGAGGAACTGATTCGCCTCGGTGTACAGTTCACGACCCGCAAGAACGCACCGATGAACGAGTTCGACCTGGGGTTGGAAGGGGGGCACTCGAAACGTAGGATTCTACACGCCTCCGACTTCACCGGAAGGGAAATCATCGACAAGCTGTTCGTTATCGCCTCCGAGCACCCGCGGATCCGGTTTCGGGACTATCACATCGCGATCGACCTGTTCATCCACCCCCGGGACCGGGATCTCGCACCCAGGGAGAAGAACTGTTGGGGGGCCTACGTTCTCGATATACGGGAGGATACCGTACACTCCTTTGTGTCTCCCACGACGGTACTGGCAACCGGAGGAACAGGCAAAGTCTACCTGTACACGAGCAATCCGGACATCGCCACAGGGGATGGCGTTGCGATGGCCTACAGGGCCGGTGCTCGGGTTGCGAACATGGAGTTCATTCAGTTCCACCCCACCTGCCTGTATCATCCAAAGGCCAAGTCCTTCCTCATCTCGGAGGCGGTCCGGGGAGAAGGGGGGATCCTCAGGTTGCAGGACGGCTCCTCTTTCATGGAAAGATACCATCCCCAGGGCTGTCTCGCCCCGCGAGACATCGTGGCACGCGCCATCGACAAGGAGCTCAAGAAACGGGGAGACGACTACGTCACCCTGGATATCACCCACCGCGATCCGGACTTCATTCGATCCCGGTTCCCGAACATACACCGGCAATGCCTTTCGCTGGGGATCGACATCACACAGGAACCCATACCGGTGGTGCCGGCTGCCCATTACACCTGCGGGGGCGTCATGGTGGATGCCTGCGGGCAGACAGACATACAGGACCTGTACGCTGTCGGAGAGGTCGCCTGCACGGGACTCCACGGGGCCAACAGGCTGGCCAGCAATTCTCTGCTGGAGGCCCTCGTGTTCGCGCAACGCGCAGTGGATGCCTCCCTCCTGCGGAGGAAGGAACGAAACGAGCCGTACCCCACCCTTCCGCATTGGACGAGCGGGCATGCGGTCGACAGCGATGAATCCATCGTGGTTTCCCACAACTGGGACGAGATACGCCGGCTCATGTCAAACTACGTGAGCATCTTCCGCTCGAACAAGAGACTCGAACGGGCGAAGAGGAGGATCGATGCGCTTGCCGGAGAGATCCATCAGTACTACTGGGACTTCCTCGTCACGAGCGATCTGATCGAGCTCAGGAACCTGGTCCTCGTGGCGGACCTGATCATCGCCAGCGCCATGATCCGGAAAGAGAGCCGGGGGCTGCACTACAATATCAACTACCCGATCACCGATGACGAAATGTGGAAGCGGGATACGATTATGTGGCGGGGCTATCGATGACGGGCACCTTGAACTTGACATTAGGCGAGACCGGATCATTAATAATAGGTTGCTGGACCAAGCGCGGCTTCAAACCGTTTTCGGGCTCGGGCGTGGGAGCGGGCTCGGTCTTGAACCGTCGGGGCGAATGATAATGGGGAACAAAACCTATGCCGATCTATGAATACCGCTGCGCTGAGTGCAGGAAGAAATTCGAGGTGCTGGTCCTGAGGGCGGAAGAGGAATCCGCGCTTCGTTGCCCGCACTGCAGCAGCGCGAAGATGAAACGCCTCATTTCCCGATTCACATCGATCAAGTCTGAAGAGGCACGCCTCGAATCCTTGACCGACCCGAGCAATCTGTCCGGGCTCGACGAGAACGATCCTGCCAGCATGGCCCGGTGGCTGAAGCGTATGGGTGGGGAACTCGGGGAGGACGTGAGCAAGGATGAAATCGACCAGATGGCCGACGAGATCGCCTCCGGCAAGGCCCTCGACGAAGGCCCGGGGGGTGGGGGTGGACTCGAAGGCGGCGGCCTGGGTTCCGACCCTTCCGATGACATCTTCTAAGCCCCTGAAACCCATCGGACGGGTGGACACATCAAAAGAACAACGAAGGGACCCTCCCTGGGAATCAGGGGTGGACGGCACCTACGGGAAAGGCGATCTCCATGTCCAGTTTGACGATCCGCGCGTACCCGGATCCGGTTCTCAAAGGAGAGTGTGCGCCCGTCGAAACGATCACCGACGAGGTCCGCCGCCTGCTCGACGACATGGCAGAGACCATGTATCTGAACAGCGGCATTGGGCTGGCAGCCCCCCAGGTAGGGGAAAGATCACGGCTCATTGTCGTCGATGCACAGCGCGGTGAAGAGGGGGACACCCTCCTGAAGCTCGTGAACCCCAGGATCGTAGAAAAGCAGGGAGAGACGAAGAGCGAAGAAGGTTGCCTGAGCTGCCCGGATCTCCTCGTGGAGGTGAACCGCTTCGAGTCCGTGACCGTAGAAGCCCTCTTGCCCGACGGCAAGGAGACGACGATTGAAGCGGAAGGCCTTCTCGCGATCTGCCTGCAACACGAGATCGACCATCTGGATGGCGTTCTGCTCGTCGACCGCTTGTCCAGCCTCCGCAGAACCCTCTACCACAAGAAGCGTGTCAAGGAAGACGCGAAGCCTGCGGACGAAGGCGACGAGAGCCGCGGGACCAATACAGCCCTCTAACAGCCCTAAACGCCCATCTGACCCGTTGCACCCATTCTCCCAGGCGAAAGGGCAAAGTCGAAAGGGTCAAGGGGCGGTTGACGTTTTGACGAGGCATTCGTAACAGGCTGATGGCGAAACTCTACTTGATTCACTCGTCCATACTAGATCCATCCCTTTCGCCTTGACCCTTTGCCCTTTCCCCTGCGACTAGGCCGCTAAGGCCTAGGAGAACAGGTCCGGACGTTCGTGTTCGAGAACGGGAATTCGGCGGCGGACCTCCTTCAGGTACCCGGCATCAAAGTCCGCGTAGATCACGCACTCCCGCTCCGGCGCCTGGGCCAGGACAGCACCCCAGGGATCGACGATCGCCGAATGCCCGTGGGTCTGTCGCTTCGCATCGTGACGACCAACCTGGGCCGGCGCCACCATGTAAACCTGGCTCTCGATGGCCCGCGCCTGCAGCAACGGCATCCAGTGCTCTTTGCCCGTTACCATAGTGAAGGCGGCGGGCACGAACACGATCTGGGCGCCTCTGCGGGCGAGAGCACGGTAGAGTTCCGGAAAGCGCAGGTCGTAGCAGATCGTCAAACCGAAGGTGGCCCCTTCCCGGCAGACCGTAACGAGTTCCTTCCCCGGCCGGATGTGCTTCGACTCCCGGTAACTCGCCCCATCCGTCAGGGAGACGTCGAAAAGGTGAATCTTGTGGTAGACCGCCGCGAGATTCCCCTCCCTGTCGAGAAAAACGCTGGTGTTGTAAGGCCGCCCGTCCGATTCGTCGGGGGACTTGACCAGGAAGCTCCCTCCCAGGATGTTGATCGCCTTTTCCCGGGCAAGGGCCTTGAGCGTCCCGAGGATCTCTCCATTCAGGTCCTCGGCCACATGAGCACGTTCCTCGTCCGATCCCATGAAGGCGAAGTTCTCCGGCAAGGCGACCACGTCCGCCCCACGGTCGGCAGCCTCCCGGATCCTCTCACTTGCCCTGTTCAGGTTGTCCGCGAGGTCATTCGTGGAACACATCTGTACGGCCGCCAGCCGAATTCGGGTTTCCGTCAATCCCCTTTTCCTCCGTTCTTTCCCACGGGACGAGGCAGCGGTAGACTCTTCAATGTGGTTTGGTAGACTTCCAGAAATCGCCTCCGCAAGAAACGCTGCGGGTCCTTGGCATCCTTCTCGTTCAGGGCATCGAGGGGGATCACAGCCTTTGCCATCGAACGATGTCCGCCGGCGGACCCGTAAGCGGAGAAGGCCGCCCGCATCAACTCCCCGGCACTTCGCGTCGTCCCGTAGTTCCTCGCCGAGACCACAACCTTCCGATCATAGACCCCGGAGACAACGGCCCACTCGATTCCCTCCACTTCCAGGCAAAAATCCGCTATGTACGGCACGATGTCCTCGCGGGTCAGGTCATCCAGATGAACAAAGATGACATCCTCCACGATGGACGGCTTGTGAAAGGCCTTGCTGAGCACACTCAGGTCGTCTTTGGGCAACTGGGGCCTCTCCATCCTTCGAATCAGCCGGTGGTTTGCCATTGGATACAGGGAGGAAAAGGCCCGGAGGTCGTTCTCGATGGCCTCCCGCTCCAGCAAGAGCGTATCGGTCTTGATACCGTACAGGAGAGCCGTGGCCAGCTTCTGGGTGATCTTTACATCTCCCGCATGCAGGTACTCCTGGAGTATCGTGGAAGTCGCGCCATAATTGGGGCGGATATCCTTGAAGAGGCAGACGGCGTTCTCGTTCTCGGGGTGATGGTCGATGATCACGTGGACCGGGGGAAGTTCCTCCCGGAAATGGGACGGTTGGACGTCCAGGAGGACGATTCGGTTGTACTCCTCCAGTTCCTCACACCCGATCTGGATGACCTCGATATCGAGTAATTTCAGCATGGCCAGGTTTTCCGGCCGCGTCACCCTCCCGAAGGTGGCGATGGGTGCACTCAGCTTGTTCCTGCTCAAGAGGGTCCTCATGGCCAGCGCACTGGCAACCGCGTCCGGGTCAGGATCGTACTGTACGAGAAGCAGGACCCGTTCCTGGTCATGGAAAATCGAGCGTAACGTACGCAGCTCGGCTGCACAGATCGTCTTCTCGAGCTCGTTAATGAAACCGTTCTGAACGAGTTCGACCATCAGAACGGAGCGCACCCTCGGATGCATCGAAGCGACAGATCGTCTCTTTCTCGTTCTTTCCTCTACAAGGGTAATGGCGTACACGTCCGTATGGTCCATGACGGCCTGCAGGACCTGGCCCCGGGCCTTTTCGTCTCTGAGGAACACGCCGATCCGATCGGTGGGACAGATTTTCAGCCGCTGATAGAGCGCCCGGCCCCTCAACCTTCCGCACCTGCACTTCGCTCCACGCCGGATGAGGCGCTTCTGCAGCCTCGAATCCTCACACAGGAACAGAATCTCTTGTCTGTGATCCGGCCCGACGAAATGGAAGGGGAGTTCGTCGTCGCATAGGATGATGTACCGCAACCCGCCACCTCTCTGTACGATCTCTCTCTTGGGGCCTTCACGGCCAAAATCTTATTGTATACCACTTTTTCAGCCTCAATTCCACACGTGGCCCCGGCTTGCGCGTGTCTGCACGAGTCGAATTGCAGGCTTTACGGAATCCTTTCTCGACCAAGAGAATCTGATACTTATAAATGAATTATTCGTGATTTCCTGTCAGCGGCCAAAAAAAGTACGGGAAACTTGTAATTCTTGTATCTTTTCTCATTTTTGTCTTTACAGAATAGTAAAGAACTGTTATGTTTGATGTAATTTATAGGGGAGGACACTTTATGCCGGCGGTCAAAAAAGAGACCCTGCTGCGATCCAAGGACGTTGCCCACATCTTGGATCTCCCCCCGGATGACGTGATCTACTTAGCTCGCAAGGGCAAACTCCGGGGAGTCAAAGAGGGAAAATACTGGAAGTTCAGGCTTCGGGACGTCAAGTATTACCAGAAGGGGCTGCAGAAGGACTAGGAGGCTGTTGAGAAACGGCCATCTGCGGCGTTGCACTCATCCTTCGTCACTGCGGCGGACAAGCGTCCTGCCTCATATGACTACCTGGACCCCCGCCTTCGCGGGGGCAAGCCTCGTGCGCCTTGCATATGACCATTTCTCAATAGCCTCCTACAGCAGAGATTCTTCAATACCCTGACTAGTGAAGCGGGTCCTTCTATTCCCCTCGCGGTAGCTCAACGCTTACCCTGCGCAGTTCCGCAAAGCGACGCTTCAGCTCGTCCGACCAAACCACAGGATACGTGTCCGCAGACTCCAGCTTACGGTAGCATGGGGGAAGTTTCTCCAACGCCTCTCGTGCGCGCTCCCGGACCGCCCTGAGGGACGGAAACCGGTGTCGAAGCTCTCCACGCTCCAGAACCGGGATCAGCAAGCCAGAGGAAGCCCGGGCCGGCCTCTCTTCCGCCATCTTGATTTCGTCCCCCACATAGGCGCCTTCATCATTCGTTGAACGCCAGACTTGCTTCCTGCCCGGGTAGGTCTCTTTGTCCTCGCTGAATTTCGCTCGGTGGATGACGTTGTCCGGGCCCTGTCGCTCGACCAGCTTGTAGACCGCCGCCAGGGCCGGATGATCCTTGGATGTAACCATCTCCGTACCGACCCCAAAGAGGTCGATCGGGGCAGATGCCTGCAACAAAGCCTGCACTTTGTATTCATTCAGGTCTCCGCTCACCAGGATCTGTGTTTCACACAACCCCGCTTCATCCAGGACCCTTCGTGCCTCCCGGCTGAGGGTGAGCAGGTCCCCGCTGTCGAGCCTCACCCCCTTGAGTTGCCTGCCGAGGGACAGGGCGTTCCGAAGGCCCTGCATCGTGTCATAGGTGTCGACAAGAAGTACCGTCGAATCCGGAAAAACCGCATGGTATCTCTCGAACGCCTCCTGCTCCGAGTCGAAGGCCAGCGTCCACGAATGTGCCGCAGTCCCGTAAACGGGGATCCCGAATTCCTTTGCCGCACACACATTCGATGTCCCGATGCATCCACCGATGAATGCGGCCCTCGCCGCCAGGACACCCGCTTCCGGCCCGTGGGCCCTGCGAGTCCCGAAATCTATCACCCCCCTCCCCCCGGCGGCCTGCACCACCCGGGACGCCTTCGTGGCAACCAGGGTCTGGAAGTGGATCAAACTCAACAGGAAGGTCTCGACCAATTGCGCTTGCGGCAGCGGGGCACGGATTTGCAGGATCGGCTCGTTCGGAAAGACGAGGGTCCCTTCCGGGACCCCCCACACGTCCCCCTCGAACCGAAACCGCAAGAGATAGGCGAAAAAATCGTCCGGGAGATGGGCGAGAACCGGCAGGCGCCTCAGGAATTCCACCGACTCCTCGTCAAACCTCAAGTGGAGGAGGAATTCAACAGCCTGCTCCAACCCTGCGGCCACGAAGTAGGAGCGGTTCGCAGGGAGGGATCGGATGAAGAGCTCAAAGGTCGCCTCGGCTTCCCGGCGGTTCAGATAGTAGCCCGCAACCATGGTGAGTTGATAGAGGTCGGTCATCAGAGCGGGCCGAAAGTGGCCTTTCCCCGTGTACATCTCCGCCTACCGATCCTTGTAGCCGTAGGATTTCAGCTTACGCCACAGGGTGTTTCGTCCGATTCCGAGCACCGATGCGGTGCGCGCGCGGTTCCCTTTGTGCTTATTGAGCACGTACAGGATATAGCGTTTCTCCATCTCCTCCAGGGTCCCTTCCACATCGAGAGGCGGGGGAGGCGCCAGCGGGTCGTGCCCCGTCGGATGAGGAAGGTCTTCTGCCCTCAGGGTATCCCCCGAGGCCAGAGCCACCGCCCGCTGCATGGCATTCTCGAGTTCGCGGACGTTGCCCCCCCATCGGTTGCGGAGCAGCAGGTTCCCGGCGGACGGATCGATCCTCAAAGGGGATCGTCTCACCTTTTTCGAGTAATTCTGTAGAAAGAACTCGGCCAGGGGAAGAATGTCGTCGGGTCGTTCACGCAGGGGCGGGATCCGCATGGAGATCACATTCAACCGGTAATAGAGGTCCTCCCGGAAGGCTCCCCTGTTGACCTCCTCCTCGAGATCCTTGTTCGTAGCCGCCAGGATCCGAACATCGATCTTGTGAGTACGGTCCGAGCCGAGGGGTCGAACCTCCCTTTCCTGCAAAACGCGCAGGAGCCTGACCTGGACCGGCAGAGAGAGCTCCCCGACCTCGTCCAAGAGGAGGGTGCCTCCGTAAGTGGCCTCGAAAAGGCCTTTGCGGGCGGATGTGGCGCCCGTGAAGGCCCCCTTCGTGTGTCCGAACAGTTCGCTCTCCAGCAGACTCTCCGGAATGGACCCACAGTCGATCGCGTGAAAAGGGCCGGTCCTCCGCGGGCTCTGGGCATGGATGGCTCGGGCAATCAGCTCCTTTCCCGTCCCACTCTCTCCCTGTATCAAAACCGTGGCATCCACCTGGGAGACTCGCTTGACCAACCCGAGAATCTCCTCCATTTGCTGGCTTCTGTAGACAATGCCCTCCACCCTGAATCGTCGTTTCAGCACACTCGACAGGTGCCGCACCTGACGCTTCAGCCTTTTCCGCTCCAAGGCGTGGCGCACGCTCCTCATGACCACATCCGGCTCGCAGGGTTTGGCGAACACATCGTAGGCACCTTCCCTGGTCGCCCGTACCGCATCCTCCACATTTCCCTGACGGGCGAATACAATCACCTCGGTCGTCGCTTCCCGCGCCTTCACCCATCCCAGAATCTCCAACCCCGCAGGCCGTTCCTGCACCCAGAAGTCACAGAGAAGGAGGTCAAAATCCTCCTCTTCCATCCGCCTGAAGGCCTCGGAGACTCTCGTGAAGGCCTCCACGTCATGGCCCTTCTTACGCAGGGATTCTGAAAGAACCGTACGATCGGCCTGTTGTTCGTCCAGGACGAGAACTCGCGCCATGGGTCTCCTGACCTCCCTCGAGCGGAACCAGGGGTTCACGGGCCGGCGGTCTCAGCCCCGCTGGCCGAGAACCTGCCCTTCGAGGCCCCTCCTTCGTGCAATATGCGGGTCCAATGTACTTGCCCCGAAAACCGCCTGTCAATGTTCGTCTCTTGTGTAGATGTTGGCTGTCCGTAAGTCGTTAGCTGTTAATGGCTAGCAGCCATTTGGGGGCTCGGGTGCGGATGCGGGGCCCTGATCCCCGATCCCTGACCCCTTTCTTCTTTCACCTTGACCCTTTCACCTTTGACCTTGCGGCACAAGCCACATTCGGAATAGGCTTGCGGGATCAAGGGGTTGCTTTCCCTACCGGGAGATGCTATTCAAACAAGAAGGATGAAAATATTCCAGCCCGTGTGCCTTCTACCTCCGAGCATTTATGACAGCCTTTCCTCACACCTGCTTCTCTGGGTTCCGCGCGAATCCACTCAACTCTCGGGTTTTCAGGCTGCTGTTCCTAGGGATCTTCCTGGGGATCTTCCTGGTTGGACTCCTGGAAGTGCCGGAAGGCCTGGCAGAGACACCCCTCGCGTGTGAGGAACTCGACCGGGCGAAATGGAGCCCGAACCCGTTAGGCCAGGACTATTTCGCCCTCCTCCTCGAAGTCTCGGAAGTTCCCCTCACAGAGGTCTCCATGACCTCCTGCTGGGCCTGTGGCCTGTGGAAACAGGCTCCCTCATCCTATCCCGACATGCCCGAAGAAGCGACGGAAGGGCTCCTGTTTCAGCGGGCTCAGTGCCATCGGGCTCTCGGCATGCAAAAAGAGGCCCTCGAGGACTGCCGCAGGATCCTGCGCCGGTTTCCGAGGGGAAATCTCTCTCAGGAGGCAATTCAATCCATCGTGGAAGTCCTCGTTCAGCAAGGGAATCACAAGGCCGTGGCGAGCCTCTTCGGCGATCTCGACGGCGATCATCGAGAAGATCTGCTGCCAACGAGCCTCTATCTAATCGCCCAGAGCTTCTACGCCCTGGGAATGGACGAACCGGCTGAGGAGTTGCTGAAGCAAGTCCCGCCCAACGCCGAGGCTTACGCATACGCCCTCTACACACTCGCCCAGATCTTCTACCGAAAGGGAGACCGGGACCGGGCGCTGCTCATCATCCGCGTCGTCCACGACGCTCCACCCGAGGTGGAAGTGCCTCAAGTGCTGAAAGAAATGGCCTGGCTCACCCAGGCCAGGATGCTCTACCAGCAGAAGAGCTACGACAAGGCGATCGAAGGATTTCAGGCCCTCAGGCAATCATCCTACTTCCTGCCGGAGGCCCTGATGGGGATGGGCTGGTGTTACAAGGAGCAGGGAGACTTTCCCAAATCCATCGCCTTTTTTCAGGCCGTGGAGTCGTCCTTTGCGGATGTGGACATCCTGGCCGAGGCCCATCTGGAAATGGCCGACGTCTTCGCGAAGGCAAAGAGCTATCCGGATGCCTTCCAGGCCTATCGCAATGCCCTGAACGATCTTCATTTTCGCATTTCCCAATACAAGAAGTACGGTACGGATCCGGAGTGGCTGACCTGGCTGGCAGAGAGATTCCTGGACCGGCCGTGGAGTGTCGTCGGGGTCCCCGCCGACGCCCCGATGATGAACCAAGAAGGGGACCTCCCCGAGGAGATGGAACCCCTGCTGGAGAGGGCAAAGCACACCTCGCCCCGTTTGAAGACATTGTTCGGGATGCGCGAAGGATTGAAGCAGATCGCCGTCCTCCTCGACGAGGTTGCATCCCCTGCATCCACAGACCCGGCAGAAGGGGGCGTCGCTCCCGAGGCCTATCCTCCCCTGGATGTCACCGTTCCGTCACTGGAACCTTCTCTTTCCGCTCTCCTGGACATCACTTTTGCCCTGCTGGACATGGAGTACCGATCGATCTATTCCGGGAGCATACTCGGTCTGCTGACCCAAGAAGAAAAAACGACATTCTTGCAGGACTGCCTGGTTTTCTACCGGACAGCACTCGAGACGCTGCTCCTCCCCCCGGAGGCCGGAGAGGACGCCCAGGCCGCCTTGAGGCATCTGCAGAGCACCGTACGGCATCTTCCGTTCTCCTTGGAGGAGAGGCAGAGGGTTCTGGCCAAGCTGACGTACACGATGCGGAGCCTCGAGGATGCCGAAGCGATCCTCGAGCAGTGGGCAGACGGGGTGCAGGAGGTCTCCTCGAGCGAAACACAACCGACCCGCTTCCTGCTCCTCGAGAAATGGATGACCCTCGTCCGGGTGTTCCTCTCTCTTCGCAGTTGGGACGTTCAGTCTCCCACCGTGTTCTTGCTCGATCACCCTTCCCTCGAAGAACATCGGCCCGCCCCGATCCTCTCTTCCCAGGCCATGCTTGGCCGGATGGATCAACGGCTCGACACGATCTGGCAGAGGCTTGGGCTTCTCACCGAACGGGAGATCGCAAACCTTCACATCGAACGGCTCGAGGGGCTCGAGGGGCTTCTCGCACGCACGCAGTTCGATTATGCGGATGCCCTCGTGCAGGAGCAGGAGAGGATCCTCGACAGCCTGAAGGACGGGCCGCCCGAGGGGGATGCCGAGGACACGCCTGAAACGAGAGTCTTTGATAGGACAGAGGAACCCGGCGAAGAGAACAGATAGGAGGAGTCCGTACTCATGGTTGCGTCAGAGTTACCGCCCACGGGGCGAAAAGGCCGCCTTCGAATTCTCGTATGGGTCTCCCTGTTTCTGACGATGATGCTTTCCGGCGAGGTTCATGCCGGTCTGTTTCAGAAGAAGCAGGAGAAAAAGGAACCCTCCGAGGACCTTTTTCAAAGGGCGGAAGAGAATGCGGAAGAAATTTCCCAACGGATGCACAGGGAAGAGACGGAGACCCGTAAGGCGAGCCCGAAGGAGACCGTCGAGTCAGAGAATCAGAATCGAACCCGGGCGATCCAGAAGTACAGGGCCTTGTTGGCCGGCAAGAATCGCCTCGATCCGGCTACCGTCGAGGTAAGCATGCTCAACCTCGCGCACCTGATTTTCGAGCGATGTCTTGCCGGCTACCGCGACGACATGCGCTCCTATGACGACGCCTACAGGCAATACCAGCTTGGCTACAAGAGCGCCGAACCCGACACGCTGCCTCGATACAATTTTGAGGCCGCCCGGGAAGCGTACAACGCCTTTCTCGAGGCCTTCCCCGATTCGAAGTATCGAGCCGAGGTGATCTACAACCTGGCCTACTCATACGAAGAAGAGGGGGATTTGGACAGGGCCGTTTCTCTGTACGACGAGCTCGCATTAACTTCCCCCACGGCTGCCTTTGCTCCGGAGATCTCCCTGCGCCTCGGCGAACACTCGTTCGAAACGAACCGGTTCAAAAAGGCGATCGAGTACTACGAGAAAGTGCTGGCACTGGGGGATACCCCGCAGTACGAGAAGGCCCTGTTCAAGATCGGCTGGTCCCACTACGCCATGGATCAGTTCGAAGAGGCCGAGGCATCCTTTGCGCGGGTCCTCGCACTGAACACGAAACGAACAGAAGACAGGCAAGGCGATCTCTACCAAGAGTCCCTGGAGATTCTTGCCAAGATCTTGAGTGAGACCGGCGGGGCCACCGCGCTCGAGGCCTTCCTGAAGACCCACAAGAGCCCGGCCTACGGCCTGGACCTTTCCGTCGAGCTCGGCGCCTACTTCCAGGAAACGGCCCGGTACGGAGAGGCGATCGATACGTACCGGGAGATCCTGGACACCTATCCGAATGCGTCACAGGCCCCCTTTGTGGAGCAGTCGCTCATCGAGTCCCTGAAGACGGAGAAGCGATACGCAGAGGCGCAAGGCCTTCAGGCATCGATGATCGACCGATACGGGAGCGGAACCGCCTGGGACCAGGCGAACCAGGACCTTGATCTGCGAAGACAGGTGGACGATATCCTCCAGGAGGCCCTGAACCAGGAACTCATCGCCCATCACAAACTCGCCCGCGAAACCAAGGATCCGAAGGAATACGAGAAAACGATTGCCCTGTACGGGAAGATGCTGGCTTACTTCCCGGAAGGGGAAAAGGCGTACGAAACACGTTTTCTCTTCGCCGAGTGCCTCTACGAATCCGGACGGCTCGAAGAGGCGGCAAGCCAGTACAAGCAGGTCGCCGACGTGGAGACCTTTGCCCGGTATCGGGACAAGGCGGCCTCGAAGCGTATTCAGTGCCTCGAGGCGTTGCGTGCAGAAGAGCGCATCGATGTGGACACCCTGCTCGTGGCCTACGAGGACTACCTCCGGATGGATCCGGAAAGCGAGAAGACCATCCCTATTCTGTTCAAGCAGGGAGAAATCCTCTTCAATGCCGGCCGCTACGAGCCGGCAGCGCTCATCTTTCGTGAAATCATCGAAACGCGCCCGAAGAACAAGGATGTGCTCCGTGCCTGGATCCTTGAACTGGAGGCCCTGTTCGAAGGCGGACAGTACGTGGCCCTGGAACAACGGGCGCGCGATCTGGAGCAACAACCCTTCGACCTGACGGAGAAACAGAAGAATCGGACGGAGCACCTGCTGCGCTTCGCCCAATTCCAGCAGGCGCGCGTGGATCAGGAGGCAGGGAACTACATCCAGGCAGCGGAACGCTTCGAGAGACTCGTGGAAGAGGCCCCGCAGATCGAAATCGCACCGGACGCGCTCTTCAACGCCGCCGTATCCTACGAGCAGGCGGCCGAGCCGTCCAAGGCGGCCGCCTGCTACGAAAAGATCGTCCTCAACTACCCGACTTCCGAACACTACGCCGATTCCCTGCTCGCCCCCCTGGCCTACTACGAGAAGACCGAACAATGGGATCGGCTCCTTCTGCATCTGGAAAAGCTCTATCAGAAGGACCCGAAGAGTTCCCTGGCCAAAGAGACCCTGTACAAGCTCGGCAAACGTTTCTACAAGAACGAAAATTATCCAAAGGCCCGCCAGATCTTCGCCCAGTATGTCCAGCATTATCCCGCAGACACCTCCCGAAAGCTCGAGATTGTCTACCTCGAGACGCTGATGAGCGAGGCGGAAGGGAACAAGCAAGATGCGATGGAAGGATACAGTCGCTTCCTCACGGCCTACGGAAGCGCAAGAGCGAGCGAACCCTCCCTCACGGTGGACCCACTCTATCTTGCCACGGCACGCTTTAGGACACTGGACCCGGTCTACGAAGAGTACCTGTCCGTCCAGCTGCAGGAACCCCTGAAGCAGAATCTTGCAAGGAAGCAGTCTCTCCTGGACCGGGTCGTTTCGGGGTATGTGGAAACGATCAAATCCGGGGCCGGCGAGTACGCCCTGGCGTCCGCCTACCGGGTGGGGGAGGCTTACCAGGACTTCTGGAAGGCCCTGCTCACGTCGGAGATGCCGGGGGGCTTGAGCGCGGAAGAGAAAGGGGTGTACCGGGAGCTCCTGAAGGAGCAGGGCGAGCCCTACCGGGAGAAGGCGTTGGCTTCGTACGAAATCACGCTCCAGAAGGCACAGGACAAAGGCGTATTCAACGAATGGGTCCTCAAGACCTACAACCGCCTCGCCTCGCTCGACCCGGATCGCTATCCACCGATGCTGCAGGACGCCCTGGTCTGGAAGGAGGCCTGGCAGCCGAAACGGTCTCTCGTCCGAACAATCGACCTGTCTGAACCTCGCGCGTTTTCCTCCAAGCAGGCAGCCTCCCTGCAATCGGCCCTCGACAAGATTCTGAACGATTTGCAGAAGGGAATGAAGAAAGGAAAACTCGACCGCTCCCAGATTCTTCGTTCCGTCCAGCTCCTGCACGAACTCGTCGAGAAAGAACCCACGCTGTACGAGATGTATTTCAATCTCGGCATCCTGTACCAGATCATCGGCGAGAACGAAAGGGGGCGCCGGGCATACAAGGAATCCTTGAAACAACACCCCCGCAACCCGGTGGCCCACCTCAATCTGGGCATCCTCGAGCTGGAAGAGGGCAACCTGCAGGAAGCGGAGCGCGGTTTCAAGGAGTTGTCTCTGCTCAGCCCGAAATACGCTGGGGCCTTCTACCTCCTGGGTGTCTGCAAGAGCAAGCGGGGAGAATACGAAAAGGCGCTCGAGCCTCTCCAAAAAGCGATTGCCCTGCTCCCACAATTCCTCGACCCCTCCGTGGAGTTGGGAAGGGTCCAGAAAGAACTCGGTCAGGAGGAAGATGCAAGAAAGAGCTTTCTCAATGTTCTGAAAAACCCCAAGGCGAGTCCTCGTGTTCTCCGGATGCTCGCGTACCGGCTCATGGAAGTAGGCTGGATCGAGGAAAGCATTGCCGCCTACACGCATATCCTGCAAGGCGAGGAACCCACCTACGGGGACTGGAACAACCGGGGAGTGGCCTATCGGCGGCAAGGGGATGGGAAGCGAGCCCGAAAAGATATCGTCCAGGCCTCGGAACTGGATTCGAACAGGCCGGAGGCCTTTAACAACCTGGGGAGAATCTACGTCGAAGGGGAATCCTACGACTATGCGGCATCCTCGTTACTGAAGGCCCTGGAGATCGATCCTTCCTTCCTCCCTGCCCTGCTGAATGCGGCCGTGGTGTACGGACAATACCTGGACGATATGGAACGGGCGACCGACTATCTGCGCCAATACCTGGAAAACGGCGGGACCATGCAGCGCGATATGTTCCGAGGATGGCTCGCCGACAGTGAAACAAGCGAAGAGGGGTAACTTGATGGGGGAAGCCTCGTCGGGCTGGAATGCGTCTCCTCCACTTCGTTGCGTTCTTGTGGTAAGCTAATCCATTCGGGCCTTGCCAAAGAAGAACGGGAAACAAAAGGGAACGACGCTCGATGAAATCCAGAGGCCTCTTCCTCGTGCTGGCCCTCGCCATCCCCATTTGGGGAGCCGGGGTGCTTCTGGCCCCGAGCGCCATGTGCGGCCCGGAAGACAAGAAAAGCGGCCAGGGCGGGGGTGAGGCCGGGAAGAAGAAAGCGACGGAAGAGAGGGCGGTACGACGAGCATTGCGCATGGAAGAGATCGAGATCCATGGAGACGTGGAGAAGCCGAAGACCATGTTTGTCATTCCGCGGGCGTCTCTCCAGTACAGCCGGAAGGATCAAGAAAAGGATTACACGAATGAAATCCTCGATCCGATAACGAAGGAGTGGGTTGAGGACACGCAGCGGTGGCGGGTGGACGTCCCCGCACCTTGAACTGAGATGCAGCGGGAACGATACGAAAGCAACAGAGGTGGACGTCCCTCACCTTGATCTGAGATTTGGTAGAAATGACAGGAAAGCAACAAGGGAGGAAGGCGAAAATGCCACTATCCGTGATTGAGGTCTTTCAGAGCGGCGGGAATTTCATGTATCTGATCCTCTTTGTGTTCTGCCTGGGGATCGCAATTATCCTCGAGAGGCTCTTCTTCCTCTATTACAAGTACAACATCAACGCCCCGAAGCTGTACGAACAAGTCCGGCGGACGGTTCTCCAGGGCGACATCAAGCGAGCCATCGGCCTCTGCGACGATTCCCCCCTGCCCGCCGTCCTTCGGGCCGGCCTCCAGCAGTATCAGATCGAGAAGGAGGAGGTCCCGCCTGCCATGGAAGAGGCGATCCTCGAGGTCGCCCCGAAGCTCCAGAGACGGACCCACTACCTGGCCGTGGTCGCGAACATCGCCGTGCTCCTGGGCCTGCTGGGAACGATTCTTGGGCTGATCGTGGCCTTCTCGGCCATCTCGAGTGCCGAGCCCGGGGAGAAGGCTGTTCAACTGGCCCGAGGCATCTCGCTTGCCATGAGCACGACCGCCTTCGGGCTGGTCGTGGCCATCCCGTGCCTGCTGTTCCACGCCGTCCTTCAGTCGAAGGCCAACCGGCTCCTCGATGAGATCGACGAATACAGCATGAAGACGGCTCATCTGCTGCAATCCCAGGGTCGGGCAGAGAAGGAAGCAGAGTGAAGTCGAACCGGAGCAAGCGAAAAACCTCCACCCGGGAGGTCATCGCCGCGGATGTGGACCTGACACCGATCATGTGCCTGTTCATCATCCTGGTACCCCTGCTCCTTCTCTCCGCGGTCTTCGAGCGCCTGTCCGCCCTTCAGGTGCACCTTCCTGAGGCGTCCACGATCGAGGAGACGAAGAAGTCGGAAGAGGGACCCACAGGGATCGTGGAACTCCGGCTCCTCGTCGAGGAGGACGGGCTCGGGCTGGAAGGCACGCTCAGCCATGATCCTGCAGGCAAGGAAAAAGAGGTCTATGAGGACGTCCGCTACGATTTTCCGATCCAGGGGGATCTGTACGATCTGGAAAAGCTGCAGCAGACCCTGCTGGAACTCAAGCAGCAATACCCGAGGCATGAGCAGATTGTCTTCATCGTAGACGACAAGGTATCCTACGATGTGATCGTCCAGGCCATGGATACCTGTCGACTGGAGTATTACGTGGAAGAGGGAAGAAAGAGGAGCCGGCCCCTGTTCCCGGAGATCTCCCTGTCCGAGCCTTTCTCCGAGGAGGGGGACTTCGAGGGACTCCGGAAGGGCACCCGGGAGATCGATAAGAAACTCGGAATCAGGTAGGAACGATGGCACAGGAACCCATGGCCAAGATCGCGCGGGCCCGTCGGTCCCAGGACATGTTGGGGGGCCGGTCGCCGGTTCTGCTCACACCCCTGGTCGATATGTTTGTCATCCTGCTGATCTTTCTCCTGCTGAGCTACTCCACAGGCGGCCACTTGATGTACATGGCCCAAAGCGTCCTGATGCCGGAATCGGTGAGCCGTGAGCAACTCGAACCGGCCGTGGAGATCGCCGTCGCCACGGATCGAATCTATGTGGATGGCGAGCTGATCATGGACGACCTGACCGAGTGGTATACGGAGAAGAAGCTTCTCATGCCGGTCCTGTATGAGAACCTGAAGTTGAAGGCGTTGAAGTTCAAGAAGATGGAGGAGGAGGTTCCCCTTTTTCATTTTGCCGGCAAGGTCACCATCCAAGCCGACAAGGCCCTCCCTTTTCATGTGCTGAAGAAGGTCCTGTACACGGCCGATCGAGCCGATTTTCCACGAATTTCCCTTGCCGTTTATCAAGGGGATTGATATCGAAGAAACGCTGACGGATATGCACCCAGAGAACACAACAACCTTTCGTTCCCAACTCCACTATCCCCACGTGGCGTACGAGGAGAGAGTCTTCAACCTCATCTTCCTGTGCGTCCTCCTGGTGGGCCTCCTGGGGGCCCAGTACCTCAAGGGCATCCGCGTCCAGAGGCCTGTTTACATCCCGAAGCCCGAGGCGAAAAAGATGGCCGAGATCATTCTGAAGGAGCCCGAACCGCCGAAGCCGATCGTGAAGCCGACTCCGCCGAAACCCCCGCCTCCCCGCACACTGACCAAAACGGAAAAGAAGAAACTTACTTCCCCGCCACCGCTGAGCGCCGTGGGCTCGCCCAAGGCGATGCCGAAGAAAAAGGTCGACGTAAAGAAGATGGTGGCCAGGAAGGGCCTGCTCGGGATGCTCTCGAAGGAGAGCAAGGATTCCTCCCTGCGGGCCTACCATCCGTCGAAAAAGAGGGATGTGTCAAAGGAACTCGACCAGGCGTTGAAGAACTTGAGCAAGACCGAGCGAAAGGAAGATCCTGACGAGGACTTCCTCGGGGTAGGCAACCTCCCTGAGGTTGCCAAGAAGGGAACGGATATCGGCTACATCCTGGACGCCGCAAAGATCGGAGAGGTCCAGGAAACACAGGTGGAGTTCTACGGGGGCATCGAGGATCTTCCCGAGGAGATCGAGGAAGAATTCGA
>RCNG010000311.1_pt1 | contig 21430 bp, 22 predicted proteins | sample 2041371 | NCBI WGS metagenome assembly RCNG01 (sample SAMN09708227, study PRJNA481090) | Marine sediment metagenome, whole genome shotgun sequencing project. | biome: marine sediment; feature: ocean; material: sediment; isolation source: Sewage treatment plant 1 marine sediment (STP1) ... | reverse complement strand
ATAGATACGCGTCTTCAGTCTGGCACATTGCGATGCCGTAAAAGTGAGGAGGAGTCCATACCATTGCTTGTGGCTGGAAGCTGCCGCCCGGCCATTAAAGTCGTGAACAACTGCTTGTGGCCATTGCAGCCTTCCAGTTCGATATCACCCGCCACGGTAATAATCAAAAAACACAGTCATCAACGCGCTGGTTATGACTAAGGTAGTGAGCATGACGGGCGTGCCTTTTTTCAGCCAGAACAGGGGCGTGATCCGGTAATCCTTATTGCCCGTGCGCTCAGCCTCGGCCACGCAAATAATATTTGCGGTAGAGCCAATGTGGGAACCGTTACCACCGAGCCCGACGCCCGCGGCCAAAGCCCACCACAGCGGCATGACGTCCACGCCCTGGGTCTCCAGATGCGCGATGATAGGGATCATGGTGACCGTAAAGGGAATGTTGTCTACGGCAGCACTCATAAACGCGGATACCCACATGACCACCAGTGCGGTCATGAGCAATTTCTCCGGGTCCTGGGCGAAGGCTGCCAGCTGCTGCCCCAAAAGGTCGAGCAGGCCAGACCCCTCGACGCCGCCCACGATAATGAACAGCCCGGCAAAAAACACCAGGACCGCCCAGTCGAGCCCGCGGAAAAGTTCTTCCGGATCGGGGCGGACCAACGCCAGAGCCACTGCCACCCCTATCCACGAGACATAGCCTGGAAAGAGGTGAAAATGATGGTGAATGAAAAACAGGACAATAACGATGCCGATCGAAAAAGATACTGCGATTAGCGCCTTCGGGTCTTTCAGTACCTTGGTTTCATCGAGGTCGAGGACCCCGTCGATTGGTTCCGCCAGTTCCTTGCGAAACATGAATAGCAAGAGAAGCAGGGTGGCCAGCCAGGCGAAGAAAATGATAGGCCCCATGTGGAACAGGAACTGGTTGAAGTCTATATTCGCGGCGCTGCCGATCATGATGTTTGGCGGGTCGCCGACCAGCGTGGCCACACCACCCGTGTCGGACAGCAAGGCCTCGGCCATCAAATAGGGAACGGGATTGATGCCAAGCATCCTCGAGATGACGACTGTGAGCGGGGCAAACACCAGGACGGTAGTTACATTGTCCAGGAACAGGCTGATTACTGTCACCACCGTCGACAGATAAATCAGAAGGCGTACGGGGCTGCCTTTGGAGAGCTTGGCTATGCGGATTGCCACATATTCGAATCCGCCAGTTGGCTTCAACATAACTACCAGCGTCATCATTCCAGTGAGCAGGAACATCGTGTTGGCGTCGATGGAGGCAACCGCGTCGGCCTGGGAGTAAAAACCGCCAATCAGCCCAGCCAGAATCATCGCTACGGCGCCGATAACACCCGCCAGTGTCCGATGGATCACTTCCGTGAAGATCAGTACATAGGCGGCAGCGAGAATCGCACCCGCTAACCACATGGACGGTGTTACGCCCGTGGCGACAGTTTCCATCATTGGTTCTCTTTTTTGGTTCGGGAGTGTGTCAGTAAGGAGAGGTCAATCTTGAAGTGGGGTCTTTCGTGCCATCAAAGCAAGGTATGCATGACGGTCCAGTCGAATACGCTGTGCGATTCGTCATTAGTTGCCATCCAAGTCATATACGCCGCTCCTCGAAAGCTCCATTTCCTTCAAGCATTCAAGCATCCGATTAGCAATGACCATTCGTGTCACAACACCCTTGTACTCCCTGTCCTCTATGAGAAAGATATAGTGGGTGTTATGCGCCTCCATGATCGTAAGCGCTTTTACGATCGAAGAATATGGAGAAACGTGGGGTATGTTTTCCAGTACATGATTCTCAACAGGCAATGCAAATGCCTTCAAGACCTTCCTCTCGGAAAGGTCAAGCCTGTCAGTCTGATCGCCCATAGCGTCCGCCAGTCCAAGCATCGCGTCCGGGATAGCTATATGTTTGAAAACATGTCGAACTGATATTCGGCCTACGATCCGATTCTGATCGTTGACGTAGGGCAGACCAGGTACGTTGCTGCGCGCGGCCTCTTCGAAAAAATCGCGCAACGTCATGCCCTTGTGCATGACTTTGGTCATAACAGCAAGTCGTTCCAACTTCATCGCTATTCGCTTGAGCCAGTGCAGAAATTGATGAAAGTATATCAGGAGTGGGCAAACCGGGCTCCATATTCAATCAGTTCAGGCATCATTTTCACATGGATGTATCGGACCTTTTTCGTAATAAGCTAATTCGTTGTCCGCTTCTGGCCAAAATCAGCCCCTAAGCCCCTAAGCCCCTCAGCTCAACGGAACCACCACTGAGTGCCGTCAGGCGATTCTCGATGTTGCCTGGTGCCGTCATGCTCTCTGCAAGGTCGCAACTACTCGCGGATGCCTTCCAGCCCCATGAAGAACGAGTAATACAACGCAGTGTCCTCGATGCGGCGGAAGCGCCCGGTCTTGCCGCTGTGACCCGCCGACATGTCCGTTTTCAGAACCAGCATGTTGTCGTCCGTCTTGTTATCGCGAAGCCTGGCAACCCACTTTGCTGGTTCCCAGTACTGCACCTGCGAATCGTGCAGGCCGGTTGTTACCAGGATATTCGGATAGTCAGTCTCGCGTACGTTGTCGTACGGTGAATACGAGAGCATGTAGTCATAGAACTCCTTCTCGTTCGGGTTGCCCCACTCATCCCATTCGCCAGTTGTCAGCGGGATGTCTTCATCCAGCATTGTCGTAACGACGTCGACAAATGGCACAGCGGCGTATACGCCGTTGTAGAGCTCCGGCGCGATGTTTAGTACGGCGCCCATGAGCAGGCCACCGGCGCTGCCGCCGTAGGCATACAGGTGAGACGGTTTTGTATAGCCTTCTTCGATCAGGTGCTTCGAGACGTCGATGAAGTCATAGAACGTGTTCTTCTTCTTGAGCTGGCGGCCATCGTAGTACCACTGTCGACCCAGTTCCGAGCCACCGCGCACGTGCGCGATCGCGAACACGAAGCCACGGTCCAGCATGCTCAGGCGATCCGCGCTGAAGTAGGGCGACGTGCTTGAGCCGTAGGAGCCGTAGGCATACTGCAGCAGCGGGTTTTCCCCGTTCTTTTCCAGTCCCTTGCGGTACACGATCGAGACCGGCACCTCTGTTCCGTCTCGCGCCGTCGCATAGAGACGTTCGGTGACGTAATTGCTGCGGTCGAAATCACCGATCACGGCGCGCTCCTTGATAAGCGCATGCTCCATGGTTGCGAGGTTATAGTCGTAGGTTGACTTCGGTGTCGTCAGAGATTGATAAGCGTAGCGGAACAGCTGCGAATCGAACTCGTAGTTGTCATCGGAGTAGGCCACGTAGACTTGCTCGTCGAAATCTATGCGCCGCAGCTCGCCGGTCTTCCGATCGATGACGTCCAGTTGCGTCAGCCCGTTCTCGAGCAACGTGACAACCGCATAGTCGCGAAACACGTCTACGTCCTCAATCAGGGCCAGGTCGCTGTGGCCGACGATTTCCTTCCATGCGTCCTTCGATGTGTCATTAAGCGGTGCCTCCATGAGCTTGAAATTTTCTGCACCGTCATTCGTCACGATATAGAAGCGGTCCGCTCCATCTGTTACGAAATACTCATGATTCTGTTCGCGAGGCAGGAATACCTTCGCATCATCCTGTGGCGAGTCGGCCGATAGGTAGCGAACCTCCGTGGAAAGCGTCTGCGAACTGGTGAGGTAGAAATAGGCAGATGACATCGATTTGCCGAGGTACAGGTAGTTGGTGTCGTCCTCTTCCTCGTAAACCAGTGAGTCGTCGGGCTGGCCGAGTTGATGTCGGTATACCTGGTAGGAACGCAGCGTCTCGGGGTGTTGCTTACCATACAGAATTGTCTGGCTGTCATTGGCCCATTCGAAATTGGCAGTCGTAGCGTCGATCTTGTCCGCGAGCAGCTCTCCCGTCTCGATATCCAGGAAATAGATGTCGTAGAAACGGCGGCCTGCTGTATCCACTCCGTAGGCGGCGATGCGATCATCCGGGCTTACTGAGAACCCGCGCACCGAGAAGTAGTCTACATCCCCGGCGAGCTTGTTGACGTCGAGGACGATTTGTTCCGCCGCGTCGAGCGAGCCTTTCTTGCGCGCATAGATCGGGTATTCGCTGCCCTCGATATAACGCACGTAGTAATAGTATTCACCGCGCTTGTACGGCGCAGATTCTTCATCCTGCTTGATGCGCGCCTTCATCTCCTCGAACAAGACGTTCTGCAGTCCCTTGAAAGGACTCAGCGTCTTCTCGGTGTGAGCGTTCTCGGCATCCAGGTAGGCGATGACCTCCGGGTTTTCGCGTTCCCGCAGCCAGTAATAGTTGTCGACACGCTTGTCGCCATGAGTCTCAAGTGTCACGGGTCGTTTCTCCGGTGCGGGCATGGGCGATGAGGCTTTCTCGCCCGAACATGCCGTAAGGGCCAGGGCCAGGGCCAGGGTCAGGGTGACCAGCGCAATGAAATTTCTCATGTCGTGTATCCCACAGATTATCGAGGCGCCCGATTATAGCGGGCGGGGCGCCGTCCCGGTACCGGGCTCGGACGAAAGTCAGCTTACTCGCCGGACCGGAGGCCAGCGCTAGGTAATTGTCAGAATTGACAGGATTCGTCGTGCTGATACTTTGGTAGCGTGAGCCAGAGACGCAACGTTCAGGAGCAACCTGGTGCTTAGGCGAACTCGCGAGCCCAGTCTCCTCGTTGCCGCGGCCTCTTTCCCGTTGTTGACGTCTTTCAGCCAAGCGCTTGCCGACGACGATGTTCACGAAGACGGCGATGACGACCAGGCCGAATTAGTCATCGTGATAACCTTGGTCCGCGCCGGCTTGACGAGGTCTGCTTGCCAGGCAGTTGTCCGCTACTGATAAGCGGGGTTCTATGCTGGTCATTTAAAGGATGCGGTGCCAAACAGTGTTAATGAACTCACTCGAATACTGGGCAATGAATAATCCCGTTCGTGGACTCATTCAGAAGCGTCTCGAAGCGCCTCGTCTGCAACGATTATGCAAGGGGCGAACCGAGACCGTGCTGGAGATCGGTTGTGGTCAGGGCGTGGGGGCCGGAATTATTCATGACTTGTTCAGTCCTCGGGAATACGTTGGCATAGACCTCGACCCGAAGATGATTGAGCGAGCCAGAAGAAAGCAGAATGGCCTGAGCAATGCCCGGTTTCTGCAAGGGGATGCTGCAAAATTATCCTTCACTGACAATAATTTCGATCTTACCGTCGACTTCGGCATCATTCACCACATTCCCAACTGGCGAGACGCCCTCGTAGAGCTTCACAGGGTCTTGAAGACAAACGGAGAGTTCGTTTTTGAGGAGCTTCCTGTTGAAACCTGGGAAAGAGGCATCGGGAAACTCCTGAAGAAGCTTCTTAAGCACCCTTACAATGAAATGTTCAGGCAACGTGAATTTGTGCATGAACTGGAGGGGCTCGGCTTTGAAGTTGAGGTGTACGAAGACAGCCTGATCAGTCTCTACCACTTTTGGGGGCGAGCAACGAAGATTCATTAAATAAGGCGCCCGAAGTCTGAGCGTTTGTCTGAGGTCGGTCACGCTCCGAAACCAAAGCCGACTCCCAAAAACTACCAGTGCCCGACGCCAGGCATCGATGCCCAGGGTTCCTGCAGCGGCAGCGCATCGCCTTTTTGCAGCAATTCGATCGAAATATTGTCGGGCGAGCGCACGAAGGCCATGTGACCGTCGCGTGGGGGACGGTTGATGGTCACGCCGGCGTCCATCAGTCTCTGGCACAGTGCATAGATATCATCGACCCGATAGGCAAGATGCCCGAAATTACGTCCTTCGTCGTAGTCTTCGGGGTCCCAGTTGTGTGTCAGTTCGACCTGCGCGTCCTCGTCGCCGGGCGCGGCGAGAAAGATCAGCGTAAAGCGCCCCTGTTCGCTGTCATAGCGCTTGAGCTCGACAAGCCCAAGTTGCTTGCAGTAGAAATCGAGCGACTTGTCGACATCACTGACACGCACCATCGTGTGCAGGTATTTCATTGTCTTGCTCCGGATCGGTCTTGAGCACACAATGGTCGCCGATCAACGTCTCATGGGCAACACATGTACGGCATTCGCACGATTACCCTGGACCTTGACGACACGCTTTGGGCGATACACCCGGTCATCAAGCGCGCGGAGCAGCGGCTGTACGCGTGGATGGATGAACACTATCCGCGTATCACCGAGCAGTTCGCGCCAGAAGATATTGGCGCCGTGCGTTCGGAGGTGGTTGCCGAGTTTCGCGATCGGTCGCACGATCTGACGTTTCTTCGTCGGACTATCCTGGCTCGTATTGGCGAGTCCGCAGGCTATGGCGCGGCCTACGTCGACGATGCCTTCGCAGTGTTTGACGAGGCGCGCAACGACGTCACGCTGTTTCCCGAGGCCCGCCCGGCGCTCGTCGCGCTGCGCGAGCGCTTCGTGCTGATCGCCGTGACCAATGGCAATGCCAACCTGCAAAAGATAGGTATTCGCGACCTGTTCGACGGCGTGGTCTCGGCCGCGATGGCCGGCGCGGCGAAACCGGAGCGGCCGATTTTCGATATGGCGGTCGAAGTGGGCGGCGCGAGTGCCGGGCAGACGTTGCATGTTGGCGACCAGCCCCTTTGCGACGTGCATGGCGCACGCAATGCTGGTCTGCGCGCCGTCTGGGTGAACCGCAATGGCGATCAATGGCCCGAGGACTACCCTCAGCCGAATGCCGAAGTGCAGCACGTTGGCGAACTCAGCGAGCTACTGAGCGAGGCGCAGCCGTGAAAGACGCCGCTCATCCGATCGTCCTTTACGTGCCCGGGTTGCTGCCGAAACCGGAGCCGGGTGCACACAGGGAAGCACTGTTGCGCTGCCTGCTTGCGGGCCTTGAGCGGCTCGACGAACCGGTGGCGGAAGCCGTCGCAGCAACCACGGGAGGTTTTGACATCGTCTCGTGGACCTACGATTTTTATCGCGAGCACCGTGACATCGGTATCGACATCGAAGCGATCGAGCACGTTATCAGCCAGCCAACCGCGAGCGAACAGGATATCGCCGAGGCAAGCTCCTGGCGGCGAAGACTGGCGCGCTGGATATACAACATGGGTGACCGGCTGCCGTTCCTGATCCCGCATATCGCCAGCGAACGTACCGAACTGCATCTACGCGATCTGCAGCGCTACGTCGACGACGACAATGATATCGCCCAGCACATACGGCGCATGTTGAAGATCGCACTGCGCGCGGCAACGGAAGGGCGCCACCCGGTGTTACTGGTTGCGCACAGCATGGGTTCCGTGATCGCCTATGACACGCTCTGGGAGATGTCGCATGACGATCAGGGCCAAAATCATGTTGAGCTGTTATTGACGATGGGCAGCCCGCTGGGCCAGCGGTACATGCAGAAACGCATCAAGGGGAATGATTCGGCGGGTAAGGCGCGCTACCCAGCCAATATCGGTCGCTGGAAGAATCTCACCGCTGTCGGCGACCTGACTGCAATAGACCCGCGTTTACAGAACGACTTTGGAGACATGCTCGAGCTTGGGCTGGTCGACAAGTTCGAGGACAAGTCTATTCACACGTACTTTCGCCTGGACGGCGTACTCAACGTGCATGCCGAATACGGCTATCTCGTCAACGAGGAAACAGCGCGCACGGTCGCGGCATGGTGGCGCCGCCACGACACTGCGCTCTCAGGACACTAGTTGGCTTCCAGGTTTGGCTTGATGACTATGTCGATGCGCCTGTTCCGCGCGCGACCGGCCTCTGTCTCGTTACTGGCGACCGGTCGAGTCTCGCCGTAGCCAGTCGCTATCAGCCGATAGGTCGGAATTCGCATCGCGTTGATCATGTATTGCTGCACGGACTCGGCGCGCGCCTGCGACAAGGTCTGATTGGAGTCGTCGCCGCCGTGTGAGTCGGTGTGGCCCTCGATCGTCAATTCGCTGCGCGGGAAAACGTCAATCGCCTTCTCTACCTTTGCAAGCAGATCGAAATTGGCTGACTGAAGTTGCGAAGAGCCGCTGTCGAATGTGAGCCCCACGAGCCGCATGATGATGTTATTACCTTCCCGGAAAACGCGGGCTTCGTCTGTGCTGAACATCTTCTCGACTTGTGCAAACTGTTGTTTGACGCGAGCCTGCGCCTCAAGGCGCTGAACCAGTGCCGCACGTTCGGCCGTCGCGCCGCCGAGGCGCTCGTCGAGCGCACTCAGCTCCTCTTCCATATCGGCTATACGAATCTCGTTCTCGGACTTTTCCTGTTCGAGACTCTGCACCTGGTTCCGCTGTTCTTCAAAAAAAGCGACGAGCTCCCCGGCAAGCCTGTCGGGTCCTGTCTCCATGGCGGGAACGACGTCGGCGACACCTGCTATCGCCTGCATCGGCTGCTCCCACTGCAGCACAAGTTGCTCCGGCGTCTGTTTCTTGTCGCGCACATTGCGTACCACTTCGGACAGGTAGATCGCATGCTTGGCCTCGTAGTTCGCCTGCTGCGCAAGACTGCGTGGGAGATCGGTGTCATACCGGTTTTCACTCAGCTCTCGCTCTGCATTCGCGAGCAGCAGCTTGGCCTTGCCCAGCGTGATCGGTGCATAACGACCAACGCGGGCGCGGTCGGCGTCCGCCAGCAAGCGCCGCGTCTCGCTCAGGTACTGCGCCTTGATGGCCACGAGCTCGGCGTCGCGATACAGGCTGGTTGCTTCGATATCGTAGCGCTTGGATCCCTTGAGGTCACCGCGCTCCAGCAGCCGGATAGCATCGCCAAATTTGCGTTGCGCTTCCTGCCAGATTTCCGGCGATAGTTGTGGCGCTTCCGCGTTAGCCGCGTCCTGTCGGCTCTTCATGACCTGTGCCAGTGCGGTTGAGGCGAGCTCGGCTTTTTGGGTTGCCGCCCTGAGGTAACGAGTCGCATCCGCGGCATTCTTTCGGACGACTTCGATATTGCGCCCTCGCTGAAGGGCTACTTCCGCTTCGCGATACTCCTTCATACCCCGCTCATAGTTTTTCGGGGCTAGCAGTTCGGCGTTGGTCGATTCAGCGGAGGCTTTAGCCGCATCAGCGTCCTTGAAGAAGGTTTTACGGAGCTCGTCCTGAGCATTGCCAGTACCCGCTGCGAGTATCAGCAGACCAAACAAGACGAATTTAGAGAGACCGGCTTTTGCGACCATCAAATGAATCCTCACAAGTTCTTGATATGTGTGGCCGCCATAATGGCGGCAAATTGAGCGTGATATTACATATGGTATGACAGCAATTCTGTGGAGCGTGTTCAGCATCTGCACGAATTTTACGCTGACTGGGAGAAAAATCGCCAGAAATCGGCTGCTTAGGCCGTTTTTTCTCCCGGAACCGGTCTTTGCTGGCGTGCTGCCAACGACACACGGCATGCCGGAAGGCCCGGCGATGTTTGTGATTCAGGTCTCTTTTTTGCCGATTCGGCCTCGCTTTGCGGCGATTTGTGCTGTGGCTCACAGATACCGGGCCCGGGTCTGGGTAGTCTTTCCCCATGTCCGCGAAGTACTACACGCAGTTCATATTGACCGATACCGAATATCGTGACGGTAACGAGTTCTGCGGTGTTGTTGAGCTGAATCAACCCATGGAAAACGATTCGGACGAGCGCGACATCGAGGCGATTCTGGCCCGCAATTTTGACCTTCAGCAGAGTGCTGTGAGACTGGTCAGCTGGTCGAGACTCCACTAACACTTCTGGCGTTAATTGATTTCCCCCTGACTCTCCCGGCTTCGGCCGGGATTTTTTTGTCCGTTCGACGCGCATGCCGCCCTGCTTGTCGACGCCTGCCCTGAAGACGATTCGCACCCACCATCCGCATTCCAGGCCCATGGCCTTGCGGATCGCTCCTGGCTCTCCCTGCCTCGGTCGGGATTTTTTTGTGCGTTATTTATGCGACAATGCGTGCCCCCGGGCAGACCCGAAACGCAATTCGAATGAGCCACAAAGACAAACAATTTCAAGGCATTCCCATCGTACAGAGCGGCCAGAAGTACCAGACGGACGTTGGCTTTGCTGCGATCAAGAACGGCGTCAAACAGCGCCGTGATGCCGAGCCACTTGTGCATGGCGACAAGCCGAAGTGGCTGCGTGCGAAGATGCCCTCGGGGTCCGGTTACTCCGGAACGCGCAAAATCGTGCACGAGCATCGCCTGAGCACTGTCTGCGAAGAGTCGATGTGCCCGAATATTGGAGAATGCTGGAATGCAGGGACGGCGACCATCATGGTGATGGGCTCGGTCTGCACCAGGGCGTGCCGTTTCTGCGCCGTTGACACCGGCAACCCGAAGGGCTGGCTCGATGCCGAAGAACCCGTAAATTCGGCGCGTGCCGTGAAGCTCATGGGGCTGGAGTACGTCGTTATCACATCGGTTGACCGTGACGATCTTGCCGACGGCGGTGCCGCGCACTATGCGGAGTGTGTCCGCGAGATCAAGAACCTCAATCCGAATACCGCGGTAGAAGCACTGACGCCTGACTTCAATGGCGTTGAGGAGCACGTAGAACTCGTCGTGGATTCAGGGCTTGAGGTGTTTGCCCAGAACGTGGAGACTGTGCGACGACTGACGCACCCGGTTCGGGACCCGCGTGCCAGCTATGAGCAGACTATCGAGGTGCTGCGACATGCGAAGGCACATCGTCCTGCCGTGCTGACCAAGACGAGTCTGATGCTGGGTCTCGGCGAGCGCGACAACGAGATCATGCAGACGATGCAGGACCTTCGCGCGGCCAACGTCGACATCCTGACGCTTGGCCAGTATCTGCGCCCCACGCCCAACCACCTGCCTGTCGAACGCTACGTAACGCCTGCAGAATTCGAAGCCTACCGTACCGAAGGTCTTGAAAAGGGCTTCCTCGAAGTCGTGGCGGGTCCGATGGTGCGCTCAAGTTACCGTGCCGAACAGGTGCTGCAAAAGAACAACGTCGGCATCGCAATCTAGCGCCAGCCTTTCCCTCCAGCAACAACCAGGATTCTCATGGGCCAGTTTTTTGCCGAGTACGGACTATTTCTTCTCAAGGTCGTTACGATCCTCGCTGCGATCGTCGTGGGTGTCGTGGTTGCCGCGTCGGCCGGCCGCAAAGCCAGTCACGAGGGCCTGGAAGTCGAAAACCTGAACTCCAATTTCAAGTCGCTCGCGGATACTTTGCGTGCGGCGATATCGACCAAGGACGAACAGAAGCAGGCGGCCAAGGCCCGGAAGAAAGAAGCCAAGGCAAAGAGCAAGACGCCATCGATCAGGCCGCGCAGCTTCGTTATCGACTTCAAAGGTGATCTCAAAGCAAGCGCTGTGGCGTCGCTGCGAGAGGAGGTGAGCGCGATTCTCGATGTTGCCGCGGACGGTGATGACGTCATCGTGCGCCTCGAGAACCACGGCGGCGTTGTCCATGAGCACGGGCTCGCGGCCTCGCAGCTGGCCAGGATTCGAGACCGTGAAATTCCGCTCGCCGTATGCGTCGACAAGGTAGCGGCGAGCGGCGGCTACCTGATGGCCTGCGTTGCGTCCAGGATCTACGCAGCACCGTTCGCGATCCTCGGCTCTATTGGCGTGCTCGCGCAGATCCCGAATTTCAGCCGTGCGCTGGACAGCCACGGTGTTGAGTTCGAGCAGGTTACGGCCGGCAAGTACAAACGTACGGTCACCATGTTCGGCAAGAATACGGATGAGGACCGGGCGAAATTGAAGGAAGAGCTCGAAGACGTTCACACCTTGTTTAAAGACGCCGTCAACAAGTACCGTCCCGACCTGGATCTCGAGAAGGTCGCGACCGGGGAGCACTGGTATGGCACGCGCGCCCTGGAGCTCGGACTGGCCGATGAAATCAGGACCAGCGACGAGGTGTTGAAGGCGCTTGTTGAGGAGCGTGACCTGTACCGCGTCAGCTTTAACATCAAGCAGCCGCTGCAGAAGCGCCTCCTGTCAAATATCGATGGTCTGCTCGAAAAAGCGGACGCGGCGGGCTGGCGGCGGCGTTTTGAGTCGCGACTGCCGCGCTAGGTGCAAGGAACTGACGGGCTCGACCCCGGTCGAAACGCTAAGCGGGTTTCAGGCGCACGGAGGCGCTATAATCCAGCGATACCGGAGGAGTTTTCATTCGTATGTACAAATTCAAGTCTCTGATTTTGCTCGTTTTTGTCGCGTTGGTTACGACGTCTTGCTCGACGTCCCCGACCGGCCGCAGCCAGATGATCTGGAAGTCCGACGCCGAACTCGTGGCGCAGAGCACGCGCGCCTTCAACCAGATGCGCGCAGGTATGCCGCTGGCCACGGACCGAAAGAAGATCGATTTCGTTGCCTGCGTGGCGCAGGCCGTGGTGAGCGTCCTCGATCCACCGCTCAGCGACATGGACTGGGAACTCGCTGTTTTCGAGAGTAAGTCGGTCAACGCGTTTGCGATGCCTGGCGGCAAGATTGGCGTGTTTACCGGCATCCTCGAAGTTACCGAGAACCAGCATCAGCTGGCGGCCGTCATAGGGCATGAAATTGCACACGTTACGGCGCGGCATTCCAATGAGCGTGCATCCAGGGCGTCACTTACCGGTGTTGGTATCAATGTCGCCGCAATCGTCCTGGGAGGCGGTTACAGCGGTGCAACCTATACAGCGCAGGAGGCTTTGAAAGCCGGTGCCGATCTCGGTATTTCGCTGCCGCATACACGCGGCCAGGAAAGCGAGGCCGACATCATCGGGCTCGAGTACATGGCGAAAGCAGGCTTTGATCCGCGTGAAGCGGTCACGCTTTGGCAGCGTATGGACGCCACTTCGGACAAGAAGCCGGCGGAGTTCGTCTCGACTCACCCCTCCAGCGAGACGCGAATTGAAGCGCTGGTGTCCGAGTGGCCGAAGACCTTGCCGTTGTACAACGCGGCTCAGCAAGCTGGCACGGTGCCGACCTGCTCCAAAGACTAGCCATCACGATGCACCAGCGCCTGTTCCTGTTGTTGCCGGTACTGGCCCTTGGCGGCTGTGCAACGTTTGACGATTTTCTCGCGAGCCTGAAGAAGGGCAAAGACGCCGACGTCGTTGCCTATGAGGATCGTCCTGTTCTCGATCCGATTGCACCGAATACGTTCATGTTGCAAGACGTCGAACAGACAGTCGTAGGCACCCCGCAGGTCGTGTTCACTCGTGAAGAGGATACGCTTTCCGACCTGGCTCGCGAGTACGGCCTTGGTTACGACGAATTGCTGGCCGTCAATCCCGACGTCGATCCCTGGTTACCCGGCGTAAATACCCCGGTCTTGCTGCCGACGCAGTACGTTTTGCCGGATGTGCCCAAGACCGGTGTTGTGCTGAATATTGCGACCAAGCGACTCTTTTACTACCCGCCGTCGACCGATTCAGAGCCTCAGCAGGTGCTGACTTACCCGATCGGCATAGGCCGCGTCGGTTGGGAAACACCGCTGGGTGTCACCCGGGTAGTTGCGAAGGCGAGGGACCCGTCCTGGTGGGTGCCCGCGTCAGTTCGCCGAGAGCACGCGGAGCAGGGCAATCCACTGCCATCCGTGGTGCCGCCGGGGCCGGATAATCCGCTCGGGACTCGCGTCTTGAAACTGGAAATGCCGGGCTACCTGATACACGGCACCAACCAGCCCTACGGCGTCGGGATGCGCGTCAGTCATGGATGCGTTCGGCTGTACCCCGAGAACATCGAATTCCTGTATACGCTGGTCGACATCGGTGAGTCCGTAACGATCATCAACGAGCCCTATCAGCTTGGGCGGCGTGACGGCGTACTGTACTTCGAGGCCCACACGCCGCTCGAGGACGACACGCTGACCGCCGAAGAGCGTTTACAGGCGCTACTCGATGAGCAGGTTGACGCATCGGGTCGACCGCTGAACGAACACTTGCGGAGCCATGTGCGGTCACTTGCCGAAGTAGCCTCGGGTGCGCCTGTCAATATCGTTCTGTATGACGCCAACGAGTTTGCCGCAAGGGCTCAAGTTGTTCATAACACGGTGGAAATGGACCCTGGTGCGCCGACAATTCTGGAGGTTCGTGAGATGATCGAAGAGGCCAGTGCCGAACTCGAACAGGAGGCGTTATGAGCGAGTGGCTGGACCTCATGCTCGATGAGATTGCACGCAAGCAACGCGAGTCCAAAGAAGCGCAAGACGAGCTGCAACGTCGCAAGGACGCGAACCAGAGTCCGACTCCGACAAAACCCGCTCAGTCAAAATAGCGCATGAATTCCAGCGGTATGTTTTCCGGCGAACGCGGTCGCTCGCCCGTAACCGGTAACGGGCGCGAATTGTAGGTATTCCAGAACAGGTACGATTCGCCGGCATAGTCGGGCAAGGCCAGGTCATGCAGCAGGGCGGCGAGAGCCTTGCCGGTGTAGGTCGTCTCGACTTTGAGCCCGAGTGCCGTCTGGCCGACCGCAACGGCGCGCTCGGTGACATCGTCCGATGCCGCGTAACCGCCGGCGAGAAATTCGTCGCGCCAGCGTACACATGTGCGAGCGGCGATATCGGCGGGAATTGAGTTGTCGAGACGATGCAGCATCAGCGCTGTCTTGCGCATAAGCCGCTCGAAACCGGCGGGTGTCGCGAAACCGGTATCCACGACGCGCACTGCGTGCAGTTCGATCGGCAGTTTCGCGAGGGCAATACCCAGCGCCAGCCCGACAGAGCTGCCCATTGTGCCGTTCGCGATATAGATGCGATGCGGCATCGCGATATCGCCCGATTCAATCTGGTGGGCAAGCTCGAGACCGGCATTCACGAAACCGACGGCGCCGAGCCAGCTCGAACCTCCCATCGGGATGACCCAGCAGCGCCGACCGTGCAGATAGCGTCGCAGCGTTGCAAGTGGATCGACCGCGCGACCGAAAGGCACGAGTTCTGTGCCGATCTTGCGATGCATGTTCAACGTTCTGGGGATGTTCGGTGTGGGTTTTTGCGGACCCAGGAAGCACGTGCAGTCGAACCCGGACTGCCTGGCCATGATCGACGTGGCCAGGGCATGATTGGAGCCGACAGCCCCGAAGGTTGCGACGCGTCCCGCATTGCGCTCCCGAGCACGCTGAAAAATGTACTCGATCTTGCGAATCTTGTTGCCACCGTAATGTGTGCTGCTAAGGTCATCGTGCTTTATGAAGATCTCGCGTGATCCGGCTTGCGTCGCAAATTTCACCGTCGATACAGGTGTCGGCAAATCGGCGATCGGCAGTTTCCTGAGGCGATCGGAAAGTAACGGGTACGCGGCAGACAGGAAATCGTTCATTGGCAGAGATTATCGAAGTGCACTGCGGATCGCGAATGCTTTAGAATGCGGAAACGCTTATTCAGCCTGACACGGAGACAGGTTTGACAGAAGCAGTCGACCAGGGAATTACGGTCACCGAAATCGCAGCGATGGATCAGTCCATTGATGTATTGCAGGAAACCACGGCAGCATTCGTTGGCCGTGCGCTTCGTGGTCCGCTGAATACGCCGGTACTGGTGCGTAACTTCGGCGAGTATCGTCGCCGTTATGGTGACAACTGGTCGTGCTCCAGCCTGGGGCCGGCGGTCAAACAGTTCTTCGAACACGGCGGTAAGCGCCTGTACGTGGTCCGGGTTGCAAACAATGCACGCGGAGCGATGATTTGTTTGCCGGCCAGCGGTACCGCTGTCGTACTTCGGGCTATCGAACCTGGTTCAACCGAACACATTCGGGCTGCAGTGGACTACGACGCCATCAGCGATGATGCGTGCTTTAACCTGACGCTGCAGCGCATTGATCCATCGACTGGCCTCGTCCTCGACCAGGAGCTGTTCCCAAAACTGTCTTACGATGAAGGCGCGGAAAATTTCGTTGGCGATGCATTATTGGCGTCATCGCTCGCGCGTCTGGAGCATCCATACCCGACACACAGGCCCGAGGCTACGTCCGGTGGTAACGAGCGATTCGGGATGGCCTATATCGATCATGCGCAGGCTGGCACCGACGGCAGCGCATTAACCGACTACGACCTGGTTGGTTCGCGCAAAGCGCGCACCGGACTGTTCGCGCTGGAGGATATTGAGAATTTCGATGCGCTCTACCTGCCGCCACTCGGCCGTGCAGCGGACGTTGGACCTACGGCAATTCTGGCAGCAGAACTGTACTGCCGGCGTCGCGGTGCGATGTTGGTGGTCGATCCCCGCGCCGACTGGTCGACAGGCGAGGAGGCCGTTCAGGGTATCCGCGATCTTGGTTACGCCAGCCCCAATATGCTCGGCTATTTTCCACGTGTCATTGAACGTGGTGCTAAAGACGAGGCGCTGCGGCACGCCGGTGGAGCCATCACGGGTTTGCTCTGTAAGCAAGACAGAACCTACGGCGCCTGGCATGATTTGAACCAGCAAGGCATGGGTCTACAGCGCAAGCTGGTTCCGGCGGTAGCCGTCAACGACGAAGACAGGCAGTCGCTGATTCGCGCAGGACTCAATGTGCTGTTACACGGGCCGGCTGGTCGAGCGCGCGTTATCGGGTCAGTGACGATGGGACGCGGCGTGGAGACGCATCGCGAATACGCGAGCCTGCCGGTGCGCCGCTTCTGCTTGCGGCTTGTCAACACGATTGCGAAGGCAACGCAGTGGGCGGTCTTCGAGTCGGACGATGACAGGATCGCGCGTCGTATTCATGCGCAAGTACTGAGCTATTTCTGCGGCCTCGATGAGCTGGGCGCATTCGTTGATTCGCGTTTCACGGTGCGTTGCGATGCCACGATTCGACAGCAAGCGGGCAGCGAGCCGCAGGGCGTCACAATCCTGCTCGCCTTCCATCCTGTCGGTAGCGATGATGAGATTTCATTGACATTGCATGTGACGGCCACCGGATGTCGAGTCAGCAGTACCGCGTTCGCACCGACTGTCGAGCAGGGGCCCGGGCACGGCTCGAACGATCTTACATAAGCGGTTCATACTGAATCCGATGCCTGTCATACAAGCATCCATCTGATGCCACCAATGTATCGGGAGGAGGTATGAGAGACAGCGATGTTCTGGAAAACAACCCGCATATATCTCGACCGGCACTGGAAGCCATTCACGGCCAGGTATTTGGCTGGGCCCTCTCCCGTACAGACTACGATCAGGCGACTGCGGAGGACCTGGTGCAACAGGCTTACATGGAATTGCTGACGGGCAAGGCACGTTTCGACAACAGGTCGTCGCTGAAGACGTTTGTCTTTTCCGTTGTGCAGAATCTTGCGCGCAGTCGTTTCCGACGCATCGCATCACGGCTACGGCTGCTGCAAACGGCAGCCGATTCCGGGATTGAGGACTCAGCGCATCCGGTCGAGCCGGAAGATAACTCGCCGGTTTGGGACGCGGTCAAGGCTTTGCCGCAGCGACAGCGGGATATCGTTGAGCTCGTATTTTGTCGCGAAATGACGATAGCGGCCGCCTCCAGCGTGATGGGTGTAAGTACAGGGACCGGACGGGTGCACTACGACCGCGCCAAGAAGGCACTAAAGACGAAGCTTGGCAGTTATGGAGAAAGGTCCGATGACTGAATCCGACGACACGTTACGCAGGGCGGTACGCGAAGCACATGCCAGGGCGGAGAACGTTCCCGCTCCTGAGTTCGAGGAGGCATGGGCGGCTGCCAGGGCGCGAGTGGGTTCGACACGAAAGCGCCAGTTTTTATTTGCCGGTTCGGCCGCGGTTGCGGCCGTACTGGCGATCGCGTTTGGCCTGCGTGCGCCGATGGACGACAACTGGCGTTACATCGATGAATACGAGCTGCTGGAGACGACGAGCTGGTCCGCACCCAGCGACAGCCTGCTACCCAGCCGTGAATTTGACATATACCAGACTGTTCCGGTGCTGATCGAGTCAACCGAAACCTATGGAGGAGCGTTATTGTGAAGAAGGGAATTTTTCTAGTGCTGGCAGTAGCCAGTCTCGGGTTAGGCACCGCGCTGGCCGCAGCGCCCAAAGACGATGTATTCAAGGGCAAGCTGTTTCCGCCGAACGTGATCCTGGAAAACAAGGCGGAGCTTGGTCTCAGTAAAGCGCAGTTCAAGGCAATCCGGGCGGCGGTTGTAGAGGTTCAGTCCGGCGTGGCAGAGCACGAGTGGGATATGCAGGAGGCTTACCAGGAGCTGATGCAGGAACTGGACGAGGCGCCAATTGACGAGAATCGCGTCCTGGAGCTCGCCAGCAAGGCACTGCTGGCCGAAAACCAGGTCAAAAAAAAGCAGATGGCCATGCTGGTTCGATTGAAGAACCTGCTCACGGAGGAGCAGGTCAGCTACCTCGAGTCGGTGCAGCAATAAACGAGCGTAACGGAACGTGGTTCCTGTAACCCGCGCAGAATCGGGGTGAGTATACGATTATGAAGACGAACCGACTGATCGCCATCATGGTGTCGCTGTTACTGGGCCTCGCCGGTTGCGGAGGTGGAAGTGGGGGCGGCACACCGCCGCCACCGCCACCACCCCCACCGCCGCCCATTACCAAAGCGGAGGCCCACCAGTTTCTGAACCAGGGCTCGTTCGGTGCTACCGAAGATGAGGCCGACCGTGTCATCTCGATGCGCCAGGAGGCGTGGATCGACGAGCAAATGCAAAGGCCGGTGTCTTTGCAGCTGCCGCATCTGCAGGCATTACCGAGCCCACAGTTTGACTTCGAGCTGCATACAGACCGCGTGGATATCTGGTTCCGCAATGCGTTGTATGGTGAAGACCAGCTACGTCAGCGCGTCGCCTTTGCGCTGTCGGAGGTGCTGGTCGTATCGCAGCTTGGCGCGCTTGGTAACCTGCCGTACGCGGTCGCGGATTACTACGACGTGCTCGCGAGGAATGCGTTCGGCAACTATCGCGAGCTGCTCGAGGAGGTCACGCTGCACCCGGCAATGGGCGTCTACCTGAGCATGCTGGGCAATGAAAAACCCGATCCGGTTCTCAATATCCGCCCCGACGAAAACTATGCGCGCGAGGTCATGCAGCTGTTCTCGATCGGCCTGGTCGAACTCAATACCGATGGCACCGAGAAGCTGGACCTGCAGGGCCAGCCGATCCCGACGTATGACCAGGAAATTATCGAAGGCTTTGCACACGTTTACACGGGCTGGACGTTTGCCGGCGCGCCGAGCTTCCGGCAGGCGCGACCCACGCGCTTCAACCAGTTAATACCCATGCAGCTGTATCCCGGCTTTCACGACACCGAAGCCAAACTGCTGCTCAATGGTGACGTCCTGCCAGCGGGGCAAAGCGGCGAGCAGGACCTGAGCACCGCTCTCGACAATATCTTCAACCACCCGAACGTCGGGCCGTTCATCGCTATCCGGCTGATACAGCGGCTGGTCACCAGCAACCCGTCACCGGGCTACGTACGACGCGTGGCTGAGGTGTTCAACAATAACGGTTCGGGTGAGCGTGGTGACCTCGCGGCGGTTGTCAGGGCCATTCTGCTGGATTCAGAGGCCCGCCCGGCCATGGCCATGGAGATCGACGGTAAGCTCAAAGAGCCGCTGCTACGCCTCACGCAATTGTGGAAGGCGTACAACGCGACATCCAACAGCGGCCGTTTTCCGCTGATCGCAGCCTACATTCTGTTTGCCCAGGGACCGTTGCAATCTCCCTCGGTGTTCAACTTCTTCAGCCCGTTCTATGCACCGCCAGGTGAGATTCGCAATAGCAGTCTTGTCGCGCCGGAGCTACAGATCGCGACCGAGTATCAGAACACGCTGTTCACGAACTACATGTTCTACCAGACTTTCGCTCTCAATCAGACGAACAACGCGCTCGAAGATGACGACGTGTTCATCAACTTTGAGGAAGAAATGGCGATCGCTGCCGACGCAGAGGCGCTGATCGACATGGTTGCCGGCAAGCTGCTTGCAGGGCAGATCTCAGCCACCCTGCGACAGGAGATCGCTGGCATGTTGACGCGAATCCCGGAAACTGAGACCGCTTTGCGGGCCGCAGAGACCATCTACTTTGTCGTGACATCACCGGAATACGCGTACCAGCGCTAGGTGCCACGGAGAACCCCTATGAAGACCCTGAATCGACGTGATTTCCTCAAGACCAGCGGCGCTGCTGCCATGTTCGCTGCGACGCCCGGCCTTGCATACTCGCAGGTCGTCGGCGGCGCCGGACCGTTCGACGACTATCGCGCACTCGTTTGCGTGTTCATGTTTGGCGGCAATGACTCGTTCAACATGCTCGTGCCGAACACCACCGCGGAGTACCAGGCCTACGCGACATCGCGACAGAACCTGGCGATCGACCAGGCCGATCTGCTGCCGATCATGCGGGCATCCCAACCCACCGCCGATTTTGGTCTGCATCCGTCAATGGGCGGCATCAAAGGGCTGTTCGATGCGGGCGACGCGGCGTTCGTTACTAACGTGGGACCGCTGGTGCAGCCGACAACAAAAGATGCGTACTTCAACGGTTCGGTCGTTCTGCCGCCGCAGCTGTTTTCTCACAACGATCAGCAGGACCAGTGGACCTCTTTGCGCGGTAATGCCCAAAGCAGTACCGGCTGGGCAGGGCGCATGGCCGACCTTATTCGCACCGGTGTTACCGAACAGCAGATGGCGACAAATGCCTCCTTGTTCGGCGCAAACCTGCTGCAGTCAGCCGATGAAACCGTCGCCTACGTAATGGGGCCCGGCGGACCGATTCAGTTCGAGGGTTTTTCGACCGACCCACAGAGTATTCTGTTCGAGCAGCGCGAGGCCTTCCAACGCGTCATCAGTGCGCAGTATGGAACGGTGTATGAGCGAGGCTTTGCCGAGGTACAGCAACGAGCTATCAACGCTGCCGATGTTGTCACGGCGGCCATCGACTCGGCGCCACCAATAAATGCCGTGTTCCCGCAGTCACAGTTAGGCGTGCAGCTGCAAACCGTCGCTCGCCTGATCGCCGTGCGCGACCGGCTGCAAATGAAGCGACAGATTTTCTTTGTTGCGACGGGCGGCTTCGATACGCACGATAACCAGCTTAACGACCAGCCCGGCCTTCTGGGGGGCATTAGCGATGCGATTGCCGCGTTCCACGCAGCGACTGCAGAGCTTGGCGTTGAAAACGATGTGACGACCTTTACGCAGTCCGACTTCGGCCGCACGCTGACGTCGAATGGCGACGGCACCGACCATGCGTGGGGTGGCAACCAGCTGGTTGTCGGCGGCGCTGTAAGCGGGCAGGAACTCTATGGCAACTATCCACTGCTGGCCATCAACGGTCCGGAAGACGTTTCCGGAGGCCGCATGATCCCGTCGACGTCGGCGGATCAATACGCGGCAACGCTGGCGAGCTGGTTCGGCATCCCGGATGGCGACCTTAATATCGTGGCGCCAAACCTGGTCAATTTTGCGGAGCGGGATCTAGGGTTTATGATCGCCTGATACATATCAGGAATTCCCGCTATGAAACTACTCGCCACAAGCCGCAAGGATAAAAAGCATCAGCAGGATTGCTCCTTGGATATGCATAAATGCCTCCTAAGATTTTGCAAT
>RCNG010000310.1_pt1 | contig 21431 bp, 13 predicted proteins | sample 2041371 | NCBI WGS metagenome assembly RCNG01 (sample SAMN09708227, study PRJNA481090) | Marine sediment metagenome, whole genome shotgun sequencing project. | biome: marine sediment; feature: ocean; material: sediment; isolation source: Sewage treatment plant 1 marine sediment (STP1) ... | reverse complement strand
TGTATAAATGGGTGTACGAGACGGCCAGCAAGGATTCGTTCGTGTCGATAGACAAGGCCAAAACGATCATCGGGTACAATCCGCAGTATTCGAACAAGGACGCGCTGATCCGGAACTTCAAATGGTATCTGGAGCACCAGGCCGAATTCGCCGAGGCTTCGGGTGTGTCCCATCGCGTGCCCTGGAAACAGGGCGCCCTGGGGATGGCCAAGAAGTTCTTCTAGATTCCGGTCGGAGGGAGATTGTCGTGATCGCAGTGACGGGCGCCGCCGGGTTCATCGGCAGCAACATCGTGTGGAAGCTGAATCAGATGGGCCGCGAGGACATCATCGTGGTCGACGTGCACCGGTCCGACGAAGGCAACGCCAACCTCGCGCCCCTGAAATACGACCACTACCTGTCCAAGGACGCGTTCGTGGCCTGGCTGGTCGACCCCGACAACGCCGACAGCCTGGAAGCCCTCTACCACATGGGGGCCTGCAGCAGCACTACCGAGACCGACGCCGCCTATCTCGACGAGAACAACTTTGGGTACACGAAGAAACTGTGCCTTCTGTGCCTGGAGGCGGGGATTCGTTTCATCAACGCCAGCAGCGCCGCGACCTACGGGGACGGCGAACAGGGTTACGATGACGACGAGTCGAAGCTGGATGACCTGAAACCGTTGAATCTGTACGCCAAATCCAAACAGGATTTCGATCTCTGGGCCCGCGCCGAAGGAGTGCTGGATCAGATCGTCTGCCTGAAGTACTTCAACGTCTTCGGTCCCAACGAGTGGCACAAAGAAGACATGCGGTCGATGGCCTGCAAGGGCTTCCAGCAGATATCCGCGGGCGGCCAGGTGAAGCTGTTCAAGTCCGATCGGCCTGAGTATGGCGACGGCGGCCAGCAGCGCGATTTCGTCTACGTGAAGGATGCCGTGGACATGACGATCTGGTTTGCCGACCAACCCGGGGTGAACGGCATCTTCAACATCGGCAGTGGCGAGGCCAAGGACTGGAACCGGCTGATCACCGCGATCTTCACGGCGATGGGCCAGGAGCCGGACATCGAATACATCGACATGCCGGAGCACCTCAAGGGCAAGTACCAGTACCACACCGAGGCCCGCATGACGAAGATCGCGGCGGCGGGATACAACAAACACCAGACCGTTCTGGAAGACGCTGTCGCCGACTACGTGCAGAACCACCTGGCGCCCAACCAGCACCTGTCCTCATGAAGGACCCCGGTCTGTTCCCCCTCCCTTCGGCGGAACTGCTCGACGGGTTGGCGGGGCTGCCCAGGGTCCTCGGCAAGGCCTTCCCACTCAAGACCAAACACAAGGCGATGCTGCCGGGCGGTATCCGCAAGCTATCCGATTATCTGACCGTGGACCGCGAAAATCTGCCGCGCGACTACATGTCGCGGCCGGAGTTTCTCGCGGCCTATCTGCACTATTTCCTGCCCTGGAACATCTATCGGCAGGGGCGTCTGCTGGCGGGTCTGGGTCTGGCCCTGAAGCCGGGCTCCCGTATTGTCGACCTTGGCGCCGGGCCGCTGACTTTTCTTCACGCCCTATGGTTGTCGCGCCCCGGAATGCGCCAGCAGGAACTTGACTACCTGGCGGTGGATCGGTCTGAATCGGCCCTGAAGGCAGGCCGGAAAATTTTCCAGGAATTGGCTGCGGATACCAAGTGGACTATCCACACGGACAACCAACCGGCGGGACAGAGGAAGTTCAAACCCGCGGACCTATTGGTGATGGCCAACTTCATCAACGAGGTCGACCGCTCTCCCCGGTCAGGCAGGCAGGAGGAAGGTGCTTCCCGGGAAGCGCTGATGCTGGAGCGCTGGGATGCCCAGGTGGCCCAAGAAGGTGCCATCCTTTTGATCGAACCGGGCGTGCGCGACGCCGGGCGATTTCTTTCGCGTGTTCGTGAAGCTGCCCTGGAACACGGCTGGGATGTTCCCGCCCCCTGTCCCCACCGCGAAAAATGTCCCATGCCCGGCCTGCGCAGCACACCCTGGTGCCATTTCACCTTCCCTACCGGCGATTCTCCAGCCTGGCTATCGCGGTTGAGCCACAAGGCCAAGCTGCCCAAAGACCGAGCGAGTCTCAGCTTTCTCCTATTGGTTCGGGGGGATGACCCGCCGGTCCGCATCCGTCCGGCCCGCACACCGGGTCAGGGGGCCGGGGTGGTGCGGGTCGTGTCCGAGGGATTCGATCTCCCCAACGGCAAACTCGGGCGTTATGGGTGTTCGGAAAAGGGTTTGATTCTCCTTGAAAACAGCCGGACCGAACAAAGCCCGGTTCCCGGGAACCAGGTCGTCGTCAGGTGGCCCAGCAAGGAGAAGAAGGACGCCAAATCCGGAGGCCTTGTCGTCCCTCTATATCGCCCTCGCCGGTAGGGTCCATCTGAGGCGGCGGAAGTTTCCGGTTGGCGGGATTTGAGCCGGATAAATAAGGGGCCCCCGGGGGCCCCTTATTTGCATTGCTGACGCTGCCTGCTAGAACGCGCTGACGAAGCCCAGCCCGATCCGGTTGAACTCATTTTCCACGTCCCGCGTGTATTCGATATTGCCCCTCAGATTGCGGGCGAACAGGTACGTGCCGCTGACGGTGACGCTTTCGTAGTCGTGGAAGTGCTGGTCGGGATCGATGTCCGAATCCACCTGGTTGTACAGCAGGGTGAAGTAGAAGTCGGACTGGTCACGCTTGGGAGAGTAGACGAGCTCGGCCAGGATGCCGCGGGTTTTCACGTCGGTGTCCTCGACGACAAAAGTCGGGTTGGTGTCTTCCCGCCACAGGTACTGGAAATTCAGATCGAACATGCCGTTGCCCAGGGTGAAATCCGGCCCGTGGGTGACGATTGTGTTTTTGTAGTAGTCCTCGGCGCCCTCCGCATGGCCTTTTTCGTTCCCGTAGTAGAAGAAATACCCGATGCGGAAGGGATGGAACACGTCCTGGCTCAGACGCAGCCCGTAGTTCTTGTACTTGTCGTTCTCGAAGGTGACGTGGTCTTTGGGGATGTCCTTGCCGTTGCCGTTGACGATCATGCCCACTAGACCGGTGCCCGTCTTCTCGATGTCGTAGGTCAGCATGAGACCCCGGTCGTAGGCCAGGTTGGTCCGGGACAAGCCCACGCGCGTCTTGTAGACCTCGTAGTCCTCGAAGGTCAAGCGAAGCTCCCGCTTCATCAGGGGGTCGGAGGTTTGGAACTGTCCGACCATGATGTCGAAGTTCGCCCCGAAAAGGTTGTTGAAGTGGATGTAGGCGTCCTCGATGCCGGCTACCTCGCCCCGCTCCGACATGTAGAAGTAGAAATAGTAGCCGACGTTCTTGGCCACCGTGCCACCGGAGAGCAGTTTCACGCCGTAAGGAGTGCGGAGGTCGTTGTTGATCTCTCCGGCATCCTCATAGATCCCGTATAGGTCGAAGCGCGCGGCGATGGGAAAGGTCCGATTCAGGGTCAACTGGTCGTCTCCCGTATCCAGGAACTGGCGCGGGTTCTCGTCTTCGGGCATCGCGAATCCGTTGCCCGCGAATTCTTCACCGAACTCCTTGAGCCGGGGGAAGGGCGCGTGACAGGTGGTGCAGCTGATCTTGTGCTGGCGGGCAAAGGCCGGGATGGCTTCGGCCTCCTGTGGGGCAGCAGAAATGACAACGACGACCAGAAGCAGCAGAGCGGCGAATAGATTCCTGCGGTTCATTTCCGAACTCCTTTTCAGTCGAAGACTTCGATCCAGGTGACGGCTTCATTGATGACGTGAGGCGCGGATTCCTCCGCGGGAACGCCGAGATATTCGGCGACGGGAGTGACAAGCCGCTGGTAGTTGAGCACGGCCTCGAAAGTGACCTTGCCCGTGGCGATGTCCGTGGGCAGTTCCCAGGTGAAGGTTTCGATCTTGGTTTCGCGCGGCCCGATGCGGTAGTCCACACCCAGCGATTTCGTGTTCCACTGCTGGATGGTCATGCGGCCCTCCGGATCGAAGTAGGGCATGCGGAAGATCCGGTTGCCGACGGGGATGCCGTCGCGCTGAACGCCGGCGAAATCAGGAATTTCCTTGGCGATCCCCATGTCCTGGTAGGCGAGGACATCGGCTGAAATGGTGTACTCCTCGCCGTCGAAACCCTTGGGGTCGACCGGCAGCCGCCAGGTATTGCCGGCGCTGTCGGTGGCCGTCACTTCCAGCCACATCATGCGGTCCTCGACCGATCCCGAAGGCACCTTGTGCCCGCACTTTCCGTTGAAAAGCTGGACCTTGATCACGGCGGTGCCGTCGTAGTCGAGGTCGCGCTCGAGGGGATTCATCCGCATCTCGATCGCGCCGTTCAGCTTGCCCGGGTCATGGGCGCCGTGGAACAGGTGCTGGGCGACCATGCTTTCTTCGGCCATCTTGGCCGACTTGCCGTGCCCCTTGGGCATGTGGCAGTCCTGGCAGTGGACACCCTGCGCGAAGTAGGGGCCTTCCTTCCATTCCAGATGAGTCGACTTAACCCAGATGCCGTAGGGGCTCATCTCGTTGTGGCAGGGGCCGCAGAAATCGCCCGTCTTGATGAACTCATTCTCCACCGTGTCGTGATGGGGTGACGAGAGCCCGGGCTTGGGGCCCGTTTTCGTGCGGCCCGGTTCGGTGATCCAGTTGAAGTTGTGGGGCACGTCGCCCTCGAATCCGGTCACGGTGTGGCACAGGTCGCAATGCACCGACTCGTTGGCGCGGCTGTTTTCCGATGGCAACGGGGGAGGGGTGTCGCCGGCCAGAAAGGACACTGGGGCATGGCACCCGTTGCAGCCGGCCTTGACCCCGGCGACCACCTCGTCCTTCTCGGCGTGGGGCACCGCCAGTTCGAAATACTCGATCTCGTCCCAGTGGTGGGTGTAGGCCTGGCTCATCATGGACTGGGTCCACTGCTGATAGATGTCGTCGTGGCAGCTGGCGCAGACCTGGGGCTTTTCGTAGTCGTCGTAGCTGCGGGTGCCGTGGGCTGCGTCGCCCACGGGAACGGCCCCGGCGAGGGCCGAAATGAGCAGGAACACACCTGCCAAGGTAATTCGGAAAAACATACCAAACCTCTGGGGAATAAGGGCTTATAGCTCACCCTGTGAACTTATCACATGAGGTGCAATATTCAACAAAATCGTTATGGAGAAAGGACCTAACCTGGGAACCATGGCGGAATTGGGCCAACAGAATGTTCGCGATATGAAATGGATCATGGTACGATCCGCATTAGAATTTTCACGCTGAATAGGGAATTTGGGAGGCGTTAAATGGACATGAACAGTGAAGCATCCCGGGATACCACCCACCTGGATCGGGCCATGGACGTGGCGATCAGGCTGGCTTTTGTGGGCCTCATCGTCTTGTGGTGCACGCGGATCATCCGCCCGTTTTTCATACCCCTGTTGTGGGGGCTCATCATATCGGTGGCGTTGTATCCGGTTTTCCTGAAACTGAAGAGTTGGCTTGGCGGCCGCAACCGTCTGGCCAGCGTTCTTTTCATCCTGGTCAGTCTGGCCCTGGTCATCGGGCCGACGGCGATGCTGGCCGATTCGATCATAGTTGGGGCCACGGGGTTGAAGGACGGACTGGAAGAAGGCACCCTGACCGTTCCGCCGCCTACTGAAAACGTGAAAGAGTGGCCTGCCATTGGTCCCAAGGTCTATGACTCCTGGCTTCAGATCTCCAGCAACATGGGCAGCGAGGCGGCCAGGTATGCCGATCAGCTCCAGGGCCTGGCCAGTTGGATGGCCGGTTCCATCGCCGCCATGGGCGGGGCCGTGATTCAGACCATTTTCGCGCTGGTCATCGCCGGGGTACTGATGATGAACGCCCTGGGTGGGGGCCGGGTGGCCTATGCCATCGCCGATCGGCTGGGTGGCGATCATGGTAAGGAACTGGTGACCATTTCCATCGCCACTATTCGCAGTGTCGTGCGCGGCGTCCTTTTGGTGGCCATGATCCAGGGGCTGATGGCCGCCGCCGGTCTGGTTTTTGCCGGTGTACCCGGCGCGGGCTTCTGGGCCGTGCTCGTCATGATCCTGGCCATCATGCAGCTGCCACCGATCCTGATTCTGGGGCCCATCGCTGCCTATGTGTTTTCCGCCAACGACAGCACCACTGTCGCGGTGATCTTCCTGATCTGGAGTCTGGTAGTCAGTGGGGCCGATGGATTCCTGAAACCCATGTTTCTCGGTCGGGGTGTGGCCGTCCCCATGCTGGTCATTCTGGTCGGGGCCATCGGGGGCATGGTGGTGTCCGGGATCATCGGCCTTTTCGTAGGTGCGGTGATCCTTTCCCTCGGTTATAAACTCGGAGAGCTCTGGCTGGGGGACAGTCTGGTCCAGGACAATCCCCTCGCCGAATCAGATATAATGAAGAACGGGCAGGACCAACCGGATGGTGGTCGGGATTGAATTCGGCAACATTCTCATTCGAGGAGCTCACGCAATGATCAGGGTGGCTATTAGAAAAGTAGTTTTCTCACGAAGCAGGATTCTGCTTCTTGTAGTTCTGGCCTGTTGTCTTCCGGTGGCAGATGGTCTGGCCCAGCGGGATCTTCCTCCTGAAAAAGGGGGCACGACCTATTCCCTCGGCATGCCGCCGGTCTACAAGGGCCGGGCGGGTTTCGAGCTCCAGTGGTACCGTCCCCAGAACAACAATGACCTGGCGGCCTACCTGAATCTGGGTGTGTCCAAGGACCTGGGCAGTCCGGTGGTGGGGATTGCCGCCCTCAGGCTCGAGGGGTATGCAGGGGTCAGGGGTAAGGAGTTCGACGGAGGCGGCCGCGCCCTGTTCGAGATCCCGAGCTTCTACCTCGGATTCGGGGCGGACTTCAACGGTCTGGACAACGTGTGGGACTTCCTGTTCCAGCTGGACCTGCCCTTGAAAAGAGGAGGGATCTTCGGCCGGGGCACGACTCTAGCCGTGCGGTGGCTGCCGTCCCGTGACCAGACCGTGGGGCTGGGCATCAACATGCCCCTGTGGGGCCGCAACATCGGGGCCACCCGGCCCAAGAGCGACAACGTGCGCTTGAGATCTCGGGACCCCTACCGGATGGAACTCGAGCTGGCGGACAACAGGATGGCCACGGTTTTTGCGGATCTGGGAGAGCGCGCCCGCTGGATCGCCGCCCTTTCCCAGCCCTTCGCCGAGCCCGAGGGAAAGGACGCGACCAAGGCCATGGCCCCGATCCTGGCCACAGTGAGATCCCACGTCGATTCCACCGACCAGAAGTTCCCCAATGGACACACTCTGCCGGCCGAGATCAACGCCTACCACGAAAGCCTGGACCTGGCCTTCTCGCTCGCTTCGGGTGACCAGGGGATATCCCCGGAGGGCCGTGCCCTGAGCGAGAAAGCCCGGGAAATCCTGCTGGATGAGGTCCTGATTCCCTACAACTATCTGTTGGGGCAGCGCAAGAAGAACGATTCCCTGGTCAGCATGATCGCCATCGCCCAGACCGAATTCACTTCCTGGGTCCTGTCCGGTCAAAAAAATGTGGACGATCGCGCGCGGCAGATTTTCTTCGTGTTTCAGACCCTGTGCGATCTGATGGAAGAGAACCGCGCCCGTCTGCGGGACCGCTGGGAGGATTCGCGTTTTGTCTGGATGCCGCTGCACTATGCCCTGAAAACCGAGCAGCACGATTCCCAGGCTGAACTCGACGACCTGATCGCCCGATCGGTCAAACAGCCCTTCACCGAGGAAAATCGGATCTGGTACATTGTCAACGAGCAGTTCCAGTGGGAGATGGTTCGCTCGGTGCGCAAGGCCGAAGACTACCACGTGCTTTGGATCCACGATTTTCGGGGCAACAACGCCGAAGGCAAGCCCGATGCCATTGCCTACGCCCAGACCCTGAACTATCTCGAAGCGATGATTGAACGCGTGTCGGCCTACGACGAAACCAGCAAGCTGCCCCAGTATTTCATCCTGTTGGATCAGCACTATTTCGAAATCAACAAGGCCCGCCGGTGGTTGCGCCTGTTGAATGAACCGCTGGACTACGAGATGAGCCTGCCCAAGGGCTATGAAGAGTGGGAAGAGCGCCTGAACGAAACGCAGAAGCGCCTCCGGGATGCGGTTTCCCAATCCATGATGCTCACTATTGCGAGGAGCCAGTACGGGGAGAAATGGCTGAAGAATCGGCTCAAGGTGCACGTCAACATCACCAATCCCGCCGATCCCTCTTTCTTCAGTTGGCACAGCGTCGGCATCATGCCCATCTCGGATAACATGATGCGCGATCACCGCAAGATCGCCTTCTACGACGTCACCGAAGAGGACCCCTTCAAGGGCATGGCCATGTTCACCGGCATGGGCATCGGCGAACACTACGTGGGGGCCAACTGGGAGGACCGGGCCATCATGATCCAGGGCGCCGGCGCCCTGGCGGTCAAGGATGCGGCGAGAAACCTTCTGCTGGCCCAGGGATACGAGACCGAAGAGGTGCCATATCCTCTGCGGCAAAGGGAAAAGGCGGCCGATTACACTCAGCTGCTGGCCAGGGAACACCAGGCCCAGAATCCCGCTTGGATGAAGCACCGGGGTGGGGCTATCCAGCTCCACAGTGAAACAGGGTTCCACAACAAGCCCATCAATGTGGCCAAGGCAGTGTTGTACAGCATGATGCCGGCCGGTTCGGTGCTCAAGGTGCCGGATTCCCTGTGGCAGAGTTACGTTTTCGCTTCCCTGCTGTCGGGCAGCGCCCAGCGGGGCTGCCAGGTGCTGATTATCGCTCCGACCAAGGACTCGGCGCCCAGCGGGGCCCCCCCGACCCTGGCCCGGGCCCACGGTCTGCTCGGCAGGTTGATCGTGTTTTCCAACGCGATGGATGCGACCCTGGCCAACGAAGGGGGCATCCTGAAAGTCGGCCTCTACGCGCCCAAGCAGGGGGTGGGGGATATCGCCGGGCGTTTCAAGCAGGCCCTCGAAAATATCCCGCCATGGTCCCGGCGGGTCTACCCGGAAAATCCGCAGGTGGAATTGGTGGGCGATCATGTCGACGCCCTCCTGGATTCCCTGGGATATTCCGTGAACTATCTGTCCCAGGCGGAAACGGACATCAAACCCAAGATTCATCTGAAAGCGAACTTTTTCGCCTCCGGGACGGCGTGGAGAAAATTATATGTCCGGCCTGAACTGGGGCGGATAGTTCGCGGCCACCTCGAGTATCTGGCCAGCCAAGCGGCGCCAACCGATGGTCCCGAAGCGGCCCCGGATGTCCAGGCCTACCCCGAAGAGCTCCAGACGGGATGGGAGGATCTCATCCACAACATGTTGGAGGATCTCTCGGCTGAGGAATTGGAAGAAATGGTCTACTACTTCACCGTCGGCAGCGCGAACATGGACTACCGGAGCATGGTCATGGACGGTGAAGTCATGATGCTGCTCGGTGGCTGGCAGGCCCTTCACGGGTTCATAGATTTCCTGTTGCTGCCCGGGTTGTGCGAATGGGTGGAGTCCACCGAGCGTCTGGACGCCCTGTTGCCGCCGCCCAGCGGCATGGTTCGCGGCATGGCCGGACTGATGAAGTTGGCCCTCTGACGGTCTGGCGCAGGAGGCCTGGCCGTCAGGACCGGTTGTTGAAGATCCCCGCGACGCCGGCGACCACGAGGGTGGCGCCGGCGATCGTCCATCCGGTCACTTCCTCGGAGATGACCAGCCAACCCAGAAAAACCGCGATCACCGGGTTGACGTAGGCGTAGGTCATCACGATCTGGTAGGGCAGCAGGCGCAACGTGGCCATGTAGCTGGTGAAGGCGAACACCGAACCGAAGACGACCAGGTAGCCCCAGGCCAGCCAGGCCTCACCCGTGGGATGGGGGAGGCCTTCCCCACGCACCAGGATGACTGCCAGAAACCCGATCGCTCCCCCTATCATCTGCCAGCCCGAAATAGCGCGGACCGTCAGGTCGGGTTGGCGTCTTTGCAGCCAGAGCGACCCGATGGCCCAGAACAGGGGCGCCAGCAGCAGGGCGATCACGCCCATGACGTCGGCGGTGGATCCGTGGCGCAGGACGGGCCAGGAAAGGACGGCCACGCCCGCGAATCCCAGCAGGATCGACCCGACCATTTTGGCCGTCGGCAGGCGCCGGTCGACCACCATGGTGATCAGCTCGGCCCAGATGGGCATGGCCGCCACCAGCAGGGCAGCCAGCCCCGAGGACGCCCGCATCTCAGCCCAGGTGACCAGCCCGTTGCCTCCGACCCAGAGCAGGATCCCGGTGCCCAGGAACAGGGCGAACTCGCTGCGGGTCACCCGGATCCGCTCTTTCTTGATCGCCGCCCAGGTCAGCAGGATGGTCGCTGCGGCGACCACGCGCATGAAGGCCATCATGAAGGGTGGGAAGCCCGCCCCCTCGCGGACCGCCACGCGGATGGCCAGATAGGTGCTGCCCCACACGAGGTAGACCACCAGCAGGTGCAGGAGTCCGTCGCGATCCAGTTTCTGGCGGTCGGTCATGGGGCGAAGTCCTCGCAATTGGGTTGTGGTCCGGGTGGGGGTGCCGCAGTCGCAACAAGATAGATGATCCTCCAACGGGGCGCAGGAAAAAACCGGGCTCGATGTCGCAAAACGGCCAAGTCGGGTTCCGGAAGGCCGGGGCTTGACCGCACGCCGGACGGGCGATTAGCTTGGGGCTCAGGTTCCGAGCCCACTGTCGCCTTGTTGTCCAGGAAGGATCCCCATGATCTCCCGCTACGCCAGCCCCGAAATGACGGCCATCTGGTCCGACGAGAACCGGTTTCGCATCTGGCAGGAAGTCGAAACCGTCGTCTGCGAGGTCCGTGCCGACCGGGGTGAGATCCCCACCGAAGCCGCCGCCGAAATCCGGGCCAAGGGGAATTTCGAAACCGCTCGCGTCCTGGAGATCGAAAACACCGTCCAGCACGACGTGATCGCTTTTTTGACCAACATGGCGGAGTACATCGGTCCCTCGAGCCGCTTCGTTCATCAGGGGATGACCAGTAGCGACCTGCTGGACACGGCGCTGGCGCTGCAGATCCTGGAAGCGGGCACGGTCCTGCGCGCCTCGTTGATCAAACTCCTGGACACCGTCGAAGCCAAGGCCAGGGAGCACCGGGGCACGGTCATGATCGGCCGCAGCCACGGTATCCACGCCGAACCGACCACCTTCGGGCTGAAGCTGATGGTCTACTGGTCCGCGCTCCGGCGCGGGCTGACCCGTCTCGACGCCGCCCAGGAAGAGATCGGCTACGGCCAGATTTCCGGTGCGGTGGGGACCATCGCCCATCTCGATCCGGAAGTGGAAACCGAAACCATGAAACGCCTGGGCCTGAAGGTGGCCGAGGCCAGCACCCAGGTCGTGCAGCGCGACCGGCACGCGGCCTGGCTTTCGGCCGTCGCCGTCCTGGGCGCGACCATCGAACAGATGGCCGTCGAGATCCGCAACCTGCAGCGCACCGACGTCCACGAAGTGGAGGAGAGTTTCGGCAAGGGTCAGAAGGGCAGCAGCGCCATGCCCCACAAGAAAAATCCCATCGTCAGCGAAAAGCTGACCGGCATGGCCCGGCTCCTGCGCGGGTACGCCCACACCGCGATGGAGAACGTGGCGCTGTGGCACGAGCGGGACATCAGCCACAGCTCGGTGGAGCGCATCATTTTTCCCGACGCCTCCCACACGATGCAGCACATGCTGGTCAAGATGGAGTGGCTGATCCGGGGCCTGGTGGTCTACCCCGAGAACATGAAGCGCAACATGGACAAGGTCCGGGGCATGTACTTCAGTCAGCCGGTCCTGCTGGCGTTGACCGAGGCGGGGGTCAGCCGCGAGGAGGCCTATGCTCAGGTCCAAAAAAGCGCCATGCGGGTCTGGGACGAGGATATTTCCCTGCGCGAGGCTTTGGGCCAGAACGCCGAAATCACCTCTAAACTGGACGAAAACACCTTGAATCGGTGTTTTGATCTGAATCACCAGTTGCGAAATATTCCCGTCATTTTCGAAAGAACATTGGAACTCAAAAACTGGTAGGGGGTTTATTTAAGTGACATTTTTATGACGGCGGTTGACTTTGACCCCATGCCCGTTATAAATTTCGCAGGTAACAGTACCGGCCGAACCGGTCGGTGGTGAATGTACCCCGCTAGGAGGATCCAAGATGCGGAAGCTCTTTCTGACGACCATCATCGTGTTGACGGCGTTGGCCGCCTTCGTCGCCTTCGGGACCGAGGCCCCCGAGGCCCCCGAGGCCCCCAAGGTCCCCGAGAACATCACCATTGACGGCTGCAAAGACGCCAAGTCGGCCGTGGAATTTCCCCACCAGGCCCACTTCGAACTGGCGGCCTGCGTGGACTGCCACCACACTTCCGAGGGCCTGACTGCTGAAACCGTGGCGGAAATGGAAGTTGGCACTTGCGGTTCCTGCCATATCGAGCCCGAAGATGCTGAAACGCCCCTTTGCAGTGAAAAGAGCTCGAAGAAAAACCCTTATCACATCACATGCATGGGATGTCACAAGGCCACCAAGAAGGAAAACGCCGACACCAAGGCTCCTACCAAGTGCACCGCCTGCCATCCGAAGGAAGAGGCCTAGCCCAGGCGATTTCTGCCGAACCCCCGCCCCGGTCTTCAGACCGGGGCGGTTTTTTTTGTCTGACAGGGCCGCCGGACCTATTCCTGCTTTCCCCCCGGGGTGTCACCTGTTAAATTGACCCCTTCAAGCTGGCTGAAACGCCCTTCCCCGCTGGAGCACCATGGCTTTTAACGATGAAAGCTTTTCACCCATCGACGTGGGTGGTCATGACGATCTTTCCCTGGCCGCCTACCTGCGTGAGCACGGCCTGACCCTGGCGCCGAGCGAAGCCCGCAAGGTGGCCGAATTGCTGGGTCGCGATCCCACCCTGACCGAAATGACCCTGTTCGACACCATGTGGAGCGAACACTGCTCGTACAAGAGCAGCCGCCCCCACCTGAAGGCCCACTTGCCGACCACCGGCGACAACGTGGTGGTGGGGCCGGTCGAGGATGCGGGCATCGTGGATTTCGGGGAGATCGACGGCAAGAAGTACGGCATCATCTTCGCCCACGAAAGCCACAACCATCCCAGCCAGGTCATGCCCGTCGAGGGCGCGGCCACGGGCATCGGCGGCATCGTGCGGGACGTCTACTGCATGGGCGGCGAGGTCATCGCGACCCTGGACCCTCTGCGCTTCGGTTGGCCGGAAAAGGAAACCGATGCCGATGACGAGGCGGCCCATCGGGTGGATATCGCCCGCCAGGTCGTGGACGGCATCTGGCAGTACGGCAACGCCATCGGGGTGCCGAACCTCGGCGGCGACGTCTATTTCCACCACTCCTTCAACGAGAACTGCCTGGTGAACGTGGTGGCTGTGGGCATCGTGGAGCACGATCACATCACCCACAGCGCGGTGCCTCCGGAAGCCGCGCGGGAGCCCTACGATTTGATCCTGGTGGGCAAGCCCACCGACTGGAGCGGGATGGGTGGGGCCGCCTTCGCCTCGGCCACCCTGGACGCCGAATCGGCGACCGAAAACAAGGGCAGCGTCCAGACGCCCGATCCCTTTTTGAAGCGCATCCTGTCGGTGGCCAACCGCGAGGTCCTGGCCATGGCGCGCCGCGAAAACGTGACCATCGGTTTCAAGGATCTCGGGGCCGGGGGCGTCAGCTGCGTGACCAGCGAACTGGCTGACGCCGGGGGCTTCGGCTGCGATGTCGACGTCCAGCTGGTCCACCAGATCGCCGACCTGCCGGCCCGGGTCTGCGCCTGCAGCGAAACCCAGGAGCGGTACGGTCTGGCCGTGCCCGCCCGCCTGACAGAGAAGGTCCTGCAGATCTACAACGAGGACTTCGCCCTGCCGTCCTTGTACGCGGGGGCCTGTGCCCGCCGCATCGGCAAGGTGACCACCGATCGCCAGTACATCCTGCGGTGGGGTGAAAAGATCCTGTGCCAGGCGCCCATCGACACCATCACCGAAGGCATCCGCTACGACCGGGCGGCCGAGGCCCCGGATCGCCCCGAGGTGGGTCCGGGCGAACGCTTGGCCGAAGCATCGGTCGAAAATGTCGGCGCGGAGTGGATGGACCTGATGGCCCACCCTAACGTGGCGAGCCGGGAATACGTCTATCGGCACTATGATCCCGAGGTGCAGGCGTCGACCATCATCCGGCCGGGGGAGGCCGACGCGGGCGTCATCGCACCTGTGCCCGGCAGCCGCCGCGCCGTCGCTCTCAGCGCCGACGGGAACCCCCTGCTGGGGCTGGCCGACCCCTGGTCCGCGGGCGCCGCGGCCGTGCTGGAGGCCTGCCGGAACGTGGCCTGCGTGGGTGGCGAACCGGCGGCCGTGACCGATTGCCTCAATTTCGGCAACCCGGAGATCCCCGAATCCTTTTGGGAGTTCACCGAAGCGGTGAAGGGCGTGGGGGATGCCTGCCGGGGCGTGGGCTGTTACGCCAAGCCTGGCGCGCCGCTTCCGGTCATCTCGGGCAACGTCAGTTTCTACAACCAGAGCAGCACGGGCCGATCGGTGGCGCCCTCGCCCATCGTGGCCTGCGTGGCCGTGATCGATGACTACACCCACTGCCGCAGCCAGCGGTTCAAGAAGGCCGGAGACTTGATCCTGATGGTGGGCTCCCGGGTTCCGGAAATGGCGGGATCGCTCTATCTGGACGCCGGTTTCAAGGCCGGACGTCCGGCCGTGCCTACGCTCGATTTCGACATGGCCCGCTGCGAGATCCGCGGCGTCATCGACCTGGTGCGGGCCGGCCTGGTCACCGCCGCCCACGACATCAGCGACGGCGGCCTGGCCGTTTGCCTCAGTGAGATGGCGATGGGACAGGAAGCGGGGGCCCACCAGGGAGCCCGACTGAGGATTCCCGGAAGCCAGGACCATCTTTCGGCACGGGAATTCCTCTTCAGCGAAGCCGGCGGATTCCTGGTGACGATCGCCGAGTCCAGCCTGGATCAGGCGGTGGAAATCCTGGACACCGCCGGCGCCGACTGGTGGCCGGTGGGGAAGGTGGAGGACACCGGCCGTCTGGAGGTGGAAGACGCCTCCGGCCGCAGCCTGGCCTCCCTGGACCTGGACGCCATGACCCACGTCTGGCAGACCGCCCTGCCCCGTCTTCTGGCAGGAGACAAGGCCGCCGAGGCGGTCCCCGGTCCAGCTTCATCCGGAACCGAGACCGGTCAGCAGGATCCGTCCTCCTACAACGTGGCGGTCAACCTCGACGCCCGTCCCAGGGTCGCCGTGGTCCAGCTTCCGGGGGTCAATTGCGAAGAGGAATCGCGGCGGATCCTGAACGCGTCCGGTGCCGACGCCGAGATCTTCCGCTGGACCCGTTCGCCGGCCGAACTCGAAACCTTCGACGGCTATCTGATCCCCGGAGGGTTTTCCTACCAGGACCGGGTTCGCGCCGGTGCGGTGGCCGCCAAGGATCCGCTGCTGCGGGTGCTGCTCGAAGGAGAGGATGCCGGCAAGCCCATCCTGGGTATCTGCAACGGTTGTCAGGTCCTGGTGGAGGCCGGGCTGGTGCCCGGTATCGAGCCGGGGGCTGTTGAAGTGGCCCTGGCCAGCAACCGCTTTCCCGGCCGCCGCGGTTACCATTCGCGGTGGGTGGGACTCGAGGCGGTTCCCGGGGCCCGGACGCCCTTCGTGGAAGGATTGGCGGGCACGTTCCCGCTGCCCATTGCCCATGCCGAAGGCCGGTTCACGCACGAGGACTCTGACTTTTTCGATCGCCTCGCCAAGGACGGCCTGGTCGCCCTGCGCTATACCGGTTTGGGGGGACGTGGGGACGCCGAGGTTGGCAACCCCAACGGCTCCCTGTTGCACACCGCGGGACTGACCAACGCCGCGGGCAACGTGCTGGCCATGATGCCGCACCCGGAGAGGGCGGCCCAGCTCCGACACGTCCCCGAAGACCTGCCCCACGCCTGGGGTCGGTTGCGCCGGGAGTCCGCGGGGGATTTCAATCTTCTGGAAAACCCGGGGCCGGGCAGTTTTCTGCTGCGCCGCCTGGTGGAGATGTGCTGACCCAACGCGGGCCGACCGGGCCCTGCCCTGAAAGGATGCCATGAGCAGGCCGACCTCGATCCAGACGACCCTGCTGACCAGCCACAAGGGTGTGGACCTGCACGCGGCCACCGCCTTGCTGGTCATGAAAGATCGCCTGGAAGGTGGGGACAGGCTCGACGGGCTCTTCCGGTGCGAAATGCATACCTTTTGGGGTGAGCCCGCCGGCTGGTCCGTGGAGCGGCTGCTGGATGTCGGCCGCTATTTCAATCCGAACAAGCATCACTTTGGGCATTTCGAATTGTCCGGTAGTGACACCTCCTGGTTCCAGGATTGTCCGTCGGACACGGTCCTGGATCCCAGTTGGCCGGGGCCGCCCACCGGCACGGATCTGGATTCCGGCGCCCAGGGCCAGGACGGCCTTTATCACCGCCTCTTGGGCGGGCTTCCCGACGATTCCACCCCGGTCGACGTGGTGTCGTTTCCACGTGGGCAGGAGGGACCGGTGTTGTCTGGAGTCCTGTGGCGGCTGTTGATCACCGGGGATCCGGAAACTGCCGCCGCCGTCGGGAAAAATCTGGCGGTGGCCAGTCATCGCAAGGAAGGGTTGCTGGTCAATCCCCACATGGAATCCTGGCTGGCCGTCGACCGCTGACCCCAAATTGACAAAATTCCCCGCCTCGGCGGCGGGTTCATGTAAAGGATGAGCGGAATGTCCGGAAGGTCCGGAGTATACGGAAACAGACGTAGGCACTGGAACGAAGAATGCGGTGTGGTCGGCATCGCCGCCGTCGACAGCGCTTCCGAACTGGCCAGCCTGGCCCTTCACGCCCTGCAGCACCGGGGCCAGGAAAGCGCCGGGATCACCATCGCGGACGGTCACCGTCTGACCACCCACAAGATGATGGGCCTGGTGGCCGACATCTTCGACGAGGAAACCACCCGGTCGTTGACAGGCAACTACGCCATCGGCCACGTTCGCTACAGCACGTCGGGATCCAGCCACATCCTCAACGCCCAGCCGCTGCAGGTGGCCTCCCACCGCGGGACGGTGAGCTTGGCCCACAACGGCAACCTGGTCAACGCCCCCGAGCTGCGGCGGCGGATGGAGTTGGAAGGGTCGATTTTCGCCACTACCAGCGACACCGAAGTCATCCAGCATCTGTTGGCCCGCAACCGGGCCGACACCTGCGAAGACGCCCTGATGGAGATCCTGCCGGAGGTCAAGGGGGCCTACAGCCTGGTGGTGCTGACCCGCGAAAAGCTGATCGCCGTCCGCGACCCCTACGGGTTCCGGCCGCTGTGCCTGGGACGCTACAAGGACAGCTACGTGGTGGCGAGCGAGAGCTGTGCCTTCGATATCATCGGGGCCAACTATCTGCGTGACATCGAACCGGGGGAGATGGTGGTGCTGGGCGACGGCGAACTGGTCAGCCGCCGGCTGCCCGGTGAGGCCCCGGAAAAGCGCTGCGTGTTCGAACACGTCTACTTTTCCCGGCCCGACAGCACGGTATTTGGACGCAACGTCGAATCGGCCCGGCGCCGCAGCGGGGAAATCCTGGGACGGGAGGCTCCCGCGACCGCCGACCTGGTGTGCGCGGTGCCCGATTCGAGCAATACCGCGGCCCTGGGTTACGCCCGGGCGACCGGCCTGCCCTTCGAGCTGGCCCTCATCCGCAATCACTACGTTGGGCGGACCTTCATCTCTCCGGCCCAAAAGGTGCGGGACATGTCCGTCCGCATTAAATTCAATCCCGTGGCCGAGGTTCTCCACGGCAAGCGGGTCGTGGTCGTGGACGATTCCATCGTTCGGGGGACGACCATGCGCAAGCTGGTCAAACTGATCCGGGGCGCCGGGGCCAGCGAAGTGCATCTGAGGATCGCTTCGCCGCCGGTGACCAACCCCTGTTTCTACGGGATCGACACGCCGGTCAGAAACGAACTGATCGCGTCGAGCCACACCGTCGATGAAATCGGGACCTATCTGCGGGTCGATTCGCTCGCCTACCTGTCTCTGTCCGGTCTGCTGGAAGCGACGGGCGAGGCCGACAAATACTGCGAGGCCTGCTTCACCGGAAACTACGCCGTGTCCTTTGCCGAGGACGTCGGCAAGGACGTGTTCGACCAGCACGCCGCCGGCGTAGATATTCCGGTCAAACCCCTGCCGCCGGTGACGGAACCGAGCTAGGCGGAGCCCTGAAGTTCGAGGAAAACTTGTTTGATATAAATCCGGGGTCCGGATCCTCCGCCAGGTGGAGGCCGGATCCGTGCTTTGACGATCCCGCCGTCCTTTCGCGGACCCTCACCCGGAGGGTCCTGCCTTTGGTGTCCGCACCGGCCCGCTATATCGGTGGAGAGCTGGGGGCGGCGCGAGAAGGCTTCGACCCCGCAGGCGCCAACATCCTGCTGACCTTTCCCGACGCCTACGAAGTCGGCATGTCCCACCAGGGGCTGCGGATTCTCTACACCCTGCTGCAGCGGCAGCCGGGCGCCTTCTGCGATCTGGCCTATGCCCCCTGGCCGGACATGGAACAGGTGATGCGCGGCGCAGGACTGCCTCTTTACGGACTGGAAACCCGACGGCCGGCGCGCCAGTTCGACATCGTGGGCTTTTCGCTGGGCTACGAACTGGCCTACACCAACATGCTGACGATGATCGACCTGGCCGGTTCGCCTCTGCATGCGAACGATCGCGGCGAGGATGACCCGATCTTTGTCGCCGGCGGATCGTGCACCCTGAATCCCGCGGTGGTCAGTCCCTTCCTGGACCTGATCCTGCTGGGGGACGGCGAAGAAGCGGTGCTGGACGCCGCGGTGATCGTCGCGGAAATGAAAGGTGCCGGGGCCTCGCGAAGCGACATCCTGGTCCGGCTGCGGGAAATTGATGGCGCCTGGTGGCCCGGGGTCGAGGCACCGGTGCGGGCGCGGGTTCTCAAGGATCTCAACGCCTATCCGCCGCCGGCCCAGCTCGTTCCGATCATGGAACCGGTGCACGACCGGCTGGCTCTGGAGGTCATGCGGGGCTGTGTGCGGGGCTGCCGTTTCTGTCAGGCGGGGATGATCACCCGTCCGGTCCGGGAGCGGGATGCCGCCGCGCTGGTCCAGGCCGCGGCCGAAGGTATCGCCGATTCGGGTTACGCCGAGGTATCCCTGCTCAGCCTGTCGACTTCCGACTACACGGGCCTGGGCGAGACGGTCGCCGGGATCCAGGACAAGCTGGAGGGGCAGCGTACCAACCTGGCTCTGCCCAGCCTGCGGGTCGATTCGGTCGATGAGGGCCTCTTCAGCCGCATCAGCCAGGAGAAACCCGGCAGCTTCACCTTCGCTCCGGAGGCGGGGAGTCAGCGGCTGCGGGACGTGATCAACAAGAACATCACCGAAAAGGACATCGTGACGACGGCGCGACAGGCACTGGAATCCGGAGTCAAGAGCGTCAAACTGTATTTCATGATCGGTCTGCCGACGGAAACCAACGAGGACCTGGACGAGCTGGTGGCCCTGGTGGGACAGGTGGTGTCCCTGGCGCCGCGGGGCGGTTCCCAGATCCACGTATCGATCTCGCCCTTTGCGCCCAAGCCGCACACGCCGTTCCAGTGGGCGGGACAGATTTCCCGCGACGAGATCGACCGGCGCAACCACTACCTGGCCCGGCCGCTGCGCCGGATGAAGGTCAAGGTCGGTCTGCGCGAACCCCATACCTCTTTCCTCGAAGGAGTCCTGGGCCTGGGGGATGGCGACGTGTCCCGGGTCGTGGAACGGGCCTGGGAGCTGGGGGCCAGGTTCGATGGCTGGACCGAGCATTTCCGCATCGAACTGTGGGAGCAGGCGCTGGCCGAGACCGGGGTGGACCACGGGAAATATCTGGCCGAACGGGATGTCGAGGCGCCTTTGCCCTGGGACACAGTGGACGCGGGTGTGGACAAGACGTTCCTGCAGAGGGACTGGCGCCGCGCGGTCAAGGAGCGCATCCTGCCTGATTGTCGGCTGGAAGGTGCCTGTTACGATTGCACTTCCTGCGACGGGGACATGGTTCACATCTTCGCCAAGCTGGAGGCCCTCGGGGGGTCCGAACCCCGCCGCGGCCCCGCCATCCCGACCCCGGGCCGACAAGGCACCCAGGAACGCCTGGCGCCACTGCCGCCGACCCCGCCTGCGGCGGTGGACACCTCGGTCCAGGGAGTCGGGTTCGATCCTCGGAACGAGGATGGGGCCCATCCCGGCCAAGAAGAGCGCAAATGGCAGATCTGGCGCCAGCAGGCGGCAGCGAAATGCTGGTACCGCATCGAATTCGAGAAGACCGGGGACATGGTTTTCCTCGGGCACCTGGATTTCCAGCGGCAACTTCACCTGGCCCTGCGACGTTCGGGCTTGCCTGCTGCGTACAGCAAGGGCTATCATCCTCATCCATTGCTCAAGTTCGGACCCCCGCTGCCGGTGGGCGTTGTGGGCTTGCGTGAGTGCCTGGATATTGCTCTGGAGCGTCAGGTCCCCGGTTGGATCGAAGAAATGAACCGGACCCTGCCCTCCGGCTTGAGAATTTTGAGGGATGCCGTGGTCGGTGGACAGACCCCCCCGTCCATCGATCAGATCGTCACCCGCATGGACTACCGGGTCGTTTTGCCCGGCAGCGATGAGGGCGGACCCGCCGTCGAAGCGGTTGCCGCCGCCGTGGACGCTTTTCTGGCCGCCGACAAGTGGCTGTATGTCAGGAAACGTCCCAAGGGGGATATCGAACTCGACGCCCGCAAGATGGTTTCTGTCTGCGAATTTGGGGCGTCCAACATCACCGCGGCCGGCGAAGGCCCCGCCCTGCGCTTTTCTCTGACGCGCAGTGCCGGGGGGGCCTCCCTGCCCGTACACGATTTTCTGACCGCCCTGCTGGGCGGCGTGATGCCCGAACCGGGCCACTGCGCCATCACCCGCACGGGATACTACGGTCGTCACGCCGATGGGCGATGGTTGTCGCCCATCGAGGAAGTAGGTGAATCCAGCCTGCGCTACTGGATGGGCCGGCACATGATCGGTTGATCCGCACGGGCGCCCACGGCTGGTTCTGTATGAAAAAAGAAATGGTCATCAACTCGTCCCCTCACGAGATCCGCATCGCCATGCTCGAAGACGGTGAACTGGTGGAGCTGATCGTCGAGGGAGCCGACTCCAAACGGATCGTCGGCAATGTCTACAAGGGAAAGGTCTCCTCGGTTAAGCCGGGGCTGCAGGCCGCTTTCATCGAAATCGGCATGGAACGCGCGGGTTTCCTGCACGCTTCGGACCTGGACCATGACGACAGCGAAGAAGAAGAAGCCGGTTCCGGCGGCCGCGGCGGCCGGCGCCGTCACCGTCACATTCCCGACATCGGCCAGGTACTCAAGGTGGGGGATGAGATCCTGGTCCAGGTCACCAAGGAACCCATCAGCACCAAGGGTCCGCGCCTGACCGCGGACATCAG